>Ga0308418_1001259_pt1 | contig 13649 bp, 22 predicted proteins | sample HotsprSampleR4cd_FD_203517 | JGI IMG/M metagenome (GOLD analysis project Ga0308418, IMG submission 203517) | Hot spring phototrophic mat microbial communities from Mushroom Spring, Yellowstone National Park, Wyoming, United States - 20090729_R4cd ... | reverse complement strand
TGCGCGGGTTTACATAACTTATGAAGATAAAGCGCTTACGTGATGATGTGATGGAGATAGACCTTGGCCAAGTGCGTTTGGGCAGCGAACGGGTGATTTGCCTTACTTCAGACAGGCATCATGATTCGATGTTTTCACTTTCTGACCTGGAATTGAAGCACCTTGAGATAGCAAAAAAACAAGGCGCAATCATTCTAGATTTTGGCGACATTTTTGACGCTATGCAAACCAAAGGCGACCCACGAGCAAATTACGCCTTACTTAAGGACAAATACAGGTGCGCCGCCTATCTAGACGAACTGGTCAACGGCGCGATAGAAAGATACAAGCCTTACGCGAACAATTTTGCCATGCTAGCGTTGGGCAATCACGAAGCAACGATACTGGACAAGCTAGGCACGAATCTGAGCGCTAGGCTTGCGCAGGGACTAGGCGAACACGTGCAGGCAATGCCATATGCCGGGTGGGTGGCAATCAAAGCGCGCACGCCCAATCACCGCCTGCACAAAGTTAACATCTATTACAACCACGGCAGCAGCAACGGCGGCCTCATGAGTTTTGGGACGCTTGACGTCAGACGGATGGCGTCTTACCTGCAGGATGCCGACATCATCGTGCAAGGCCATACACATGATTGTTATGTGTTGCCGCTGGCACGCGAGAAGCTTTGCGATGGCAAAGTGGAACGCAGCGTAGGATGGCACGTGCGCACGCCATCTTACCTTGACGATTTTGCGTCGCGCGGATGGACGGCGCGCACTGGCAAACCGCCGCGCGTGCATGGATGTATCTGGCTTGTGCTACAATTTGAACGAGACAAAACAGGAATCAAGTTCATCATAGACGTGGAGTAGAGAAGATGAATGAGTTAAGACAGGGTGTCACTTACAGATGGGTTGCTGAGCGCTCAGCGTGGTGCACTGGGTGCGGATGCAACAACTACGCAACTGGTCAATGCGTTCGCGTTGACGATTCACGCATTGTTTTGGGGCTGAAAGAAAGAATCGAGGTTGTCGCTGGAACGTCGCACCGCTTTAGCACTGCGATGCTGTCTTACTGTAAAAGCGAACAAGCCGCGCAAGAAGCGATTCAGAAAGGGCTTGCGCGGCCTGTGACGCAGGCGGATTTTCATCGCCCGCTTATGGTTGCGTATTGAGGCATTTAGGGCAGACGCCACTCACACGCATCATTTTGACGGTCTTCTCCGGCCACTCGACTTGCCATCCCAACAACGTTATTGCCGTTGGTCTTCGTGCGATGGTGTTTGCCCCGCACGCGCATTCAACGATAACCAGTGGCGGATCGCCGTCTAGAACGTCTCGTGTTCGGGGAATAGGTTTGACGCCTTTACCTGCCATGATGAAACCTTCACACGATAAACCAGCCACAATTTTGCTTTTTTCGTTGCTTGGCCAATTTTTTAATCTCTTCGTCAATCTTCACTTCGTTCAGCTTTGGATCGGATAGGCTGATAAGCAACCCGCCGTATTTGTCCCAGTAAACGCGCTTTACGGCTATGCCGCGTTTGCTCAATTCATTTACGGCAAATAGAACGGCGCAAATCGCGCCGCGACACTTTTCTTCTGTCTCCATCACGTCAATGCGACGCGATTTAGCGATGCCGTAAAGGTCACAAAACTGATTGACCAATTGCTCAAGCGCTTCTTTGCGCTTTTGGTCAAGCAAAGCGATCCGCGCGCTAAGCTGATTTAACTTGCGAGCGTTGTTCCTCTGTTCCATCTTCCTGATGCTCGTGTTCAACTATCAGCCATCCGCTTGTGGGAATCTCCGCTTTAAGCCTTCGATTGATTTTTTCGGCCTTCTTTTTGTCTGCCTTTATCTCGATCAAAATTACATTGCTCCTTGCGCCGACGTAAATAGCGTAAATCGGGATTTTCATTTGCTCCAATCGGCGTTTGACTTCGCGCACAGTTAGAATACAACCAGGATACTGCCTTTCGATTTCAAAGATGTAGTCAGTGCCAGTGTAGCCTCGTATGTCCTGTTCCCAAATCTTAACGATAAGATCGGTTGACTGCTTATACGCAGCAAAGAGTTCCATCAGTCGCTTATCGGTCATCTGTTCTTTGCTCATGACCATGATGATACATCAGCTTCGCCAAATTGTCAACCCATTGGCCTGCCTTAATCTGCTCAGGCGTGTAACGCAGCACGCGCCAGCCTAACAGCACTGCTTCGTTGTACTTTTCCATGTCGTTGACGAATCCCTTTGCTCTGGTGTGCCTGCCGTATATCCATGCACCGCCTTCTATCTCTATCGCTATCCTGTGTTCCGGCCAAGCATAATCAAAACGCCAACGACGCTGAGGATGAAAGCGATATTCCTTGACAGGCGTCGGCAAACCAACCGCTTCACACACGTGCTCAACCACTTGACAACCGATAATCAATATGGTATAGTTTCGCCCTAGGAGGTAACACGATGAATGAGATAGATTTTAAGGCAGCCATACAGCACATGCGTCCTTCGACGCAAGCCATCTACACTAACTTGTGGGGCAGATGGCGCAACTGGTGCAAAGAGCATGACATTGCTCCTTTCCCGATCACACAAGAGACTTTAGACATGTTCGTCTCCGAAATGAGTTCCCAGCGCCGCAGTGCACAGTACATTCGACACTTCCTCTCCGTCTTGCGCTTGGTGAACAGGCTTGTGGGTTACGAGGGCGACTTGTCGCTAGGCGCAAAAGAGCTTCGTTACATGCCGCCGTATATCCTGATCAACTCCGCGATGATGCCTGCACCGGGCACATATCGCTTGCGGGAGCTAACGCGCGACGAGTGGGTGCAGGCAATTCAGACCGCAGCGCAAGAGGAGAGCATACAAAGCTACATCGGTTACCCAGACACGGCGCGACACGTCCAGGAAATCACCGGATTGCCGATAGAAGTCAACCGTGCTGAAGTGACGTTGGATAAATCAGCGACGCTTTTCATCGTCAAACTGAAGTATCGCGTCACAGACCCAGCGCAGAAGGGGCAGTTTGCACCCTCAGACGCTGACTACGTTTACTACATCGCACAATACGTTGCCTGAACAAAAAGGGAGCTGGTATAACACCAGCTCCCTTTTTTATTCCAACAGCAAAGTCTCCTCTTGCTTGACGACTTTCTTCCTTCGCGTGTATTCAAAGCCTTCAGTATCAAGCGTTTTGCCTTCTAGCGCAGCAACTAGCAAACGATGCTTACACATTTGCTCATTGCCGCGCGGACACGTGCATGAGTTCAGCGTGACGCGATAGGGCGCGCGCGATGGTTCATCCGCGCCAATGTAATACACATACTGCTCGTCGTCCTTAAATATAGGCCGTCGCTCGTTGATTAGCTCAATGGCGCGCGTGATTAGGTTGAACTCATCCGCAGTTGCGCCAGCTTTCACACGACGATGCAGCAGGTTAAGCAGCCGTTCTAGAGCAGAAAAAGGGTTAATCTCGACAATCATTGTGCCCTCGACATGAAGTACATCTTTCCTGCCAAAAGCAGGAGAAGATACAGAGCATTCAACTCCGTTGAACGCATTAAGCTTTCCACAGGGTCAATGTCAATCATTTTCGCGCGGTAAATCCGCGTGATGCCCCTGCGCACTCTGTGCGCAAACAACTGATTAGAAGCAACAAACATCTGATAGTGAAGCATGAAATCGGTGTTTGTGTCTCTTGCATTCTTCTTGATTGTTTTGCGGTCTATCCTTTGATTCATCCCCAGCGTCACCCAGTTTGCCATGATGGTGCTGATGTATTTCTCTCCTTTCTTCAGCAACATAACATTGCAAACTGCGCTCATTGAAGCAATGACATCGCGGTCTGAGCTTTTGATGAATCTATTGAGCTGGGGAATCTTCATCAGTTCCTTGATTAGCTCTTTTGCCTTCATGGTTTTGATTATACTACCACTTGCTGTTTTGTCAATGGCTGACGGTAAGACTCACGAGCGACTAACCATAAAAACATTACCTCTGGCCGTTTTTTTAGGCGGGATAGCGGCCTGTGGGGGACATGATGTTGCGTTGTTTGCGCTACCCATAGGGCACGCGATGGGCATCATTATCGGCCCAGACCTCGACCTTCGCACGCGCACGCGCGCGGAGCGCCACTTGCAGCGAATCGCACTTTTAACATGGCCGCTGCTCGTTATGTCAAACTTATATGCGATAGTTTTTGGCAGCAGGCGATGGCCATTCGTGCATCGCGGTATCAGCCACTGGCCAGTTGTCGGGACGTTGACGCGCTGGTTGTGGTTTGGCGGCCCGGTTGCGCTATTGCTGGTAGTCACTGGAAACGCAACAGCGCTGGCTAGTGCATGGCCAGCGCTGTTCTGGGCGTTTACTGGCAATTGTCTAAGCGATCTCGTTCACATCATCGCTGACGCGGTTTGATTCGGTCAACGATTGACGGTCGCTGTTCGCTCACCTGCCATTTATCGCCGTCGTACCACGCCCACATCTTGCGACGGTCAGCGTTCCAGAATGCGCACACGATGATTGTGCCGTCGCTGTACGTGGCGACGCATAGAGGACGAATGCCCTCTATGCGTATGTCGTCCATTGCAAACTCTAGTGGTGTACCGGGCGGGAACATCGCCTGCAAGGACTCAAAGATTGTCTCGCTCATTCCTCGCTGAACAACTTGGTGTTGTCACTATCCAAGATGCTGCCGATAACGCTCGCTTTGCTATCCAACTGATCCACGATCATCTCATCTACTGAACCTTGCACGATTAAATGCTCCGCGAATACTGAATCCGCTTCCTGGCCTATTCTGTGGATGCGGTCCTCGGCCTGAACGACAACGCCAGGCTGCCAAGCCTCTTCGATGAAGATGACGCGAGACGCCGCCGTCAACGTCACACCAGTGCCAGCCGCAGCAATCGTGCCGATGAACACACGCGCCAAGCCAGCTTGGAACGCCTTTACCGACTCATGGCGCGCCTCTGTGCTCATGTCTCCCGTGGCCATGACGCATGATATTTGCGATTGCTCAAGGCAATCGTGCAGCGTATAGGCCACGTCACGATGCCAGACGAAGATCACCAATTGATTAGCTTCTTCGAGCGCTTCCAAAATGTACTGACACGCCAAGGGAATCTTGGCTAACGCGACGGCGTGCCGTGCTTTTGTTAGCTCTTCCAGGCCACCTAGACCGCGCTGCTTGAGCGCGTTCTCAAGGCTTCCAAACTCGGCAATCAGCGATTTGAATATCTCGCGTTCGCGAGCGAACGCTTGCTCAAGCTCGCGTGAATCTGCCGGGTCGAGATAGACGCGCTTGCGAATCTTCGGCGGCAACTCTCGCAACACATCTTTCTTCAGCCGCCGAATCATGCACTTGGCGCGCAACAGCTTATTCAACTCGTCAGTGTTGCTCGCGCCGCTTACGTCCCATCCCCACTTGGTCATCTTAGCAGCGCAGTAGCGCACGACGTAGTGCTTCCATGAGCTTCCTAGGCCGCCTGGATCAAGCTTGGTCAGCAACGGCCAAAGTTCTACCGGCCTATTGAGCACTGGCGTTCCTGTCAAGAATAGCCAGCGTGTGGCTTTCAATCCGAGAACAGCCTTTGTTCTTTGCGCTTTGGGGTTCTTTAAGTAATGGGCTTCGTCTGCGATGATAACGTCAAAGGCGGGCAAGCTAACCTTTTTCTCGCGCGCTTCTTTGACCCATTTTGTCACTCTCTCGTAGCTCGCGATGATGATTCCTTCGCCGGCGTTGAGGTTGTCAATGTAAATGCTTGCGTGAAATGCAAGCCATCGGTGTAACTCTGCTTGCCAGTTTAAGCGCAGATACGCCGGCACAACGATGAGCACGCGCTTGCGCTCCGATTCTGGCAGTGCATTCAGCAAACCAATCGCCTGAATTGTCTTGCCCAGGCCGGGTTCATCGGCGATCAAGGCATTGCGCTTAGACAACGCATAGGCGATGCCAGCGCGCTGGAACGGCATGTATTCCAGCCCATTCGGAGCAGGGACGGCGATGTCAGCGTCAACGGCATACGATGCTGTAGTATCGAGCGATTGCCTTGGTTCGCTCCAGTGTTCCACGCGCCAGTTCCCAGCGTCATCTTTGCTGACGCTGTAGCCAGCGCGTTTCAACGCCTCTTTGCGCTCGCGCCATACGCGCCAGAAATCATCCGTTGGCTTTGCGACGCGCAACAGCCGAGTGCCATATTTGGTTTGAACGATTTTCTCTGAATGGAAAGAAAGTCCGTAGTCCATAAGTGTCCTCCTGAAGCAAAGCATGATGCGACGATAGAACATCTGTTCTATCGTCGCATCATTGACCGATCTGCTAGTCACTCACGGGCGAATGCGTCTAGGCTGACGCCTGCCTGAAGCAGCGATTGCATCCATGCTCGATAAACTGTGGGTGTGACGCGCAGTAGCGCTTCGTCAGAGATTTGGAATGTGAAGCAAACCCTGCTTCCGACAAAGCGCAACTCAATAAGCTGAACGCCGCGTGGCAAATTATTGTCGCCGAAAGCAACAAAGTCGCTGGGAATCTCGTTGTCCGGGATACGCACGATAAATAGATTGGGCGACATACAAATAGCGTGAGCTTCGTAAGCTTTAGGATTCACTCCTCTGCCGTCGAGCGACGTAACCTCGGGCGCGACCATTAGCACGAAGACCTCGCGATTGGCGTCGAACTTGATCCTGAAATCAAATCTGCTCCTAGTCATGCTTACACTATACCACACTTTTGTGGTTTGTCAAGAGCGTCTCCAGCGTCAAGCTCATGGCGTAGCACAACCATTGGTCATACAGCGCTAAGTAGCACAGCGCGGAGAGCGAATATGGAATGCGCACGCCGAGCAAATCGAACAAGGCTTCGCCGCATTCTGGCAGCGCTGTGCATAATGCCTGCTTAAGTGCATCGGGAGTGATAGTGATCTCACGCGCCAAAGCGTGATCCGCCACGAGAAGCAGTGCCTCTCGTGGCGACTTGTCCAGTAGTTGGTGCGTGCGTAAGTACTCAATCAATTCATCTATCATGGCTGAAGATTGACAACAGGCATGATATATGCCCTAAAATCCAAAACTTTGCCAACAACAGCTTGCACTAAAACAGCCTCGTTGCGCTTTGTGAGCGCAATCGTGCACTCAGAGAAGGGATGATAGCGCTCAGCGATTTCCAGCGCCTCGCGCAACATCTGAACGTTTAGCTTGCAGCCTGGAGTTCCCTGAACATCTTGAGCGTCAAAAACGCCATTGTGTTCAGTGGGTTGCCAGCTATTAAGCTTTGACTGTACTCCAACTTGCCATGTGCATTCGTGGAAATGCACAAACATGTATATGCGCTCGTTGTTACGGCGCGGCTTGGGCAAAGCCGTCAAAAGCTCTTTGGCGTTGACCTTGATTACGTCTGGTCGTTCTGTGTCAGTGAAAGTAGCGGCAAAGCGACGTATGTGATCGCGATGTAGTGATTCTGTCGCCTTCAGGCTAATTGTGATGCCTGGCGCTGTCAGTGCAACCGTCGTTTGGTCATCGTCGTAGTCAATGTGCAGTAAATCATTCTCGCCTAATTGCTCATAAAACGCGCGCGCGGCAGCAGCGATGGCTGCCGGGCTAAAGGCGAGCACTCGCTCGTGCAGCAACGGGGGAAAGCCAGGATCATCGCGGAATATAAACAAGCGGAACTCATGTTGTTGGTAATTGTCGCACGAGGCAATTACCAAACGATGACCCTCTTGCCACATTGCTACGACGGGAAGCATCGATCCGCGGTTAAGACGCTTGGCTAGGCGGTTTGTATCCTCAAGAGCATGGGCTAAGTAATGACGCACGATGCTGTTCATGCTTCTGATGATACCACGCTCTTGCCGTTTGTCAAGGCCAATAAGTTATGTCAAGCGCGCGCAAAATGTACTTGAGATTGAGCAGGATAGTCGAGGAGACACCAAGTAAGCAATGACTCAGCGATGCAGCATCGCTTAGCGATGCAAGCGATGTTCGCCTTGCTCGACAAGGCGAACATCGCTCAGCGAAAGAAGAATGACCGCCAAGGTCATTCTTCTTTCTGCTCTTTTTTATTACTTATCTTTGTTTATCTGGATGTTCGCGCGGCGAACATCTCCCTAGGTCATGACCTTCGCACGGCGAACATCGGTTAACCAATGTTAAGTCAAAAGTTGACAGCATTCAATAGCCAGGGGTTGCAGTATGATTTCCGCGCCCCTAAAACGCTTGAGAGACGAGGAAATCATATTGCAAATCGGCGGACGTGGTATAGCCAAACATTACCTCTGGCCAGATTTTTAATCGTTTCACGTTCTCTCTGACGCTGATTTAATGCTGCGAAGCTAAGCCGGGCTAATGTTATCGCTATGTATGCGCCACTCGGTAACGCTATCGCGTGCGCGCGTCGCGCGCGTGGGTGAAATGAAAGAGGCCAATGCCATGCCAGCAGTGGCTTAAAAATATAAAAGCCGCTGGAATCATCCAGCGGCTTTTTATTGTCATCAGTTCTCGCTAAATACATTTGCAGTGTGAAATCACATACGTCAAATCTCCGTTTTTCTCTTTGATCGCTTTCATGACGCTGGCTGCCCACACGATTTCGGCGACTTCGCGTTGGAGTGCATAGCCTTCTCTTGCTGTCCTGTATCCGCACCATCCGCGCGGAAGCGGATCATTGCTCACGCTGCGCGGATACGCAAACTCATATCCGTGCACGACTTTGGCGCCTGCGTCAAGGGCAATGGCTAGCCTGGTTCGGCCAAAGCAGCTCGTTGGAGATAGCAGCAAATCACCGTCTGGGTTTTCATCTCCCCAGTATCCATCGGTGAAATCGTCGTCAACATCGCTTAAGTCCTCAAGTGATTCAGGAGATATTAACAACAGCCGAACTGGGCGAACGTGCTCAACATCCCTGCCGCGATGTGCTTTAATCGCGTTGCAGAGAAGCTCTGCGTGTACCCGACGACATTGATCCATGTAGCATGTTTTGGCTTTATCTGGATCATCCGTGGTCAGCACTAGGTTCTCGCGCGCGATGACGCGACGCGCTAGCTCTACTGGATCGATCTGCCACACTGGAATATCAGCGTCACGCAGATATTCTCGCACTTTGGCGCGTGCGACTTCTTCAAGACGGATGCGGTCATAGAGAGAACTCGATAGCTTATACATGCCTTTACTATATCATGCTATCGCGGGCTTGTCAAGGTCTGCCGCGGCGAAACATTACCCCTGCCCAGATTTTTTGACGCTCACGCGAGCACGCAAGCGGGCGTCGTATGTGATGACGCACTCCGGGTTAATGCTGCGCGTCTCTTTGTGTGCATAGTGTCGGCGATGCGTGCGCGGGTGTCGCGCGCGTGGCAAGGTTGGGGATCGCGGGAAAATCGTTTGCTTAGTGTCAGGTTGACACTAAGCTACTCGTCAGGTCAGCTAAGAAACAAAAGAAGCCAGCATTAAGCTGGCTTCTTTTTTATCGTATAGCTATGCTATACGATGAATGACTCTGGACGATGCGCCATCGGCGCGTATTTGCGCAGCAGGCGCTGCCTGTAGTCAAATACGTCGCGCTGTAGCTTTGACTCGCGCGTGTCGCGCATAAAATCAGCGCGCATGATGGATAAGATGTTGTCCACCATGATTCGCGCTATCCCGGCATAGCGCGAATCGAGGAGATCAAGATAGTTGCACAAGGCGTGCCACAGACCGTGCGAACGCCATGCGCCGGGATCAACAGTAATGCCAAAGGATTCGTCAACAAACAGGGGGAGATCAGTTGATTCGCTCATGCCGACATGATACCGCGCCACGCGGTGTTTGTCAAGGCTTGGTGTCAGTTCTACACGAAGGCTTGACGTGTCGCTGAGGATGTGGTAGGATATAGGCATGAGCGAGCTAACTCTTTCTCCCAACGCTATTCAGGCGATGCAAGACGCTGGCTGGAAGTATTACGCGCCTCAGCAATGGTTTGAGCGCGGATACTACGGATACTATCTATGCCGAAACGCCGAAAAGATTGCCAAGGATGTCAGCGACTACACGGGCTACCACGTGTATGACTCCGACGAGGAATATTGGTATGTGTTTTTGCGTAATGACGACGAATGCTATGACTTCGCAAAGCGATACGATGCTTATTACGATGCGCGACAGCGCATCGAACATGCGTTGTTCAATAATGTTTTGGTGACAACGAAGGAGCAGTACGAACAATTATTAGGGTTAGGGATGGTGCGCGACTACGAAAAAAGGTTCATCGCCGGTCACGTCATGATTGCTATCCCAGAGGATGCAACTACTAGGAATGTCATTGCCATCCTAGACGCGCTAGGCATGTAGTCTCAGCGTGCGCCGTCAATGAGCAGGGCAGCACTGCATGTGCTGCCCTGCTTTGTTTCTCAAGACATTACCCCTGGCCAGATTTTGAATCGCTTCACGCGCTGCGCCGACGCAATTTGACGCTGCGAATCATCACTCGCCCAATGTCATTTGCGTCATATGCACTGCTTAGCAGCGCAAGCGCGCCTGCGTCGCGCGCGACAATGCCTGCCCAAATAAAACAGGCCACTGCTACATCGGCAGTGGCCTATAAATGTTAAAGGCCGGATGGTAATGCACCATCCGGCCTTTGTTTAGCACAGTATAGCGTCAATTGACGCTATACTGTGCAATAATTTCTGTGTTTAATGTCTCTTCGATCTCGCTGCGTAGTTCTGCTAAAATGCGAGCTAATTCTGTTTCGTCTCGCAGTGGACACCACCATCGGGAAAGATGCTCGTTTTTTGATCCCCATATACGCTGACCGAGTTTGAGGCCGCATGCTTTTGCCTTATCGATCAACGCTTTGGGTGCGATAACTTCTGCTTCGTAGCGAGACCATCGGTCATCTGGCGTGATTGTCACACTGACACCGCCTGACAACTCGTAGTGCTGTGTTGGTTGCGACCGCCACGCTCGAAGTGCTTCTAGTTCCTCTGCTACTTTCTCCATCTCGGCTTTTACAGTGCTAAAGTATTCCTCTTTGTCTTTCACAATCTCAGACAAAGTGAAACTGTAGTCTCTTGTTTGCCATCCATCTTCATCATCGAAGTTCTTTCCTAGCAGCGAAGGCGAATCTAATTCATCCTTCATCGCACTAGGTATTGACACTTCCACATGCCAACTGAAGTAGTACCACGGTTTCACGTGCACTGTCACTTTGTGACCAGCCACATTAAGCTCTCGTGTTTCTGCTGGTGATTCCATAAACTCTTCATGCTTTGCGATAGCTGCTTCGGCGGCTGCGATCTTCGCGCTGATCTCAGCGATGAGTTTATCTTCATCGCCAGGTTGTACTTCTACTCGTGTCGCATCTTTGGGCAGATCGTGGTATCCTGCCCAATATGCCTCTGAAGCGAACCGTGGGTTGACATGGAATACGGCGTAGCGCTTACCATTTGTCTGAGTAAAGGTAATCGTGATCTTCTCCATGCCTTTACCATACCACACTCAGCCGCGCCTGTCAAGCCTTACCGCGACTTTAATCAAGCTCTAAGCTTGTCAATGAGCAGCGCAATGCGTGGTATAATAGGGCTTAGTGTAGTCGTGACACTAAGCCTGTAGAACAGATGTTCTGAATACCTTAAAACTCGCTGAGAATCGCTGAGTGCGCTTGACGCGCCGTGCAAGGCGTGGTATGATGTGAATATGAGCGAGTTAAGTCTTTCCCCAAACGCCATTCAGGTGATGAAGGAGGCTGGTTGGGACTATTATCCAACCGGGCAGTGGTTCGAGTATCAGTATTACCAGTGCTCTAATCGCGCTCACATAGCCTACGATCTAAGTGATTACACGGGCTATGATGTGTCGTGTAACGACACGTCAATTGACAAGGGATACTGGTATGTGTTTCTTAACAGTGATGATGAATGTTATGACTTCGCTAAGCGATATGACGAGTGGTACAACGCAAGACAGCGTGTTAGCAAAGTGTTGTTCGCAAACAAGGCGTTGTTTAATCGCACTCTGGTGTTGTCAAAAGAACAGTACAGCAAAGTGGCAAAGATGGTAGATCGCTACGACAAGCGATTTCTCGGCGATCATGTGCTGATCGCCATCCCTGAAAATGGAGCTACTAGGCGTATCATCGCTATTTTAGACGCGCTAGGCATGTAGCGCTTGGCGCGTATTGTCAATCAACAGGGCAGCACATGTGCTGCCCTGTTTTGTTTTATAGCAAGGCCGCCGCTGATAAACAATGGCGGCCTTGTCGCTTTTATTACAGAAACATTACCCCAGCCCAGATTTTTAACGACTTCACGCGCTCGCGCGCCGAAAGTGCAATAATACAAAACGCCACTATGCTAATACCATCCGCGCCGAACTGCAACGCACACGGCGCATTAAGCGCGCCCGTCGCGCGCGCGTGCAATGCACTTTAAGAACTCGTTAAACCCATACTAAGAGAATGTTAAGCGGCGCAGACAATAAAATAGGCCACTGCCAGCATAGTACCGGCAGTGGCCTATAACACCTAAGCCACTGGGCAAACGCTCAGCGGCCTACCTTGACGATTTAATGATCGCTTCGGCGAGAAGAATAAACCAAAACGATGAGAATATAGCGCATAGCAGAAACAGGAAAGGCAAAGATATGATTATTGCAATTCTACGCAGCGCCTCGAACTCCTCCGCTACCACGCGCCGCTCAGCGCGAACCAACCGCAACTGAGCTTGGCGCGCTGCAAGCTCAGCGCTCGCAGCACGACTAATAGCACGCGCCAAACGTCGTTTCTGATTAGTGTTTAATTTGTTCATTTTGTTATAATAATGGCGCGCCAGGGCGATAACCCCGGCGCGCCAGTAGGGGTTAGTCGGTGTCGGTGTCGTCGTTGTCGTCGTTGTCGTCGTTGGCGGCGGCGGCGTCAGTTGGCGCGAATGCCTGCTCCAAGTAGTGCCAATCTACTTCGGCCATAGCCCATCCGAATAAGTCCATGGCTATCAGTGGTAAACCGGCCTCTATCTCCTCTAACCACTCCTTAGCCGCCTTAACATCCTCTAGTGACGTGCAGTACAAAGAAACCGTCCAAGTTTCCCTGTTTGGCCATCCGTTATACTCTTTCATCGTCTCCTCCTTTTATGGCGCGCTATGATAACCATAGCGCGCCTTTGCAATACGGCAGTATGACGTGCGGTTTAGACTATATCCGCTAAAAGAGACAATGCGCCGATGTCGTTACGCTCTACGCAGCGATAACATAATTCACGTATTCTGCGCAGAACGCGGGCTTGCTCGCGTGACAGCGCGCCGATATAGCTATCACCTATGGCGCATAGCTTGGCGATCATGGCATCCGCTGCTTCGAGATCGAGATCGCATACTCCGCTGTGATTAATAGCGGCCTGCACATCATAGTAGGAAACGTGTTCGCGTTCTGCCGCTGTGCTTAGCAACCGGCGCAGAAAGGCATCTTCGATTCTCTGGATTTCGCTAATGGACGGATTGCGTAGATGAAGAATTGAGTAGGCTAGGTCGGTCTTAGCTTTCTGGAACTTGCTGTTGCTGTAACACATGTCGTCCTCCTTATGCGCCCACTATACCACTCTATACACCGCCCGTCAATGCCTTCTGCCGATTCTCAGCAAACTCTAATTTAAGCGCTGAGCGGCGCATTGTATGGTATAATGCGCTTAGTGTCACAATG
>Ga0308418_1001256_pt1 | contig 13663 bp, 17 predicted proteins | sample HotsprSampleR4cd_FD_203517 | JGI IMG/M metagenome (GOLD analysis project Ga0308418, IMG submission 203517) | Hot spring phototrophic mat microbial communities from Mushroom Spring, Yellowstone National Park, Wyoming, United States - 20090729_R4cd ... | reverse complement strand
TCCCTCAGAAGAAGAAAAAGCCCTACCCAAAATATAACCGTGCCTAAAATCAGCTTAACAGCCAGCATATATCCATCTCTCCAGAACCAAAGCAATCCCCTTAGCAAAATGAACGGGAAGCCTAAGACTGACCTCCCTCTTTTTCTCCTTCAAAATCAGCAAAATCTTCCTGTCGTAGTTTATCCCATGCCTTCTCAAAAAGGCCCTCAAAACTCCAGAGGGACTTTTCCCGCTATCCTTGGCAAACTCCTTCAGGCTTACCATCCACTCATGCAAAGGCTTTTCTACCGACCTCTTTTCATTGCCATAGACCACATAATCCACAATTAGCCTCTCGGGAGACTCTTTAGGTTCCACCATCTCCTCCACATACAAGCTTTTTTCCTCCTTCTCCGATATAAGCCGTGCACCGCCCAAAGACCTTCCGATAAAGCTTGCCTCTATAAGACCCACAAGCAAGCTTGCCTTCTCCCTCTCCACAAATATCTCACCTTGGCCTTCTTTGCCCCTGATAAACAGCAAAACTCCAGAGGGACTGAGATTGTAAGTCAAAGAGTAGTCCGCCACAGACAGGTTCCCATTAAGAGGGTAATGCCTCGCAATGCATATATGGGCTATCTCCAAAAAGTGTTCAGGCCTAATTTTGACAAACACCCTGTCGTTCATAGCCCCCTGCACCATCACCCGCACTCTATCATCCTCCACATAAAGCCTGCCTATAACTTCCTTCTCAAACCCATCTATTCCATACCCCGCCGAAAAGCACGCCCCCGCAAACCTAATTAGGTCGCTTCCAGATACCCTCTCTCTTCCAAGCTTCCCATTGCCGTTGATGGAGATCTCAACTCCTCCCTCAAGATACTCCACCATCAACGCATATTCAGAAGAGGTAATGTATAGCTTGTCTCCCAAGAAAAAGGTTCCCATCTTCAACCTCCCGTTGATAAACCAGAATACAAATGCACCGCTATGTTAACAATGAAATACAGCATAGGTAGCCACAACTTCACCAAAAAATACGCAGTGGCAAACTTCAAAAGAAGCGGCCAGTTTATAAAGTGCCTGCCTGTAGGAATAATGGAGAGAACAACAACAAAGGGAAATACGCCAGTGAGAAGGGCAAGAACTATCCCTTGACCCTTCGCAAGAAGCTGAACCTTCATGGGAAAATCCATGTAAGTGGTAGTATACCACCACAGCTTTATATCAGAGACCACCCTGGACAAATGGTTTTTAATACCTCCAATTACACCTCCTTGCCCCAAGTCAGGCTGCACATTGCTAAGCTTCTCGGCCTGTTCCAAAGCATACAAGGTGTTGTTCTTCAAATCTGAACAAAATTTGTCTGCGTCAGGGTTTTGCACACAGGCAAGCACAATGTTTGCAAAGGTTCTTTTCATTTCTTCCTTTCCCTTTCCTTCCCCTAATAGCCCCTTCAAAAATTCCCTATCGCACGCCTCCGCAAACTGTTCTGCCAGCTTTTGGTAGGCGTTGAGGAAGTTAGAACATTTTTCGCTGGTAAAGCTACCAATCTCAGAAATACTGGTAGCTAACGCTGTGCCCCCTCCTATGACTGCCCCTATGAGCATACCCCAACCCCCACCAAATTTCCCAGTCCAAGCACCAGCAGCCGCACCCCCTGCAGTCCTCGTTAGCAAACTTGCAAACTTTGACCAGCTAAAGTTAAAAACAAAAGTAAAACCACTACCCTCAAACTTATTTTCATAGCACTTTTTAAAAGCATGCACCTTCTTTTGAAATTCCGTAAGAGATTGGTCATTGTCAGCAGACAGGTCAAACACCTCAGTCAACACCAGCGTTTGTATGGTGGCGGTTGCATACCTTGGGTCCGTGCAAGCAAGGTATTCTATAGGAACGGTTTTTGACTGCTTTGAGACCTTCCTTACAAAGCCCTCATCTAAGAAGTTGAAAAACAAAGAGGCAAGTTTGTCAGGAATGGCAAGAAGGGCAGAGACGCCGCTGGCATCAACCCGGTAGATAAAGGTTTTTTTGTTTTCGTCCTTTTTGACATCCTTGAAACTCTGAATCGCCTGCGGATTAACCAAAACAATTGGGCTGAGTTCTACATCCACCTTAGTCTTTTTGAATGCCGCAAGCAAAAGCACACTGGAGACTAAAAGCCAAAGAATAAAGTTCGTCAGTTCCCCATCTTTCTCAAGCCTGTATAACCAGATAAAAAGAGAAAGCCCTATGGCAAAAATAACAACTGGTAGAAGAAGAAGCAAAACGGTTGAAACCATAGAAGACAAGTAAAGCCCATCTATAAGCCCAGCCCACTCTTCTGGATGAATGCTGATAAAGTCCGCCATCGGGTTATAATTTTATAGCATGGATGTTTATTTGTGTAAAACAGAGAGGGCTTTAGGAGACAGCGTGTATAAGCATACAAACCTTTCTGCCCTTTTTGACTATCTGGAGGTGTCTGCAAAAACAAAGCTGGAGGTGAGGGAGGGAAGTCCTTTTAGGGTATCCATCTACGATGTCCCTTTTTACTTCATGGTTAAGCCCATCAGAGATTACGGTGAGTTTGCATATGCATACAGGAAAAGAAAAACGCCTCAAGAGGTTCTATACAAGCTTTTCGGTCTGGGTGTGCTAAGGGTTTTTTGGACGCAGGAGAGTTTAAAGCAGATGTTAATAAACTGTGAGAACTGTCTCGATGGGTGGCTTTTTAAGGACCTGTTTTCAGACAAAGAAAGGGCCTATCAGGCCTTTTCTCCTCTTGATGACACCGCTTTGGTTGTGTGGTGGTAAAAATGGGGTGTAAAAAATCTGCTGGAGAGATTGACCTAAGAGGGGTTCCTTGTCCCGTTCCAGAGTTGGTCTTTTGGGAAAAGGTAAAAAGTGGAGAAGATTTTGTTCTATACACGGACAGCCAAAGGGTTATATCTGCAAGCAAGGAACTTAAGCTTGAGGTGGAGGAGGATTACAGCTATGCGAGGATCACAAGGAGGGCTTTTCTGGGAGGGGTGCTAAGTCTTCCGATCGCATCCATGCTTTCAGAGGTATCACCTGCTTTAGAGTTAAACCTTCTACCTATGGATTGTTTTTCCTGTTCTATCAGTATATGTTTTTGTGGATTGCCTCCAAGACCAGCTATAAAGGCAAGCTATTGGTTTCCCGTGGGTTTTTTGGAGGCGAACAAGGAGTGTGAGTTTTTGACCTCTATGGTTCCCATTGTGGGTTCTTTGGTTCAGGCACCTTTGCAGGCGATATGCAATGCAATCCCCATAGTTCTGCCCACAGTGCAGGTTCAGAATGTTCCTTCTGGGATAACGAACCAAGATTATATGAAGTATCACGCAAGGTGGTATTCTCTGCCCAAGCCTCTTCAGGAGTGGGTGGTAAAGGTTCTCCTCACAATCCATCTTTGTCCCTGCATAGGGCTGGACTTTATATTTAACCAACTTCTCAACATTCCTCTTGTTTCAGAGGGACTGAAGGCTTATCAACAACTTATGGGCAAGGTAAAGGAAGTGGAGAACAAGGCAAAGGAAAGTGTAAAGAGTGCCCTTGCACCTGTGGTTCAGAAGGTTAAGGAGTTTATTCCCTCTACTGGTTCTGGGTCTGGTGGCGGGCTGGATTTTTCAAAGGCACAGGATGTTTTAAATAAGCTGAACGAACTTAGAAAGTGGGTGCCTGTGGTTATAACAGAACCCTTTTCTCCCTTGTGGCTTATAGACCTTATGAGTGTGGACAATATTACTGCACCAGCCATAGCTAATGCTATACATGAACTTATTAACTCTTTTTCTCCGATTTTGGGTGCTATAACCTGTCCATATCTTACGCAGGAACTAATAAAGAGGAATCTTCTTCCACGGGAACTCCTCATTAAAGGAGTAAGCGTGCTTGATACAGAGTTTATCTGTGTGGGCCACTGGGGACATGGCTATCCCAGAATTGGAGTGGTAAGGCATGATGACCCGTATATTGCAAGGCTATTGGCACTGGCACGTTTTCATCATCTGTTTTCCAAGACTTTTCCTTTAATTCCTGTGCCGATTAGCATGGACCCTGACAGTATGAAGTATCAGATTTGGTCGCCCTATTTAAGTCCCTGCTTTGGAGTGGGTAAGTATGGAGTGCCCACTCTTAATGATATTAAAGACCTTACGGACACAGGCAAGCTTGTTGAAAAGTTTACATCCATTGGGTGGGATACGATAAAGTCGGTGATGATGAGGGGGGTGAGGGAGAGAGAGAGGAAGATGATGGTGATTGTGTGGAAGAAAGAAAGTAAGTGCTGCTGTTAGGCATTTTTAGCCATGTCCTCTTGGGCAAGGACTTCAATGGCTTTGGCGAGGCTTTTGTAGAAGTTCTTGTATTGTTCTCTTTTGACCCTGTCTTGTGGGTGGGTGGTGGCAGTCCAGTAGAACTCCCTTGAGGGAATTAAGAAGAAAAGCCCCTGTTCTTTACCTGCTTTGGTTTGATAGGGGGTTCTCATGTAAAGGAGGGAGTATTTGTAGTTGTAGTCTCTGGGAGGCCTTACCTGTTTGTAGAGTTCCTTTTCTGCGTCGGTAAAGTCAAAAAGCCTCGCTACTTCCTCCACATCCTGAGAATACAGGAATATCTGATAGGGACAGGACTTTTTCACTATCTCACCAACACCAACAGAGACGTCGCTTGCAAACTGGGACGCTATCATGATAAATATTCCCTTCTTTCTGTAGGTTCTAAAGGCTTCTTCCACAAACTTGACCAGCGATGGGTCTTCTAAAATAGCCCAGGCTTCATCCAGGACTATACCCTTAGCCCTATCCTGCATCTCAGGTCTTGAAAACCACTTAACCATCCAAGTCAAAATAGAAAGCAAAACTATCGGCAGAAGTTCCCTGTCTGTAGTCCGCAGTTCAAAAAACACGTGGGACTTGAAATCTATGCTTGAGGGCCTGTCAAAGAAGGTCCCATAAGTGCCATCCATTGTGTAGGACCTCAATCTTTGGGCAAACTCCTCAAATCCTAAATCTTTTGCGGTCCTGTAAAAATCACTCATAAGAACTTCCCTATCCACAAGCACTCCATCTCCTGCCAGCTTCTCGTAGGTTTTGAGTATCACCTCTTCCGCAATGGATGGGTCTATGTCTTCTCCCTTACCCAGTTTATACGCCATAGTCAGGATCGTCTTTAAAAACAGGAGTTTATCCCTGTCTATGTCGTAGCGTATCTCCCACTCCCTATCCACAAAGTCCTCAAGTTTGCTTTGCAAATACTCCGTGTGAGGAACTTCCTTAAGCCTATCAAGGACCTCTCCTACTTTAATGGCACCTTTTTTGCCTAAATAGTAAGTGTTTAGCACGTTTTCTAAGGTGTTAAGGTCGTTCTCTGTAAAGTCCTCAAACCTGTATCCCATATCCTCAAGAAAGCCTATGGGATCTACCAGCTTTATTGTGTTCCCAAAGGGGTTAATAGACACAGGCCTGTCAAGGGAGATAGGATAGTATCCTCCCTCAAGCATCTTGGTAAAGACCGTGTATGAACCTTCTCCCTCTTGGATCTTTTCCACAAACACCACATAATCCTGAAAGGTGGCAAAATACTGTAAAAACACGCTTTTTCCTGAACCCATCTGTCCTACCACAAGCCCATTGGGCGGAGGAACTTTTATGTCCAAAAGGAAGGCTTCTCCTATCTCGTTGTAGAATATCACCCCCTCTTGCTTGCCTCTTGGATAGCCTCTTGGCATACACATCAAATAAAACCTTGACTGAGGCATAAACCTCACAAGCCCCAAAGACCTAAGTTCCTTCTCATTATACCTAAACAGCATGGAAAAGTGTTCTATGTGTGTGGTGTTCTCACACTCATAGGGAAGTTCATTCTGACGCACCGCAAACTCAATCTTTTTCTTCTCCTTCAGAATTTCCTTCTCCTCTCCAAAAACCGCAACAAAGCTGGAAAAGGACACCACCAGTTCCCTTCCAAGATTTATGTCCTTTACCTCCTCCAATAGTTCCATAACCACCTCTCCTCTTGCTATGTCCCCTCCCTCTCTGGCTTGATACTCAAAAAGCTTTAGCCTTTTGCCAAATTCCATCTGGGCAGCCTCAGGAGACATCTTTTTAAAACCCACCACACAGATAAAGTCCCTACCCAGAGAAAGAAGGCTATACAGCTGGAAAGCCCACACCCTTGTGGGGACCTTAGTCATGGAATAAATAGCAGCAAAGCTGTCTCCCACTTTGACACCGTAATCCCTCTCCTCAATGGCATACTGGAACGGGTCTTGGGAACTGCCTCCAAAAAAGTAAGCTAAATCCTCCATAAGGGCGGTTCGAGAGACCTCCACCTCCACCCCCGCCGAACTGAGTGCATCCATAACCAGCTTTAAGTTCTCAACATTTCCTTCCACCACAAAGTAAAGGGAGACCTTCCTTGAAGAGATCCTCTCATTCAAAAACTGCATCTGTCTATCCATCAAAAAGTTCTTAGCCCTTGCCTCAAAAACCCTTTCGTTCTCCCTTGAAAGGAAAATAAGCCGTATGGGGAGGTTTATGGGAAAGCCCTGAAAGGCTTTGTGAAAACGGTCCGCATACTCCTGCGCCGCAGAGGTGGAAGAAACAATAGGGCCTTGAACCTTTAAAACATAGCCCATAAAGGGTTTAAGGTCTGGCGGTTCAATAAGCTGTCTATACTTCAACAAAAGCATAGAAAGATCTTACCATTTTTCACCAAAGACTTTCAATTTTTCTCAAAAGTTCCTGGTTCAAACCCTCATAATCTGAAGAAGTCGGTGGGCTTTCTTTCACGGGTTCAGGTTTTAGTGGTGTATAGTCCTCTTTAGGGGGCGTCGGAGATTGCACAGCAGTCTTTGGTGGTTCAGTGGGCAGTTCAACCCGCTTTGGGACTTCCTGCATGGGCGGTTTGGGGGGTTCAGCAGATAGCCCATTACGAGAGAGAAATTCCTTTAGCTTTCTTTCCAAATACTCCCGCTGTTCTGCCTTGTTTTCCATCTCAGTCCAAGATATCCTCACATCGGTCGCCCGCAAAAACTCCTCTAAAAGGCGGGAAACTAAATAGGAAACATGGTTGGTTAGCAGTCTCTCATGAAGTTGCACATATAACTTCCGCGGTAGATACACTAAAACCTTACTCTTCCTCTCCATAATGAAGTATTATAGCATAAAATTAGGGAAGTAAAATAGCATAACAAGACAATAGCATAAAGTGGTAATATAGGGACAACTTGATAGTAGAAGGTTAGAACAGTGTAATAGCATACCAGCTTAACAGCATAATAGCACCAACACAAAAAATAGACAAGGGGGTAAATAAAAGAAGGCACGGTTAGATAGTATGGAATGGTGGTATGAGAATAGGGAGATGGTTGGCTGTGGAGGTAGTATAACGGCATAATAGCATGATAGTATAATAGCATAATAGACACAAATTGTGATAGCATAAAGGTAGAATGGTAGGGGGAGGGTGTGTTAGGTTAGGGGGTTATTTTTGTTTTGCTTTGAGGATTTCTTCTGCCAATTTAATTGTTTCTGTTTCAATCCGTTTAAGGAGTTCTTTGTCCAAGTATTTTTTTGCGAGTTCTATTAGGCGTGGGATGTTGGATTTGTTTAGTCTGTTGCTGTTTTTCTCAAGGATTAGGAAGAGTTTTTTACAGCTTAGGAGTTTAAGTTTTTTCACGAGGATTAGGGCGGTGTAGTATCTGTATCTTCTGGGAGAGACAATACCTGAAAGGAGATGGGAGATTAGCCATCTTGTGTATAGGACTGCATACCTTTCTCTTTTTAGCACTCTACCTACTTTACGAACACGGATAACTTCACCCAGATTGCCCTTTTCCTCTTCCTCAAGCAGTGCCCATGCGTAGCACAGGTCTTCCAGCTTTAGTCTAAACCGTTCTTTTTTGCCACCGTATTCCAGGTCTTCTCTCATTGTGGTTTATTATAGCGAGTTTTTTCACTTCAAAAGTAGAAGCAAAAGAATTATAAGTCCTAAGGCACCTAAAAGAACCCATACCCAAGTGGGAATGGCTTTGGGCGGTTCTGGAGGCTGCTGTTTGAGTTGTTCTTTGAGGGTAAAGTATTCTTGGAGTTGCTGTTCTTTGAGGTTAAGTTGTTCCCTGAGGCTGAGTAGTTCCTTGAGTTGTTGTTCTAACTGCTGCTGTGTTAGTCTTAGTTCTATCTGTGTATTCTTTGTTTTGTCTTCTAAGCCTTCAAGTTCAGACATAATCCGCACAAGTCTGCCCAGTTCCTGCCCTGCTATGGATGGCGTGGCAAAATTTCCATCCGACACCTTTCCCATCAACGACACCATTCTATCAAAGGAGTGTCCTATAGCGGTATAAAAGGGAATGTCCAAACGGATTACCGCCAACAGGCTTTCAAGCCCGCCAATCCGTGCCAGTTCCTCTTGAGGTCCTCCTCCTCTTAACAAAAACACCGCATGCACTCCAGATTTAGCGGTCTCTTCTATACTCTTCGCCAGTTCTCCATCAGCAAGGGAACTTTCAAACCTCACAAACTCTATCCTGTCCGCATACTCCCCCGCAGCACTTCTAAAAGCACTTATAAAGTCTTGCCAAACTTGGGCAGAGTTGCCATGAATTAGCCCAACCTTTACAGCCTTTTTCTCCATCAACAGCCTGCTAAAGGTTTCCCAAAAGCCGTAATGATTTCTCCCTTTCAAAAGGGCTTCTACTTCAGCCAACCTCTTTTGAAACTCCCTTTCCTTGTCCTCGTCTAAAACCTTATAGGAATTTACATTAATGGCAGGATAAACCATAGAGACATCTTCTTTGCAAAAGAGGTTTGCAATCAGCACGCCATCAATTTCTACCTCAACGCCCAAAGGCAGTGCCAAAGAGTTCTCCGTATTCAGAGTAATACCAGCCTTGCCGTCAGAAAGCCTGTAATACCCTCTCTGTCTGTCCAAAATAACGGTTCCTCTGACCTTGACAGGAAGGAGAAAGCCTGAACTTATATGGCTTGAAAGCTTCTCTGCTATATCTGAAGGTGTTAGCCAGCTTTCACTCATGCTAAATATTTTATCTTGGCTTTCAAAGGTCCTTGTGTCTTACCTTACAATTAGCTTTTCATTCCTTTATTGATGTGTTTTTCGTATTCTTCCACCAGGTTTTTGGGAGTTAGGTTTCCGTCTGCGTGTAGATTAACCGCTATCGCCAAAAGTTCCAGTGCGGTTGCTTTTTGGAGAATGTGGGGAAGGCCCTCCTCTATCACCTGCGTGTTTCTTTCTGCAGCCATCTGCCTCACCATCTTCTCCTGCTTTTTTAGATACTCGGGCACTATTGGGGTAATTCTTTTCACATAAAGGTTAACAAATTCTGCCTGTTTTTGGAACTTTTCTTCCGCCCTCTTGGCCAGTTTTTTAGAGGTTCTCCCTCCAGAAAAGCTTCTTTCGGGCAAACGGGATCTGGGCTTAGTATTACCTTAATCTTACCTTCCACCTTCATATAAAGCCCTGCGGGATAGGTAATGCATGAAATGGGGGCATCTTCCCATATTCTGCATGTGGGCTTTCCGTCTACCCTCATGAAAATGCAAGGGAAACCTTCTTTCTTCCATAACAGCGGAAGAAGGCTTTCCTCTCCCAGCACAGGTCCCACTCCAAAGACGGCTACTTTTCCCAGTGTCTGCATCCATCTGAAATACTCTTTGATAAAGCCAATAGAAGAAAAAGGAGAAACCACCACGCCCAGCATGGTGCAGCATTCTATACCGCAGGTTCTCTGACAGGCAAACCGCCTGCCCTTCACTTCTTTCTCTAACCTCTCCAGCTTATCCACAATCTCCTTCATAACCCCTCCTCCTTTAAAAACTTTTTTATCCATATGCTTACCGTGTATATGTAGCCCAAAGTAGCGTCCTTCTCGGTCAAAAACTCCTCACTTTTTGGGACGGTTCCCCTAAAGGCAGGGTTGTTAGCAATGCTAAGCATTACCCACGCAGTCCTATCCTTGGCAGGCAGGGCCTCCAGATGGGACCTGTTTTCCTTGATTATCTCCCTGATTTCTTTGAGAAGCTTCTCCATAGCACACCTCCTTAGGTTAGTATCTCAGTGGTTAGTTCTTTGAGGTAGGGAAGGAGAGTAGCTTTCTCCGCATAGCCATAACAAACTTGCCCGTAGTCCCTCCCCAATTCCTTAAGCTTTGCGGGTAAATCCTCAAGCCTCTCCACAAACAGCGTTAGATTAGTTTCACTCCCAGTATATAGGCAAAAACATGCATCCGCATAATCCCACACCACATTCAAAGCTACCTTCTCCCTATAGGAGAAAATATGGACATGTGCCCTCTCAAAGACCACAGAACCTAAATACTTCGCCATCTTCTCCACCTCCTCTATAAAGAAATTTATAACAAAGTTTTCCGTTTGTCAAGTTTTTTGGTGATAGGAAGGAAAGGAATTTTCTCTATGGTTGGGTTTCAGTTCTGTATTAGTTCTCTATATCTGCATCCCATCCCACCATCTCCATCAGGCTGGGCAGTTCTTCTTTCTGCAGTAAATCCCTATACCTGTTATAAAGTCCCATTCCGCTTGCTATGTAGAAATTCAGTTCTTTCATGCTTGCTTTGGGCTTGGTGAATTGCAACATGGCCTCTGCAATTTCTCCAAAAATCTTCTTCACCATTGGTTCATCAAAAGCTTCCACTTCCTCAAGCCCTTGCTTCAATGCTGGAAGAAGCTTTAGCACATCCTCCCATCTCATTCTCAGGTCCTCAAGGTGCTTCCAAAAGGGCCTGCATCCCTTTCTCTCCATCTGCTTGTCCAACAGGTATTCCGACAGGAAGCCCATAAGCACCAACCCATATTTCCAGTTCTCATCCACGTTTGGCAAACTTCTGACCCAAGCAAAAAACTCAGTTCGCATGCCAACTACCTCCATGCTTTAGACTTTTTGGCAAAAAGCTTGGAGTTTATCCTTGAGTTTGTGGTGGAGTTTTAGCCAGAGGGCTTTTTTGAGGGTCTCTGGGGTGTTTATATACCACTGCTGCAGGTCAAGTGGGAGTAAGATACGGGTTATTGTGCCCCCTCCTCCGCTTTGTTTGATTTCTTCAAACTCTTTCCTTGAAATGGGCTTCATGGTTTCACCGCTTTCTTTTATCTCCCGCAGGCATTCTGCAATTAGCCCGTTGGCAATAAAATGCTTCCTATACAGACTATCAAAAGGTGGAAACAAATACACATACACCGCAAACCTCCTCATCGCCCACCCTCCACCAGCCTGCTATTTACATACAAATACACCGCATACTGCATAGAAAGAGGAGTTCTGGCGAAAAACTCCTCTAAATCCCCGTCCCTCTGAGTTAAATACACCCTCTTGCGTCCTCTATACTTTTGACGCAACTCCTTTAACTCATCAAGGCTAAGAGGCGGTAATCCACCGCTTAATGCCTCCCGCAAAAGTTTCTTAAACACTCCACTCCTTGGCAGTCTCTCTACCTCCACAAAAATCGGCACGCTTCTTTGCATAAGATTAAATTATAGCAAATTTTGTTAAAAGTCAAGGGCGGAGAGATGCTAAGATATTGATATGGGAGTTTGGGTTCTTCAGGGAGATGTGAGGGAGGTGTATAGGCGGTTGGAAGATGACAGCATTGATTGTGTTATAACTTCGCCTCCGTATTGGAGGCAGAGAGATTATGGAGTTGCAAGGCAGATAGGACAGGAAGGCAGCCCTGAGGAGTATGCAAAGGAGATAGCCAATGTTTTTAGGCTTCTTTGGAACAAGCTTAAGACTACTGGGACGGTGTTTTTGAACATAGGCTACAAGTATGAGAATGAGGAGTTTTTGCTTATTCCAGAGTTGGTGGCGTGGGAGATGAGAAGGGCAGGCTATGTTTTGAAGAATAAAATCATCTGGCACAAGCCCAATGCGATGCCTACCTCTGCAAGGAACAGGCTTAATAACACATATGAGGCGGTTCTCTTTTTTGTGAAAAAGGTTGGAAAAGAGGTGTATTACTTCAATCTTGAGGAGGTGGGAGAAAAACCGCAGCTTTCTTATCCCGCAATGGATTTGCTTGGGCTGACTGTAGAAGATAGCTTGAGTTTTAGCTTCAGGCGTTTGGGCAGGGTTTTAGAAATGCAAGGCAATTTAGTGAAGGTTTTGTGGGAAGACGGAACCGCAGAGTGGTTTTCTTTTTCTTTCCAGCAGTGGCGGGCAAGATTTAGATGCGTCCGATGTGGGCAAGTGCTTGGGTATTGGGATGTGCATTTGGTGTATGCAAACAAGGGTAGGTTTGAGTGCAAGGGTTGTGGAGAGATTTCCCTTCCTAAACCTCTTTTAGTGGAGAAAGTTTTTGGTAGTGAGGGAAAGGGTGGAATTTTTCAAAACAAAAGCAGAAAGTATGAGAAGGCTAAACTTCTGACCTCTTCTCCCTCAGGCAGGCTGGCGGTTTCTGGAGAAAAACTCATAATCAAAAGAAAGTGGCTTTTCCCTCAGGGACTAATAGCGGACTATCTCAGGAAGAAACTAAAAGAAAATGGGCTATCTCTAAAACAACTGGGAGAACTCATGGGATGTCCTCACACAGTTGGGCACTGGCTAAGAAAGGATTTTTCCCACTGGGGCAAGGGCGGAAGCATTCCTCGCCCTGAAGACTGGCACAAACTAAAGGAGATTTTAGGGTTTGATGATGCCTACGATAGGTTAATTTTGGATAGAGTAGCAGTGCTTTGGACGGTAAAAAGCCATCCAGAGGGCAAAAACATCGGAGATGTATGGGAGATTGCCACAGAACCTTACAAAGGAGAACACTTTGCTGTTTTTCCAAGAAAACTGGTGGAGATGTGTATAAAGCTTGGCTGTCCTAAAGGCGGCACAGTTTTAGACCCTTTTGCAGGTTCTGGAACTGTAGGTGAGGTTGCGGTCAAGCTTGGAAGAAACGCCTTGCTTATTGAACTAAACCCAAACTACATAAAGCTGATAAAGGAAAGGCTGGGCTAAGTTTTGCCCGCCCATTTGTCTTATCTTACAATCCAAAATGTAAGGTAAGACACAAAAATGAGATATAATAATACCTTATGAAAATGCACAAGGGACTTATAAAGGAGTTAGTGAAGGAAAGGTGTAAAGAAAGAGGGCTTAGTTTTAGCAGGCTTGCCATGGAGATAGGAGTAAATCCGACGTATTTGCTTTTTATTCTTCATGGGAGGAACATATCTCGCCCTTTGGTGCAGAAAATTGCGGAGTATTTGGGCTATTCAGAACTCCCTGCGATTTACGAGGAGTATTTGGAGTATTTGAAGGAGAGGAGGAAAAGGCTTAGGGAGATTGTGAAGATGCTGGAGGAACAGGCTGAGGGAGAGGCGGGGTCTCCCTCAGCGGAATTGAGGAGGTGGCAGGATGGGAAGGAATCTATTTCTTAATCATAACACGTTAATAGTTGGGCGTCAAGACTTTGAAGAAAGGGAAGTAAAAGTGGCGTCTCTAAAGCCCTTCTTTGGGGATTACAGTCTTGTGCCTGTTTTTGGGAAACTTCAAGAGTTGCCTCCTCTTGTATGCGTGAAGACTTTTGAGGGAGACTTTGTGGTGTTTCACGAAAGCCTTTGGCGGGTGCTAAGAGAACGTGGAGTGAAGAAAGTAAAGGCATTGTTTTTCAAAGGAGTGTGGGATCTGGTAGAACTTTTTTATCTGCGGGAGGAGATCTTTAGGGGAAGAA
>Ga0308418_1001252_pt1 | contig 13679 bp, 12 predicted proteins | sample HotsprSampleR4cd_FD_203517 | JGI IMG/M metagenome (GOLD analysis project Ga0308418, IMG submission 203517) | Hot spring phototrophic mat microbial communities from Mushroom Spring, Yellowstone National Park, Wyoming, United States - 20090729_R4cd ... | reverse complement strand
TTTGATCTCACCTATGATTATGATGGATTTGAGCGACTTGAGGCATACTGGGCTGGCAAGAAAACCCTCGATTTTTTTGTTGACTATCTCTACACACAACAGACAAGCTATCCTGAAGGGGTAACAAAGGCTCGTTTTCTTGAGAATCATGATCAGAGGCGCGCTGCCTGGAGGTTCTCTGACTTGTCCCAGCTTCGGCAGTGGACGGTTTTTTATCAACTTTTGCCGGGTGTGACCTTCGTGTATATGGGGCAGGAGTATGCCCTATCGACGACACCCTCTCTTTTTGAGAAGTCCCCCATCGACAATGAGACCAAGAATACCGATTTTGCTGGGTGGTTTGGGCGGTGTTTTTCTCTCACTCAGAAGATAAAATCTAACGCTGAGCATTTTTCTATCAAGCTTCTTCGTCATGGTGTGGTATGGATTGAGCGGCGTGGTGCATCGCAATATGTGGCTTTGCTCAATCTTGAGAATAGGCGAGGCGAGGTGGAAATCCCCTTTGCTCTTAAGGGAAGGGAGTGCTTCACTGAAAAAATGGTTTCCCTCTCAGGGAGTGTTGAGATACCCTCTGAACCTCTTGTGGTGGAGATATAAGCTCTCAAGGGTTCATTTGAGAGGAGAACAATTCAAGTTTTTGGGGAGGGTTACGTTTGGGAGCTCTTCCCTTGTTTCATATGGACTTTTTTTGTAGCCTGGAAAATAGAGACAAGGTAAAATGGGGCGTTTTTGGCAAGCTTTTGCTGCCCAGACAAAGAAAGCTAAGAAAACACGACCAGAGGGACTTTTTGGTATATGGGAGAAAAAATTTTTCTTGAAAATACTTGACATGATAACAAAATGGGTATACAATATAAAATCATGTAAAGAAGGAAAAAAGTATGCGTTTTTCCTGTAAAGTATTTTTAGAAAGGCCGCAGCAGGCTGTTGTTCCACCAGACTATAGAAGATACTTACTTTCAATGATTAAAGAGGCTTTCAAAAAAAGTGGGAGTGATGGGGAGGATTTTTTTGAAAATATTTATAACGGAAATATACAAAAACCATTTACATTCTCGGCTTATTTCCCCATAAAAAAAGAAAATGGAGTGCAAAAACTTGAAGGTGAATTCTTTAGCTTCTTTTTTTCTACAAATGACTATGAATTTTTGATGAGGGTTTATAATGGGCTTAATAGTATTAAGGGGTTTAACCTTTTTGGGCAAAATATAAAGGAAGTTAAGCACTTTTTTCTTTTTCCAGAAAGAAGGTTTGATAAGGAAACAGTTACTTTTAAAACGCTATCTCCGTTTCTTGTGAGGGATACAGAGGATGGAGATTATTATCTTGTGCCGCAAGATCTCATAGATCAGAAAGAATTTAAATATGCAAAAAAAGGAGTTAGTAAAGATAATGTTATAGATTCTTTGAAAAAAAATATTGTAAGTCTTGTAGAAAGGTATTTAAGTTTTGATTATGATGAAAATAACTTAATGATTGCACTTGAGAAAATTGCTCTATCGCCAGCAAAGCATGGCTCTGGGGGGAGTAATTTTATGATGACTCTTCCGGCGATGAAAGGCTTGATTACTATTCAAGCCTCTCCAGAGGTGTTGAAACTTATCTATGATATAGGGATTGGTGCTCGTCGGAGTGAGGGGTTTGGTATGCTGGAGGTGGTGGAAAAATGAAGAGAGAAATCCTACTTTATCCATCAAGCTGGCTTTATAATGCGGGGGTGGGGAGATGTTAAGAGTATATACAAAAGACTGGTATTATAACGCTGGCATTGTTGGTTTTCTTTATGTTTTGGGAGATGGAGAGGTTGATATAGATAAAATATTAAGTAGGTATAAAGAAGATTTAATAATTAAAAGTAATTGTTTAGAATTTAATTCATCAATTATTAATGGTCTTTTTGAAAAATATAAAAAATTGGCTTTTGCTAAATTGTTTGATCTTGATAGTTATAAAAGAAGACTCCAAAGGTTGAAAGAAGAAGCTGACAAAATTAATGGTAAACTTCCTAAAAATATTCTTGATAAAACTGCTCTTAAAGGAAAAACAGTCAATAGATTTATTCAGGATTTTTGTGGTTTTTCATTAGAAGAAATAATAACAGAGAATAAGAATGTCTTTTTGGAGAAACTAGACATTATTCTAATAAAACTGAGCAATTATAATAATTCTTCTGAAATTTATTTAGATCTTCAAAAAATAAATTCTGAGTTTATAGATTATTTTTTAACAAATGAATTAACAAAGAAGCTATGCAATTATAGCAGTGTTCAAGAAAAATATATAAAAGACATCTTATCTCCTCAATTTAAAACTAATAATATAAGAGGAGAACAATTGTGTAGTTTTTGTTTGACCTATAAAAAAGAACATGATTTCAGCAATGCTATTACTCAGGTGATAGGATTTAATAGTGATAATTCCAACTGGATATGGGGATTCAAGTCTTCAAAAGTAAAACTATGTTCTGTCTGTGCTTTAATATATTCATGTGCCTTACATGGAATGATTATCTTAAAAAGAAATATAGAAAATGAACAAAAGAATTTTCTTTATTTCTTAAATAGAAATACTGATATTAAAACAATGTATAATTCAGTAATGTTATTTAAAACAAAGTTTGAAGAGGTGCAAAATCAAGATAAGCCTTTTTATATTCTTATGAATGAATTAATCTACGAATTAGTTAAAGAAAAAGCAAGTGATTTTTTAGAAAATATTAATTTTATTGAAATTGCAGAAAACGATTTTGGTGGCCAAAGTACAAAAAGTTATAATGTATACAATTACAACATTACTCCAGAACTTGCAAAATTCATTGTGGAAACTGACCAGAATAAAATTCCAAAAGGGTATTATATACAAGACAATGATAAAAATGTAAGAATAGATATTTATGAAGAAATTTTAAGAAAAACTATAAATCTTTCTATTTGTTATGCCGATTTAAACAATTATTTTAATTACTATCTAAAAAATAAAGGGCATTACAACATTTATAATGTAATGATTTATATATTAAAATACATTAAATACATAACAGGAGGTTTTAGTATGGAAGATTTTAGTAAAATTGTTAACAAGGGATATTACAATGGTAAAGATCTTGCTCAAAGAATTGAAACTGAAAACAAGATAAAAGGTATAGCTTACCAGCTATTAAATGACCTGAAAATAGGCGATCGGTATGCATTTATTGATAAGTACACAAGATTATCAATGGCTTATGGTATTCCAATTAAGCTTGGGAGTAATGAAGAGTTGGTGGATATTGATAGTTTTATGCAATTTGGCTATGCCTTTATTAATGGGCTTTTAAGTAATTTTGGGCAAAATAACCAACAAGAAAACAATCAACAGGAGGGATAAAATGTCAAAATTTTTAAGCTTAACTATAATTTTTAAAGGTGGTAGTTTGAATTATGGTGAAAGCACAGCTAATGTAACCGCTTTAAAAAAATTGTCATCTAAAGGGAAAAGTTATTCTTACATTAGCAGACAGGCTCTAAGATATGATATTGTAAGAATAATGCATGAAGAATTTGGTATGCCTTTAACACCAGTTGGTAGTGACGGCAGGGTTGTTCAGTTTGAAGCAAATGCTAAAATTGATGAGTATCCAGAAATCGATTTTTTTGGTTATATGAAAACTGCAGGAGAAGGTTCGAGAGGTACAATAAGAAAAGCTATAGTAAGATTAAGTGATGCGGTAAGTCTTGAACCTTGGAATAATGATGTAGACTATGGCAATAATATGGGATTAGCAGCAAGGAGTGATAACCTTGATAATATGATTTTTCAAACAGAAATACATAAAACGTTTTATACCTATACTATGACTGTAGATCTTGATAAAGTCGGAGTTGACGATAATTATGGTATTAAGTTAGAAAAAGTTGAAAAAATAAAGAGACTTAATATGTTGCTGGATACAATAAAGATACTTTATAGAGACATAAAAGGTAGAAGAGAGGATTTATCACCTTTATTTATTATTGGTGGTATATATGAAAGTGGCAATCCATTTTTCTACAATAAAGTTAATCTTTCTTTTGGTAGAGAATCTGTTAAACTGATCGTAGAACCTATTAATGAAACATTAGAGAAAACTTATCACGAGAGTAAAAAAGTAAAAGATTCTACACTATTAGGTTATGTTGATGGGGTATTTGATAATATTGCTAAAATCGCTTTGGAAGAAAATAAAAAGTTAAGTATAGAAAATTATTTTAAAACTATTAAGGGTAAACTTGAAGAAGTATACTAGAAATAATTGAAAGAGGGTATGATGAAAGTTGTAAAACTTAAGTTATATCAAAACTTGTGTAACTATAGGAGAGAGGGAAGTTTTGGATATGTACAAACATATCCACTTCCTACTCCTTCTATGATCAAAGGGATGGCTCATGCTCTATTAGGATTAAATGAATACAAATCCTTGAAAATATCGATTCAAGGTGAGAGTGACGGTGTCGTTACTAACATCCAAAAGGTTTATAAGTTTGATAGAGAGCCAATGTACCGACCTCAAAATCCATATAAAGTTATTGTAGGAAATAGTGAAAAGACAGCTACTCATGGTATTATGTTTGTTGATTTACATATTAATATGAGATTGATTCTTCATATTCATTTTGTAGAAGAAAAGTTAAATGAGGATTTGGTTAATAAAATTCAAGAATCTATTGTGGTTTTAGGAAGGAACGAGGATATAGTAAGGATAGATGAAGCTAAATTAGTTGAGGTTAAAGAACCTACTGAGAGAAGAGTTAAAACAAGATACCCAATGTATGTTATTCCAAATAGTTTAATTGAAAAAACAGGAACAGCTTTTAGACTACCATTCTATTATCAAAAAGTTGAATCTTTTGATGAAAATAGGGTTTTTAAATTTGTGGATGTAAATTACATTGGAAAAGATGTGCCGTTAGAAAAGGATTTTATTAAAGTTGACGGTGATAACGATATTATATGCTGGTTGAGTTTGGATAATGGGGGATGAAATGTTTTTTGCTAAATCCAATGGAGAAACAATAGATGAACATAATCAAAAACTTATAGATTCATCTGAGAGTCTAAAAAATACAGGCCTTTTGAAAAGTTGGTTAGATGAGAATAATGAAAAAATTATCCGAGAAATTATTTACTTTCATGATCAGGGGAAGAAGAATCCAGAATTTCAGAATAGAATGAGAAAAATTTTAAATCTACCACTTATTAATGTAAAATTTGAAACAGTTGCTCATGAGTGGTTATCACCAGCTTTTATTTCTGAAGAAAAGGAAAATGAGATAAAAGATATATTATCATTTTTGAATTTAGATAAAGAGCAATTTTTTAACTTTTTTATATTTGTAATTCTTTCACACCATCATCGAGGTTATTTACCTGATAACAATAAAATACAAAGTATTATAGATTGGCTGAATAGCAATTATAATTTAGGCTTAGATTATTATTATGATGTACAGAATTTATTGAATATATACAATGCTTCTGAAGACAGAGAAAGATGGAAAAGATATTTTGTTTATAGGATTAGATGGCTTGGTTTATTACAAAAATGTGATTATGCAGCTTCTGCTGGAATCGATCCAGAGCAAAGATATGATGGTGATTTTAGAAATGATTTTGGAAACTGGTTAAAGAAAAAGAACTGGCAACTAAAAGAATTTCAGCAAAAAGCTGGAGAATGTTCTAATAAAAGTATTTTGATAATAGCCTCAACAGGTATGGGTAAAACAGAAGCGGCTATGAACTGGATAAATGGAGATAAAGCTTTTTATACTCTTGGAATAAGAATTGCAGTCAACCAGATGTATAAAAGATTTCATGAAATCTTTAAAGATAATGTAATCCTTCTTCATGGAGAATCTTCATTAAACTATGCTGAATTTGCTGAAGATGAGAATGATTATGAGATTAAAATTGCAAAGGCAAGACAACTATCATATCCGCTTACAGTAGCTACTGCGGATCAATTGATTACCAGTGTTTTTAAATTTCCAGGTTTTGAAATGGTTTATCTAACTGCTTCATATTCAAAGATAATTATTGATGAAATACAAAGTTTTTCTTCAGCATCTATCGCTGCTATTGTAGTGTTTTTGAAAGAGATAATTTCATTAGGCGGCAAATTTATGCTTATGACTGCTACTTTACCCCCATTTGTCCAAAAAGAATTTGAAGGCATGAGTGATGTTGTGTTTTTAGGAAGTTACCTTTTGGATTTGAAAAGACACAGAATAAAACTTATTTCACAAGAAATAAACTCAGAAGAAATTTTGAAATTAATTAATGAAAATAAGAATAAGAAAATCTTAATTATATGCAATACAGTTAAAAAAGCACAAGAATTATATGATTTTCTCAAACAAAATAATTTTGAATCCAATTTGCTCCATTCTCGTTTTATTGGTATTCACAGAAAATGTAAAGAAAGACAGATAATGCGCGCGAAGGCTCCCTGTATATGGATTACTACCCAGGTTGTAGAAGCTTCTTTAGATATAGATTTCGATTTACTTTTAACTGAACATGCTTCTATTGAAGCCTTATTACAAAGATTTGGGAGATGTTATAGAAAACGAGAATATACCTTCAATGAACCCAACATATATATCTTTCAGGCTGAACCATCAAGAATATATGACCCTTATCTCTTTCAAAAAAGTTGGGAAGTTTCACAGGAATATGATAATAAACTTTTGTCTGAAGAAGATAAACAAGAAATGATAAAAAAAGTATTTTTAAATATTGAAAGTACAGAATATTTTAAGAAATATAAGAAAATGAAAGATTTGCTTGAGCTTGGATACAGATCAGAAAATAGAAATCAGGCTGAAGAAGATTTTAGGGAAATAATAAATAACTATAGTGTTATACCCACACCTATTTATAACTTATATAATGATAAAATATTAAAAATACTTTCATTTCTTGAAGATTGCAATAATCCGAAGCTTAAAAGAATAAAAATGCAAGGAAAACTCGCTAGTTATCTTATTCCTGTTCAAATATTGGGGAATAACAGAAGGTTATTAAGATGTATAGAACAATCAGAATATTATTGTAGAAAACATAGCATAATGTTGATGGAAGGGGTTTCTTATTCCTTTGAAAAAGGCTTGGAATTTGAAAATCTTCCTGAGGAAAATAATATAATTTAGAGGCTCTCCTATGCCCTCACCCATTATCACAGGCACGCAGGTTGCCTATTACAACATTTGTCATCGAAAGTTGTGGCTTTTTAGTAAGAATATATCTATGGAGCATACAAGTGAGCTTGTGGATATTGGGAAGATTATTCACGAAAGTTCTTATAGTCGCAAGCGAAAGGAAATAGAGCTTGAAGGCATTAAAGTAGATTTGTTGGATGCAAGGCACGGGATTATTCATGAGGTAAAAAAATCAAAGTCTTTAGAGGATGCTCATTTGTGGCAAATTAAGTATTATCTGTATTATTTCAAGCAAATTGGAATTGAGCTTGAAGGGATAATTGATTACCCAAAGATAAGAAGGAGAGAAAAAATAGTTTTTGATGATGAAGATGTATCAAGAATTCGAGTTATTCTAGATGAGATAGGCTTTATAGTTAGCTTAAAAACTCCACCACCAATTATAAACAAACCCTACTGCAAGAGGTGCAGCTATTATGAGTTTTGTTATTGTTAAAACATAAAAAAATAATTAAAGGAGGTTTTTATGCCAGGACAGAAAACATTAAATCAGGAGAGAGCAAGGTTTGCTTTTAATGAAGTGAAAGGTATAAAAGAATTGTACAAAGAAAAAAAAGATAAAATAGAAAAATATGCTTCAAATGCAAAAAAATTGCCTGCTCTCATTACAACAAATGGATTGATCCCTACTTTAGCATTTTTGAAATCAAAAGATGAAACTAGGCCTGTATATAATACGATTAATGAATGGTTAAAACAAGAAGGTTTTACAGAAAACAATAAAGATGTGTTAGAATATTTGCTGGGCTGCAATTTTTCTACATTAAGACTTGCAACAATGGAGGCTATAGCCTTTGCTAACTGGCTTAAGAGAATGGTGGAAATTGAGATAAAGGGGGAAAATAAGGATGAATAATTGTAGTCAATTTATAAATTCTTTATATATAAATAATGGAATTAATTTTCAAAAAGTAGAAAATAATACTTTAGCAATAAACAAGTTTATAAAAACTGACTTTTTCGAAAAAAGAAACTCAAAAAAAGATCTACTAAATACTTTTGAAAAATTTTCTTCTGTGAACTTTTCTTTTATTAGCAAGGCAATTGAATTGATCAAAACTGGCTTGAATAATTATAAAACTGTTTATGATAATTTACTGTCAACCGACACTCCTCTTGTATGTGGGCTTGGTGTGGCGCATGTGCTAGAGACTGCTTTGACATTACATCACATCTGGGGCGTTCCATATATACCTGGAAGTAGTTTAAAAGGAGTTTGCAGACAGGTGGTTTTTTGGAAGTTGGTTGAGGGAAAAAGTATCCCTGAAAATGAACTTGAAAATTTTCAGAAGAAATTTTACGGAGAGTTAGCAATTGATAATGAAGACATGCTTGTCTATCAACTCCTTTTTGGTGCTCAAGATTTTAAGGGCTTACTCTTATTTCTTGATGTGTATCCTGAATGCAATAATGAAAAAATATTTAAGCTTGATATAATGAATCCACATTACAGTAAGTATTATGGGGATAGTACAGGTGAAACTCCCCCTGGAGATTGGGAAAATCCAACTCCAATATTCTTTTTAACAGTAAAGGAAGGTGTTAAGTTTAGATTTGTTGTTTTGTTTGATAATTGGAGATGGGAGAAAATAGAAAAGGAAGGGATACTCATAGTGAGGGGAAAAGAGAAATATTTAATTACGAATAATGTCACTGAAAATTCAAATGAAGAAGAAAAAATCAAAAAAGTGAAGTTACCAGTAGAAAAAGTTAAAGAAAAGAAAAATGGATCATTTTTTAATGAAATTTTAAAAGATGCATTATCATTTTACGGAGTAGGTTCAAAGACGAGGTTGGGTTATGGAAGTTTTGAAGTATAGTATAAGGCAAAATGAGAAGATGGCTTTGTTTGAGTTTGAGCTACAGAGGAATTTAGAGCCAGAGGATTTAAAAGAAATTAAGTTGCCCGATCCAGTAAAAGAAGGGATTTCTCATAAACTATTAATTTTATCAGGTCGAGGGCCAATATGGCTTTATGCTTTTATGGTGCACTATTTTCATCCAGCTAAAGCCATAGCAGTTTTTGATCCCAGGCTCGATGGAGCTGTTGTGGTGGAAAGCCACAGCAATGAATTTAAAGTAGGGGAGGTAGTGAAGTATGAGTAGAAATTTTAAGTTTTTAATATGTTCTTGGGGTAATCCTGCGTGTTGGAAAGATATTGTTGAATATCATTATAAAAATCAAACTATTCAAAGTAAAGATCCCTTAGTTTTATTAAAAGATGTTGAAAAACCTGATAAAACAATAATAGTAGCTTGCGATACTTTGAGTGATAATAACATATCAAAAGATAATGCAAATATTAATTATGAGACATTAAAAAAAGAATCTGAAAAGATAATAATTGATTTTTGTAAAAAAAATTTCAAATCTACACCTGATAAAGTAATCGTTTCTTATGGTTTTGGCAAGTTTAATAATATAAAATTTTCTGGTAATGCAATGGATTTTTATTATAAACTTTTCCAGGAACTTGTATTTGCTCTGATTGATTGGATTTTAACAGATAGTAAAAATAAATATGATAAAATTGAGGTTATTTTTGATGCAACTCATGGTATCAATTTTACAACTATACTTACATATAGAGCCTTAAAAGAAATACTTGGTATATTTTCTTTTTTATTTGAAGTTAAATTTACTGTTTTAAATTCAGATCCTTATATTGGTAGAAATGAAAAGGTAACTGATTTGGCAATAAATATTATAGAAGAAAATTTAATACTTCCAAAAATAGAGGTGTACAATTCAGACAAAAGACCTCTTGAACCTATAATAAACCAACAAAATGAAGGGCCAATTATAAGAGATTTACTTAAAGAGATTAAATATGATAAAAATAGTTTATTAGCATTTTTAGGTTCTGTTTATTTTTCAATGCCAGTTTATATTTTGTATTTACTACCAAATGCTGATGAATTGAAAAAAATTATCATCAGTTTAATTGAAAAATTTGAAGAAAAAATTTCAATCAGTTTTGATGATAAAATTATTAAAGTAGCTAGAAATTATATGTTTAGTGAAAATTTTAATAATATACTAAAAGCATACTTAATTTCAAGTTTATTAAACTTTTTTAATTTTACTCAAAATAATGATATATCATTAAGTAAAATTAAAGAATTAAAAAATCACCTATTTTCTAAACTTCAAGTAGAAAGTAATAGAGTTGATAATGAAATTGATGAGATTAAACATTCAATTAAGGAATTAAATGAAATGTATAAAATTTATTCATTATTGAAAGGATTAAATTACAATGATATTGATAAAAGAAACTTTTTTGCCCATGCAGGTTTTGAATATAATTCTATTAAATTAAAGAAAGAGGACAATGAAATATTTATAACGATTAATGAAGAAAAATTTGAACAAGCTAAAAATTATCTTATCAATGATTTACCTAAATTAGGAGGTTAATAATGAGTAACTTCATTCTCAAACTCAAAGCCTTAATGCATGATCCAGTTCATAAAATATGGGCTATGGGTAATAAAGAAAAGATAGAGCTTCAACATCAAAAAGAAATTCAGGCAGATAAATGGCATGAAAAGGTTGCTGAAGATTTATTCAGGTTTATTCTATCGGTAAATTTAAAAGATAATAATAAGATACACGATGCCGATATATTAGCCTCTACGATTTCCAGGATTGTTGTTGCTCCAAATATAACTGATGCAAATAAGAGAGACGAATTTGAAAAATATTCTTCTGTTTCTCTTGATGATGCAACATATATTTATCCGTTTTGTGGAAATATTAGTGAGATCGGGTGTCCCTCAAGTCATGATGAAGTGAAGAACTTTTTTGAAAGGCTTGGAGAAATGTATTTTTTAAATCAGGAGGAAAGAGCAAGACTTTCTTTTCTATTTCTCTGGAGATTTTTACCAGAAGTTTTTTCATGGATAAATACCCATCCAGCAGATTCAAGAGCACCAAACCACTCTATATATGACCATCTTGTCCAGACTTCAGCTATAGCCACTTGTCTTGATGTTGATAAGCCAGCATTTTTGATTTTTACGATTACTCCTGTTCAATCTTTTATAGCAACGGCAAGGAAAACTTCAGACCTGTGGGCTGGAAGTTATTTACTTTCGTATTTGATTTACAAAGCTATTGAAGTAATAATGGAAGATTATGGGCCTGATCATATTATTTTCCCAAATCTTTTAGGCCAGCCGCTTGTTGATAGATGGCTTAATGGTAAATTTAATGATAAATTTGAGGGTTTTGCAAAGGAAAATTGGTATGAAAAACTTAAAAAGAATTTGAATTCTTATGAAAAACTTACAATTGCGAACTTTCCAAATAGATTTTTAGCAGTAGTTCCTTATGGAAAAGCTAAAGAGATAGCGGTGAATTGTCAAAAAGATATTGAAAAAGCTATTGATAATTTATTAGATAAGATACCCAATGAAATTAATAATAAAATTGAAAACTACAAAACAAAGATAAAAGAAAATATACTTGCCTATATCAAGCCTTACTGGGTTGTTTTGCCCTGGTATAAAGATAGTTATACAAATATTGATGAAGTTATAGGAGAGTATAAAAACCTTGTTGGAGAAAATGATTTGGTAAAGGGAATTGATATTATTAAAAACCATAATTACTATAAGAATGCTAATGTTGGAAATGCTTATTCTTTACTTGTAGAGCTTACTGAAAGATTTTTAGCAGCACGAAAGATGATAAAAGATTTTGTACTTATAGAGCCTCAAACAGGTGAAAAGTGTCATTTGTGCGGTGAGTATGATATTTTGCCTTTAACGAATGATGAATGGAAAAATCTTATTGATAAACATTATGTTTCAAAGAGTGAAAGGCTTTGTGGGGTTTGTTTGTTTAAAAGGTTGTTGCCAGAAATTTTTAAGAATGAATTTAATCTAACTGAAGATATTAAATTCCCTTCAACATCAGAAATGGCTACAGTTAAGTATAAACTATCTATTAATGATGATTTAATAGAAGAGTTCAAAAAGAAATACAAATACAATGAAGTTTTTGGAGATAGTAAACCACCAGAAATCAAAAGTGTTCCAGCTTTGAAAAACCATAAACTATACACTATTGATGGACAATGGCTGATGGAGTCTTCATATAGAAAAAAATATTTAGAAAATGAATTTGGAATAACTATAGAAGAAAGTAAACTCGAAGGTATGAAAAAATTTTTGAAAGATAATGAAATTAATCCACCCACTTACTACGCTATTCTTGCCATGGATGGGGATAACATGGGAAAATGGCTTAAAGGAGAATTTTTGCCAGAGATTGGGGAATTGATTCATCAAAACGCTAAAAATAGTTTATTAGCTTATTCTATGGGTAATGATATACAAGAATTAGAAACCTTACTCAGAATGAAACATCCGATGTCACCTTCGTTTCACAATCTTTTTTCAAGAAAGCTTTCTGAATTTGCTTTGAATACAGTTCGAGATTTTGTTGAGACTAAGCATTATGGTAAACTCATATATGCTGGCGGTGATGATGTGTTAGCATTTTTGCCTGTTGATGAGGCTTTGGATTGTGCTTTTGAACTTAACAAAGAGTTTAAAACTCTGTTGGGTAATAATCAAAACGCTTCGATGAGTGCTGGGATAGTGTTTGTTCATCATAAGTATCCACTTGAGTTAGCTTTAGATGAGGTTAGGGATGCTGAAAAGAAGGCAAAATATAAATATGGAAGAAATGCAGTTTGTATAAAATATATTGCTGGTGGAGGACAGGCAAGACATTTTGGAATGAATTGGGATGATAAAACATTTTTTGATAATATTATAAGCAAGTATCCTAAAGACGAATTATCAACAAAATTTGCTTATGATTTTATGGATATTGTAAATAGTGTTGGTTATACTGAAAATAGAAGCAATGATAATTTGAAACAAATATTGAAAAATGAGTTATTGAGAATTTATAGACATAAAAAATCTAAAGAAAATGATAAAGAATTTGAAGGAAATATGCTTCAACAATTTGATAAAATGAGGCCACAGGATTTTGCGAATATGTTTATCATTGCAAGATTTGTGGTTGGGATGAAAAAATTTTAGTAAAATTGGAGGTTAATATGGAACAAAAAGAGTATAAATTTGAAATTGTTACTCCTTTAATTATGTCAGGGGCAGATAGAAACAATCTTGAGTTAAGGACTCAATCTATCAAAGGTATATTAAGATGGTGGTATAGATTTATTAATGGTGGAATTAAGGCCTTAAATCAGTTAAAAATAGATGAAGCCGACATTTTTGGATCTCAAGAAAAAGCTTCAAAAATAAAATTAAAAATTAATGATATTCCAAAACAGACCACACAAGCTTATTTATGTATGAATGATAATCGTAATACTCAAAATAAGCAGTATGATAAAATATTTAGAAAATCATATAATTCAAGCAATTTTTTTATATTAACTGTGTTATTTAATGATGAAA
>Ga0308418_1001250_pt1 | contig 13694 bp, 18 predicted proteins | sample HotsprSampleR4cd_FD_203517 | JGI IMG/M metagenome (GOLD analysis project Ga0308418, IMG submission 203517) | Hot spring phototrophic mat microbial communities from Mushroom Spring, Yellowstone National Park, Wyoming, United States - 20090729_R4cd ... | reverse complement strand
TGGGATAACCCCAGAGACTCTATCCCGGATCCTCCAAAGACTAAAAGAAGAAGACATCATAGCTGTAGAAGGAAAGAGAGTAAAAATTAAGGATATGGCCAAGCTAAGGAGCCTTCTTTCTTGAGAAGGGATGTCCTATCTAAGACCCTTTGACCCTTGGGGCTCAAGCCTTTGCCTTTGCCCTCCAAAGTATAGTCTTCAGCCCTACACTGGGTGTGGGCACTCCTGCCTCTACTGCTACGCTCAAGTCTACATTAAAGATTTTAATAATCCTCGTCCTAAAAAGGATTTTGCTAAAGTGGTTGAAAGGGATTTGGCTCAACTTCCTTCAGGTTCGCTCATTAGCCTTTCAAACTCTTCAGACCCCTACCAGCCCCTTGAGGAAAAACTAAAGCTTACGCGGTCCTTTCTTGAGATGCTAAGCGGGAAAAGCGTTAGGCTCCTTATCATCACTAAATCACCTTTAGTATTGAGGGATGCTGATATTCTTAAGGATTTAGACTGTGCCGTAAGCCTAACCATAACAACTAAGAGCCTTGATAAGGTTCTTGAGCCCGGTGCCTATAGAGCAGAAGAACGAATTAACGCTCTTAAAGCCTTAAAACAGGTGGGGATACCGGTTATTGCCCGCATTGACCCAATTTTTCCCATCCTAACCGAGGAGGAAGCAAAAGAGCTTGTGAAAGAGCTAATAGATGTAGTTGACCACTTCGTCTTTTCAACCCTAAAGCTTAAAAAGCAAATCTTTAGAAGACTTGTCTCCGCTATCTCGAAAATAGAAAAGGACTATAAGAAGCTATATTTTGAGAAGGGAGAATGCATAAACGGTAGCTGGTATCTTCCATACGAGCTAAGGATTAACCTCCTTTTACCCCTTATGGAAATCGTTAAAGGGGCAAGGAAGAGCTTTGGGCTTTGTCGCGAGGGCTTAGACCTTGCCGAAAAAGGAAAGTGCGACGGAAGCTTTTTGATCAAGTCTAAAACGTTCCACGTGGAACATCAATGAAGTTATTATTTTCACTTTTTATTGATGTTTATCAATTTATATCTTAAAATTTATTTAAATCCATAATAAACCAATCAGGAGGGGTAGCTATGAAGGTCTTGATTATGATTTCCCGGGATGATCCGGAGACAATATACAACGCCATGAGGCTTGCCAATGTAGGGATAAAAAAGGGAGATGAAGTTAGCGTGTTTATGCTTGGGAAGGCTGTCATCTTTGAGAAGCTTCCAACGGACCAATTTGATTTTATGGAGCAGATAAACTCTTTTCAAGGTGATTTTTATGTTTGAGGTGTCTGCGCCAAGGCTCACGGTGTTGAGCCCTCTTCAACCTGCCCGATAGGTTGGATGGACGACCTATACGAGATCGCTAAAGAGGCAGATAAAATAATTACCTTCTAACCAGAGAACACCCTAAGTTTACTCTTCATCCTCTAAGGCATATTTCTTTAGCTTTCGCCAGAGGGTAGCTCGGTCTATACCCAAGATTTGAGCAGCCAAGGTCTTGTTTCCGCCCGTTTCTTTTAGCAAAAGCTTTATGTATTCCCGTTCTTGCTCCTCCAGGGTGAGGAGGGGGCTATTTTTTTTGCGACGGGTGATGATTTTTAACCGTTTAAAATCTTCAGGCAGATGAGAAAGCTCTATCCTTGATGTATTGGTCAAGGCTACGGCCCGGGCTATGATGTTTTCAAGCTCCCTTACATTTCCTGGATAATCATAGTTCATAAGGAGTTCCATCGCTTCCTCAGAAATCTCTCTCACATCCTTGTTCATCTCTTTTGCATACTTATTAAGAAAATGGTAGCAAAGAAGGGGGATATCTTCTTTCCTTTCTGCAAGGGGCGGTAAAGTAAAGGTCATAACATTTAAGCGGTAGTAGAGGTCCTCTCTAAAGCGACCCCGTTCTATTTCCTTTTTTAGGTCCCTGTTTGTCGCGGCAATTATCAGGACATCAACCCGGATTGGCTCTGTCACACCAAGCCTGAAAAATTCTTTTTCCTGCAAAAAACCTTAGAAATTTAACTTGCATAGCTTGGCTCATCTCAGTTACTTCATCAAGAAAAAGTGTCCCTCCGTCTGCAACTTCTAAAAGTCCCCTCTTAGTTGAGGTGGCACCAGTGTAGGCTTCCTTTTCATGACCGAAGAGCTCGTTTGCCAAAAGCTCTTCATTGAAGGCACCGCAGTTTACGGCAAGGAAGATTTTGTCTCTGCGGTTGCTGTGTTGATGAATGTACCTTGCCAAAAGCTCCTTTACGGTTCCGGTCTCTCCAAGCATCAATACCGGACAATAGGTAGGTGCAATCTGCCTTGCAAGCTCTAATATCTTCTTCATCGTATGGTGCTGGGTGATAATTTGAACCTTATCACCCTTTATCCTTTCTAACTCTTCCCTAAGCCTTCGGTTTTCTTTTTTTATTCTTACCTTTTCTAAAGCTTCCTTGACAACTAAACGAAGCTCATCGAGCCTGAACGGCTTTGTGATGTAATGGCAGGCGCCGAGCTTCATGGCTTGAATGGCTGTGTCAATGCTTCCATAAGCGGTGATGACGATGACCTAGGTATAGGGATGAAGTTCTTTGCACTTTTCGAGGATGTCTAATCCTGACACGGATTCCATCTTTAGGTCTGTTATCACAAGGTCAAACTCCTCGTCATTTATGAGCTGTAAGGCGGAGGCTCCGTTATCAACCGCTTTAACCTCATACCCCTCTTTTGTTAAAACATGCTTTAGGTTTTTTAAGGTTAACTTCTCATCGACAACGACTAAAATTTTAGGTCACCCCTCCATGGCTAATCACCACCCTTTTTCGGAAGTTTTATGATAAAGGTGGTTCCTTTGCCAACCTCGCTCTCAACCTCGATCGTACCGCCATTACTTTTGATTAGATGGTAAACGATGAATAAGCCTAACCCATAGCCCTTACCCCTTTCCTTCGTGGTAAAGAAGGGCTCGAAAATTTTAGGTAGAATGTTTGCAGGAATTCCTTTCCCTGTGTCGGATACATACAGTATCGATTGATTTTCAGTTTCTTCTGTTTTAATTTTTAACTCGCCCTCCCCTTCAATGGCATCGACGCACATCTTAATTTTTTCTAATTTTAATTTTTTCTTAAATTTAATTCCACCAAAGTTTTTATATTAATTTTTATACATTTTCAAGTTTATTTAAATAAGGATGTCTTAATATAAAAAATAAAGAAAACAAAAAAATTTTAACAAAAATATGCTTTAAATTTTTTTTATTTTTTTATAACAGTTAATTTTATTTAAAATTAAGCTAATTAAGTCAAAATTAACTTTGACATTTTAGAGAAAGAGATGTATTTTGAAATTATCAAATTAATAAATTGCAGGGGGGATAAAATGAAGATTTTTCAGCTTTATGAAAAAATGTTGGTTGCCTCTGGATTAAGACCTTCGGGTTTACACGCTTTAAAAGAGATAATTAAATATGTTAAAGAGGATAGTAAACCGGTTATCGTTTTATCAGTGGTTCCTTATTATGAACCATTATATGAGGAGGATGTTTATCTATTTACTTCTAAAGAAGATATTTTAGAGAAATTTTATAAACCCTTTAAAGAGGTTTTAGAAAAGGCTAAAGAAATAGGAGATCAGGAAAAAGTTGTTGTAAAGACAGTTTTAGAAGATGGTGATCCATTTATTAAAATTGTAGATACTGCTTTAAGCGAAAATTGCGATTTAATAGTTCTTGGAAGGAAAAAAGAATTAGGTTTAATGGGGAAATTATTAGGAGCAAATGTAGCAAGAACTATAGGGCAATCTCCTATTGATATTCTTGTAATTCCTGAAGGTTCAAATTTATCTTTTAATAAAATATTGGTTCCTATAGATGGTTCTGTTTATAGTGAGATAGCTTTGAAAAAAGCCTGTAAAATAGCACAGACTTTTTCTTCAGAACTTTTTATTTTGTCAGTAAATGATTTTCCTGAAGAGATTGCTACAGAATATAAAGATTGGCCTCATCATTTAAAAGAATTAGCTTATAGTGGAGCTAAAAAAATTTTAGAGGGCGCGCAAAAATTTGCTGAAAATTTATGTAAGAAAGTTGAGACTGATATAAGAGAAGGTAATCCGGCAGAGGAGATTCTGTCTTTTATTAACGAGAAAGGTATAGAGACTGTTGTAATGGGTTCTCATGGAAGAACAGGATTGAAGAGATTACTTATGGGAAGTGTTGCTGAAAAGGTTCTTACATTTGCTTCTAATCCGATATTGGTATCTAAAAATTTAGAATTTAGAGTAATTTAATTTAAGACTAAGAAAAATCATGAAAATTGTTTTAAAAATTTTAAGTGTCTTTGTAAAAGAAAATTTTCATTAGAAATAAAAAAAATTTGAATAAATTTGGTTTTGACTTTTTAAATGAGAATTTTAGATTTAAGATTTTGAAATTAAATAGGAGGGGGTAGTGGGATGAGTAAGTTATGAAGGTTTTATGAATTAATGATGGTATGAGAACTTTAAAATTTTAAAATTAAATAGGAGGGGGATAGTGAGATGAGTAAGTTAAGAAAAATTTATGAATTAATGATGGTGGGTGCAGTATATCAAGCACGCTGGGAAAAGCAGATGTCAGACAATATTCTAAGAAACAAAAAGAGATTACTCATACTTATTATTTTGCTATTGCCAATTCTAAGCGTATCTATTCTTAATGCTGCTGCGCCAGATATACTCGGTGGTAAAACAGCTTATGCACCAGCTCATTATACAACCACAATATTAATAGCATCAGTGGCAGTTGGAATGGCAGCAGGACTTATCACAGGATGTATAGGTGCTGGTGGAGGATTTATTATTGCACCTGCATTGATGGCAGCAGGTGTTAAGGGAATTCTTGCAGTAGGAACAGACCAGTTTCATATTTTTGCAAAGGCAATAATGGGAACTGTAATTCATAAAAAACTTGGTAATGTATCCGTCGGATTAGCTGTTGCATTTGTTATAGGTTCAGTTTTAGGAGCTACAACAGGTGGTTATATTCAGAGGGCAATTTATAACTGGGATCCTGTTGCAAGTGAAGCCTTTATTAGTATAGTTTATGCTATAATTCTTGGTTTTTTGGGTTTTTATGGATTAAGAGACTACATAAAATTGTATAAAGCAAGAAAAAAGGGTGTTACTGTTTCTGGTGATGCTCACGGTGGTCCTTTAACAACAACTCAGCTTGCCTTCACCCTTCAGAAGATTAAAATTCCTCCGATGATTTATTTTGATGAAGACTTTGGTGGAAGAAGAATCTCATGGCTTTTTGTTGCGCTTTGTGGTGTTTTGGTAGGTCTCCTTGCAGCAATTATGGGTGTTGGTGGTGGATTTGTTACATTTCCTCTTTTTGTTTATGTTCTTGGTGTATCAACCCCTACAACAGTTGGAACTGACATTCTCCAGATTATATTCACCGCTGGATATTCTTCAATAACTCAGTATGGAATATACGGGTATGTATTTTATACTCTTGCAATGGGACTTCTTCTTGGTTCACTTATAGGAATTCAGATTGGTGCATTAACAACAAAGGTTGTTCCCGGCATGGTAATCAGAGGGTTCTGGGTTATAACAATACTTGCAGGATTTGCAAACAGAGCAAGTGTTGTTCCTGATAAATTAAGAAGTCTTGAACTTTGGTCAATATCAAAGTCAACCTGTGATGTAATAATTCTCATTGGAAACATTGTATTCTGGTCGGCAGTTGGAGGCTTCGCGATATGGGTTTTAGGAAGTTTCTTTAAGAATTTAAAATCTTTAAGAGGGGGGGTATAAGATGGTAGCTAATAAAAAACATTTAGCTATGGGATTGGTTTTACTTATAAGTTTTGTGGGTCTATTTATACTTATACTTCTACCAATATTCCCTGGGGGGTTAAACGGATTAGAATACGCTGATGAGCTGTTCAACAAGCTTGCAAAGGGTTCAAGTTATCAGATTCCTAAGCTTAAAAAGGAGGTGGAGAAATATAAAGGTAAAGTTCTTGATGTAGTTATTGATGCCAAGAAGCAAACTGATAAGCCAGGTGATGCGGAAAATAGAGCTGAAAGAATTGCTAAGGTATTCACAATAAATGGTGCAAAAGCTGAAATTCAAGGTTCAAAGGTTCATATAATAGGAGATTTTGGAGCAATAATGGCAGCAGCTCTTGAAGATTCTGACCAGATGTATCATAATAATGGAGATTACGTTAAGAAAAAATATGGTGTTGAAGATGATGAAAAAATGAAGCAGATGTTCAGACAGTGGCATAATGCTTTTACAGGTATACATAAACAGCTAACTCTTCAGAAAAAAGTAAATGAGGCAGATTTTATTAAAAAGGTTATAACAGCGGCAATAGAGCCTGCATATAACTTCTATGGAATTGATGCTGTAAAGATTTCAGAGAAAGCTGGTTTGGCAGCTGGTTTTCTTGTTTTCTATGTAGTGTATACGATCTGGTATGGATATGGAGTGCTTTATCTCTTTGAAGGTTTAGGGCTTTCCGCAAAGAAACCAAAAGTAAAGAAAGAGATCTAAGATAAGGAAGTGTAACATAAATTTTAAAGGAAGTCGAGGTCCTTTCTCGACTTCCTTTTTATTAACTTAAAGAAAACTCTCATAGTGGCACTTTTATTGTGTAAAAATTTTTTTCGGGAAGAGCATGGCAGTTGCCCGGGTCGGTATTTCTTGGGGAAGCTACCATGCCCTTCCTGTCCTCCCAAGTCTTTGCACAATTAATGAGACACTACCCTGTAAAGTGAGAATTCCTAAAAATTGACTGTTTCTTACATCAAAAAAAAGGGAGTTAAAAAAGACAAAGGTTTCATACAACATAATTTATCATTGGTAAATTTCCCCCCTTCCGAATACTTTGTCGAGGCTCCCCAGGTAATAGAAAAAGAACTTTTAAAAAGGAGTGAATACCTCTCAAAGCTTGAGGAAAGATGCAAGAAAGAAGGGGTCAAGGCAAAAAAAAATTCCTTAAAGAGGGGTCGGCAGGAATATTATTCAAAGGGTATTTGCCCTGTCCTTGTAGTGAAAGAGAAAATTATTTGTTTAAAAAATTCTCGATGTAGGCTTTATATCCCAAATTGTCAAGCTTTTCAGCCTTTTCTTCAACCTTTTTCTTCATCTCTTCTCTGTATTCTTTTAGCTTTCTTGCTAAGTTTTCATCTGATGTAGATAAGATAGCGATAGCAAGGAGGGCAGCATTTTCTGCCCCGTTTATGGCAACGGTAGCAACGGGGATACCAGCAGGCATCTGCACGATGGAAAGTAAGGAATCAAGCCCGTTAAGGGAGGAGGTTTTTATAGGAACACCGATCACAGGAAGAGGGGTGAGGGCGGCAACGACACCTGGCAAATGAGCGGCTCCGCCAGCACCGGCAATGATAACCTTTGTTCCTTTAGCTTCAGCCACTTTGACCAATCTTTTGACCCTATCAGGAGTCCTATGAGCAGAGGCTACGGTCATGTAATCCGGCACCCCAAACTTTTCTAAGACTTCGGCGGCCTTTTTCATTATTGGAAGGTCAGAATCGCTTCCCATTAGGATTAAAACCATGATTTCCCCTCCCAACTAAATTTATATATACTATAACATAGAACAAACGAATTGAAAAGGGCAGGTCAAGCTACAAATATATTGCAAAGTTTTCACTTTTAAACACAATGCAAGAGATTGCAACAATTCCTTAGCTAAGGAAGAGGGGTTATGGGTAGGGGTCAAATTTTAGCCATGCTTGCGATGGGGATGATTTTATGCATCATCAGTCTTGCCGATGGTGAGGAGGCTCAGATTTCAACCAATTCATCCTTGCCCTGGTGGGCTTGGCCACTAATGTTGTTTGTGTTGACTTTTATCTTAGGTATTGTTGCTGTATTAGGTGGGGTGGGAGGAGGGGTTCTATTTGTTCCTATTGTTGGAGGCTTTTTTCCTTTCAATCTTAACTTTGTGAGAGGTGCAGGACTTTTCGTTGCCTTAACTGGGGCGTTAGCAGCAGGTCCTTAGCTTTCAAGACGGGGGCTTGCTGACCTAAGGCTAGCCATCCCTTTAGCCCTAATAGCCTCATCTAGCGCCATAGTAGGCGCTATGATCGGTCTTGCCCTACCTAAAAATGTGGTAAATACTTTGCTCGGGCTTACTATTTTAGGAATAGTTATTATTATGTGGAAGGCTAAAAAAGCGAATTTCCGGAGGTTAAAGAAGCAGACCCTATCGCCAAAGCCCTTGGTATAGGTGGAGTATATGTAGATAAGGTATATGCCTTTCTCTCCCTTCTTCAGGCTCTAATCCTCCTTTTAGCAGCTTCAGGACTCCTTAAGGACGGACATTAAGCTCGAGGATCATAAAACAACCCCTTGGGCTAAATCTAAGCTCAAGGGGGTATTCTTTGCAGAAACCGTGGCAAAACATAAATTTTCTATAAACTACAAAAATTCCCTCTGTTATTACTAATGGTAATGTCACCTATAATTCCCAGTTTGGAATGTCACATATTTGGTCTTTTTCTTTAATTTAAAACTACGCCTCCAGGGATGGTCCTCTGCTGGCTTCCATCTCTCCTGTTTTACCCCTCCTCTTACCTCCTCTTCAACTTTCTTTCCATCTAATAGCCTGCCTATAGCTAAGGTGTAAAGCGTGAGAAGCTTCTTTTAAAGTAAGTTTACCATTGAGGACATCGGATAAAATTTTGAGCCTGTCCATTTCAACCCCCGAAATCCGATATGTTTTCATTGCTATCACCTCCCTGAAGATACAGGGAGGATACCCTCTCAATGTGACATTTCAAATTAGGAATTAAATGTGACATTTTAAAATAGTAATGACACATTAGTGATTATTCTACTTGACATAAACCATTTAGAGCTTACATTTAGACCAACAAACATTTAGACCAACAAAGCTACTTCTGGAGGACTCTATTAACGCCTATCCCACCTACCGCCTTGAAGACAAGCTAACCCTTCTTAAAGCCCTTTACGAATGTTTAGATTCTGTCCTCCCAAAAGATGAGCTTTCCTGCAAGCCTGGCTGCTCAGCCTGTTGCACAACAAAGCTCTACGCAACATCGCTTGAAGCTTATTATCTTTTGCCTACGGTCCCGCAGAAGCTTTTAGAAGAATTTCGAGGCAAATCTTACCAAAGACCAAAGCTTACCCACAACGAGCTTCTTAGGCTCTATCGCCTTGGCGGAACCCCTCCTGAAGAGAAGATAACCGCACTTCTGCCCTGCCCCTTTTTAACGGAAGAAAATTTTTGTTCCGTCTACGATAGGCGTCCGCTTATGTGTAGGATTATGGTTTCTACGGTAAACTGTCAAGAGAAAGGGTTTGCCGAACCACCGGAATTTCACTACACTGCTGGGCTCCTACTCCTTCAGGTAGTCGAAAACATCGACCTTGGGGGGCTCTACGGGAGCTTGTTTGAGCTTTTGCTCTTCTGGAAAGATTTAGAAGAGGGAAGGCTTGATGAGGTGCCACCTTACCTTCTTTCAAACATCGAAGAAGAAGAATACCCAATATTGCCTGACGAGAAAAACTATCAGCGCTTTCTTGGTGGACTATACAGAAAAGAGCTTCCCTCTGCTAAGACCTTCCGTGAGCTCTGGGTAGAGCTAAAAGAAGGATTTAGCGATTACTCAGCCCTAAGCTTTCTTAGAGAGATCGCCGAATAGATTAAAGATGTATAAAGCAAGGGTCTTAGAAACCAGGGAACTATCCTCTTCTATTTATAGCCTTGTGCTCTCGGCTGAGGACTCGCTCTTAGCTAACTTTTTGCCCGGACAGTTTGTAAAGATAAAGGTTAGCTCAGGCTATGATCCCCTTTTGCCAAGACCCTTTACGGTTCATGCCATTCATGATTCTGCCTTTGAAATACTTTATCAAGTTGTAGGAAGAGGCACTAAAGCCATGACCAGGCTTAAGCCGGGGGATGAGGTTGAGTTTTTCGGTCCCTTAGGGAAGCCCTTTCCTCGGATTGAGGGTCCCTATTTAGCCTGCGCTGGAGGGATTGGGGTTGCTGGCTTTGGTTATCTTTGTCTGGGGCTAAAGCCTGAGTTTTCTTTGCCCGCAAAGCTACTCTATGGAGCAAGAACTTCCGCTCAGCTTGTGAAGCTTGATTTTTTTTTAGCCCTTGTTCCCGTTGAATTAGCAACGGATGATGGAAGCTTAGGGCTAAAAGGAACGGTTGTAGACCTTCTTTTAGCCGAGCTAAATAAGAAGTCTTATCAGACAATCCTTGCCTGCGGACCAAAGCCGATGCTTAGGGCTATCGCAGAGCTTGGTAGAACCTACGGTGTGAAGACTTTCTTAGTGCTTGAGGCCCTTCTTGCCTGCGGGACAGGATATTGTCTTGGCTGTGCTGTCCCAAGTCGACAGGGAGGATACTTTAAGCTTTGCGTTGACGGACCAACCTTTGAGGCGGAGGAAATAGACCTTGAATTTTTACGCTAAGATAGGAGACCTTGAGCTAAGGAGCCCTCTTCTTCTTGCCTCAGGGACTTGGGGGCTTGGCGAAAAGGAAATCTCTGGGCTTGAATACATATCGGCTCTTATCACGAAAGGTATATCAAAAGAGCCCATGCCGGGTAACCCTCCTCCAAGGCTTGCCGAAGCACCCTGCGGTCTTATAAACTCAATCGGTCTTGAAAACCCAGGGGTCGAGACTTTCATTAAGGAGTATCTTCCGCGGATTAAAAATCTTGGTCCCAAGGTTATCGTTAATCTTCATGGTGAATCCATAGAGGATTTTTGCTACCTGGCAGAACGCTTTGAAAACGCAGATGTTTCTGGGATTGAGCTAAACATCTCCTGTCCAAATGTCCGAAAAGGGGGGATACACTTTTCGGAGTCTGCACAGGATGTTTTTGAGCTTGTAAGGGAAGTTCGAAAAAGGTTTGGCAAGCTTTTGATAGTGAAGCATAGTCCAAGGTCTAATGTTTTTGACATAGCTTTTGCCTGTGAACAGGCAGGGGCTAACGCCTTAACCGTTGCCAACACTTACCCAGCTTTAGCGGTCGTCCGCTTAAAACCCTTCAAAGTTTTACTTGGTGGGCTTTCTGGACCGGCGATCAAGCCGTTAACCCTGCGCTTAGTGTATGAGCTTTCTCAAAAGGTTAAGCTTCCCATAATCGCAAGCGGTGGTGTAATGACCGGAAGAGATGTGGTAGAATACTTAGCCTGTGGGGCTACAGCTGTGCAGGTCGGGACAGCCCTTCTTATTGACCCTTTGGCCATAAATAAAATTTATAAGGAATTCGAAGAGCTTTATCAGGAGTTAGGATGGGGAAGCTAATCCGGGCTTTACCTAAGGGTTTTAATTTTAGGACCTTTGCCGTTGAGTGCCGGGATGTGGTTGAGCCAGCTCGAGTGTTTCAAAACTTAAGCCCTGTTGCCACAGCAGCCCTTGGGAGGGCTTTAGCTGGAGTTGCCCTTCTTTCGGCAGACCTGAAATTTGGAAAAGTTTTACTCCAAATAAAAGGCGATGGTCCGATCGGAGAGATCCTTGCCGAAGGAGACCACGTAGGACGCTTGCGGGGAACTGTGCACAATCCCCATGTTTTTTTAGAGCCTGAAAATAAAAAGCTTCCTGTTGGGAAAGCCGTAGGAAAAAACGGTTTTATCTCTGTGGTTAAAGACCTTGGGTTGAAGGAAATCTATCAAAGCTCAGCTGAGCTTATCTCAGGGGAGATTGCTGAGGACCTTGCCTACTATTTAACCGTGTCTGAACAAATACCTTCGGTTGTGGCGTTGGGCGTTCTTGTAGACCGGGATGGTAGCGTTCTTCAGGCAGGTGGCTATATGATCCAAAAGCTCCCCCAAGCAAAGGAGGATGAGATAGTTTTTGTAGAAGAAAGACTAAAGGCAACGCCAGCGACAACAGAACTTCTCTCAAAAGGGCTATCTCCCGAGGGGATCCTTTCCTTTATTTTCGGTGAGGTTGAGGTTCTAGAGGAGAGAGAAGTAGTCTTCCGCTGCACCTGTAGCCTTGAGAGGGTAAAGAATGCCTTAATTGCCCTTGGAAAAAAAGAAATTGAAGAGATGGTCGCAAAGGGTGAGCCGGTTGAAGTAACCTGCCATTTTTGCCGAGCAACCTATAAATTAAGCATCGATGACCTAAAAGAACTCTTAGGCACGATTTCAGAGGGAAAAAACCATGTTTAAGCTCATCCTTTGGATAATTCTTTTGCTTTTGGTCGTGTTTTTTGTAGTCTTTAATGTTGAGCCCAAGGTGACGGTTCATTTGCTACCAGGTGTTGCTTTAGAAAACATACCTTTAGCTTTGGTTATCATTGTAAGCTTTGTCCTTGGTTTGCTCTTTGGGTTAAGCTTTTCCCTTTTTCAAATGCTTAAGCGCTCTCTAAGGAAGAGCCCGCAGGATGAGCCTAAACAGGATAAGTCAAATATTTCAACTCCTTAAGGAAGGTGTTGATAAGGGGGTTTTTCCCTCGGCAGTCTGCGGGGTATCCCAAGCTGGTAAAAGGTATATCGTTGCCTGCGGATACCTCTCTTTGACCCCCTTTGTTGAACCCGTTGAAGACTATCATGTTTACGACCTCGCCTCACTTACTAAGCCCCTTACCGGGGCTCTAATACTTATCGATAAGCTCTCTGAAGGGAAACCCGTAGATCTCTTTTCCTCAGTTAAACCCTACCTGCCTTTAGATGTCCCCTTTTTTCGCCTTTTAAACCACACCGCGGGGTTTAAACCTTGGCTGCCGTTGTATAAGCAAAAACCATTGACCCTTGAAAAGGCAGTTGAGCTTATATTGAAGGAAGAATTAGCCTACGAACCTGGAGCGTCATCAGCCTATTCAGACCTTGGATACTTTTTGCTAACCTATCTATTGGAAAGGATTTTTGGTAAAGACTTTGAGAATCTCTTTGAGGAGGCAAGGGCTAAGGTTTCATTTTCAAGAAGGGCAAGGCTAATGTTTAAGCCCCTAGAAAAGGGGGTTGATGTTGAAGACATTGCCCCAACCTCTTACTCTGAGGAGGAAAGGGTTTTGCTTCGCGGTTTGGTTGAAGATGAGAACACCCGAGCTTTGAGTGGAGTTTCGGCGGTTGCCGGACTTTTCGGAAATATCTACGGCGTCCTTGACCTTTTAGAGGCGCTTCTTCTTTCCTATAAAGGGTCCGGTCCTTTCTCGCAAGATGTTGTTAAAACCTTCGTTGAGTTTGAGGACAAAGCAAGCGACTTTGCCCTTGGTTTTATGAAGGTTTCTAAGAACGGCAAGTCTGCCTTTGGAGATAGGTTTAGTAGCAAGGCTTTTGGGCATCTTGGGTTTACCGGAACTTCCTTTGTTGTTGACCCAGAAAAAGAGCTAATCGTAGCTTTGCTCACAAATAGGGTTCATCCTGACCGGAATAACCTTGCCATAAGGGAGTTCCGTCCATTTTTTCACAATTTAATTGCCGAGCTATTTTGCACCAAATAGACCATAAAAATGCTCAGCAATTGCCCCGTTGGTTTTACTTTTTTTAGTCTGCTGTTATCTCTGTTGAGGCTGTTCTAAAAATGTTTTTGTGCAAGCCCTCCTGCTGTCTCCTCGAGTCTACTTTTTAGTCGCCCCAAGCCCCTTTTTTGTCGCCCCGAGCCTACTTTTTTGTCTCCCCGAGCCTACTTTTTTTGTCACCACGAGCGCAAGCGAGGGGTCTCCCCCTGGGGACACCTTCCCGAACGAAGTGAGGG
>Ga0308418_1001243_pt1 | contig 13756 bp, 8 predicted proteins | sample HotsprSampleR4cd_FD_203517 | JGI IMG/M metagenome (GOLD analysis project Ga0308418, IMG submission 203517) | Hot spring phototrophic mat microbial communities from Mushroom Spring, Yellowstone National Park, Wyoming, United States - 20090729_R4cd ... | reverse complement strand
AATGTGCTGAAACTCAAACTGCTGCGCATCATCGACCGCAACGAGGACAGCCTGCGCTTCTACCGACTGCCCGGCGACCGCCAACAGTGGGTCGAATCATACGGCAGGGACGCCTATGTCGACTTCGAGGAGCCCATCGTCATCTGACGCCAATCCTTAGCCACGCTAAATAGTGCGCGAACCCCCCAGCCCAACACCCACCCAACACCCAAACCTCAACCACAACTTCAACTTTGACCCACGAAACGCTGAACTCAACCCAACTCAATCCCTTAGCTACACTAAGTATTGCGCGAACCTCCAACCCACTTGAACTCAAATCAAATGTCTACCGACCTTCGCGCAATACTTAGCCACGCTAAATAGTTGAACCTGACGCCAAAACAACCCCCACAATCCCCAAAAACACCGCCCAATTTTGAACTCAAAACCACTCCCAAAACGCCCTCTACCGCGCCTGCCGCCGACACACATATTTTGCGCGAACCTCCCCCGAATTCGCCTTTGAGTTCAACTTGCGCCGAGGTTCGCGCAAAGCGTTGAGTTCACAATCGCTTGGAATTGTTAAGAAGCGCGTCGACCCCTTGACAAAGGGGGGGTGTGATGAGGTAGACTATACCGTAGCATTCACCCCTAAGGGTGGGTGCCCATTGAAACCGCAAGTTTTTCACAGCAAAGTGGGGATGTGCTTTACTGTAGCATTCACCCCTAAGGGTGGGTGCCCATTGAAACCAGCTCGCCGCGCCCAACCCCGTGACCATCAGCAATGTGGTAGCATTCACCCCTAAGGGTGGGTGCCCATTGAAACAAATAGAAGGCGGCGGAATTATTACAAGCCCACAAGATTCAAGTAGCATTCACCCCTAAGGGTGGGTGCCCATTGAAACGTGTCCCGTCAGTATCTTCGTTGCTGGCACGCGCAAGTAGCATTCACCCCTAAGGGTGGGTGCCCATTGAAACGCACTTTGACCTCCCGCACCCGTCGGATGTGCTTGCATCGCGTAGCATTCACCCCTAAGGGTGGGTGCCCATTGAAACTTGTTGGTGGTTGGGTTTTTGTATTTTTCTAGTATACTTGTAGCATTCACCCCTAAGGGTGGGTGCCCATTGAAACGGTTAGTCCATTTTCAGGAGTGCGCGCTCCAGCATTTGTAGCATTCACCCCTAAGGGTGGGTGCCCATTGAAACTAGAGACGATAGCCGCTTTCCCTAGAGATTTACCAACGGTAGCATTCACCCCTAAGGGTGGGTGCCCATTGAAACGACCTATCATCAGGAATCGGTATGGCATCACCACAACGTAGCATTCACCCCTAAGGGTGGGTGCCCATTGAAACAACAGCACAACACTCAACATAAGCTGAGTGTACATCAGCGTAGCATTCACCCCTAAGGGTGGGTGCCGATTGAAACGCTCTTCATCTTTATCAGCGTACCAGCGTCCCGCACGTAGCATTCACCCCTAAGGGTGGGTGCCCATTGAAACCGAATGGGTGCATATCCATGAACCGCTGGACGCGCTTGTAGCATTCACCCCTAAGGGTGGGTGCCCATTGAAACCGCCATTCTGATGGTTTCTATCGGGCTCATACTCATACGTAACCCAACTTGCCACCTTGTCAAGTCTTCCCGTGTGTGCGGGTACAATCCCCCCACGCACACGGAGGTCAACCATGCCGGACAAAATCATTGCAACCTTCTGCATCCTCGACGACTTGCTCCACATACTCCACCATCGCAACGACCCACAAGCCAAAATCACAGACCGTGAAATCCTCACCATCGCCATCCTCGCCTGCCAAGAGTTCGGCGGGAATATGCGCAAAGCCCTCCAGTGGGTCAAAGCCCTCCACCTGTTCTCGTTTGTGCCCTCTGAGAGCCGTTTCAACCGCAGGCTGCACCGTCTGATGCCCCTGCTGCACGCCCTTGCACCGCTGCTGCGCGCCGTGTGGGAGGCACTGCAGACCTGTACCGCCTATGCGCTGGATACTTTTCCGATGCCTGTGTGCGAGAACATTCGCGCCAACCGTTGTCGGATTGCGCCTGAGAAGGCGTTTCGCGGATACAGGGCGTCGCATCGGGACTATTTTCACGGGGTGAAGGTGCACTTGTTGGTGGCGTCTGGGGGCTTTATTGCGGAGTTTTGGCTCACGCCTGGCAGTTGGCACGACTTGACAGGGCTGTATGGGATGGCGTTGGACATTCCTTGTGGGTGTGCGTTGATGATGGATCGGGGATACACAGACTATGGTGCGGCGGATTTGTTGCGTGAGGCGGAGGGTCTGGAGGGGTATCCTGTGCGTCGGGAGAACTCTGTGCGTTATGCGGGGTGTCGTCAATACTTGGCGGTAGTGAAGCGTCGTTTTGTGGAGAGCGTGGGTTCGTGTTTGCATAGTTTGTTGCCGCGTCGTGTTCACGCGGTGACTTTGGATGGGTTTATGTTGAAGCTGATGTGTTTTGTCTACGCCCACAACTTCAACCTACTGCACAAGGTGGCAAGTTGAGTTAGCATAATTCCCTCATGCCAGCCTCCCGCAAAATGTGTGTCAGGGCTTGTGGATCGCGACACACGACAAAAGCCCACTGCCCGAACTCGCCATGATGGTTAACCGCGCGCACCCAGCGCTTAGCCGCCGCCTCCTTCTGACGATCCTGCTCCGTCTCAAAGCCTTTCACCTCGAGGACGATTTTCACCTCGCGTCCGTCCTCGCGCCGCCAGCGGATGAGGAAATCGGGACGATATTCGTGGCGCACGCCTTGACACTCGTAGGGGATGGTGAAGTCCAAGTGGTCGTTGCGCGCGTAGGCGATTACTTCGGGGATTCGCTCCAGTTGGTACGCCACACTGTGTTCCCATTTGGGGGCGTCCAGCACCACATGGCTGATGTGGCTCTTAGTCGTGCCCATACATTGACGCACGGTGCGGAACAGCACTTCGGCGGTCGAACCGATGGGGCGGAAACGCTCAATAATCGGCAGAATTGGTGGTTCGCCCGCCTCTGTATCTGGTTCGATGGCTTCCGTGAGCCGCTCGACGATGCGTTGCTGATATTTCTCCAGAGCGACCTCTTGGAGGGTAGCTTGCGCCGATACCCTCACTCGCTCTTCGAGGTAGTGCCAAACGATGTTCAGCACTTGCGGGAAAAGGATGTGTCGTATCTGCCACTCCTCACGCTTGCCCTTTAGCCGATTGGTGATTTCGGCGGCAATCTCGTAGACCGTTGCCTGCAGCCGATTTTCGCGATAGAATGGGTTGCGGTCGTGCAACACCTCCTCGCCAGGGCTCAGGCGGTCAGGTCGCCCGATGCGGTAGCCCACTGCGGGCTTGACCTGCACCTCCGTTGGCTCTGTGGAGGGGTCAATCACCAGGTAGGGCACTTCATCCCAGTTCACCCGTATCCTCTGGCGCACATCGAACACATAGCCTTCCACACGGGGGAAGGTGATCTCGAGATGCTTGCGTTCGCGCAGCGCACGCACAAGGGTGGACACCTTCGGTACCTCTGTCCGACCGAGGGGCTTCTTCTTGACGGGGATGACCTCGAAGGGCACGCCGTAGATGTCTACATACTCAGGCTCGCTGAAGTCGTCGTAGTTCATGCGTCGCAGTCCGCGCCCGACCACCTGTTCACACAGCAGTTGTGAGGTGAACGCGCGCAGCCCCAGTATCTGGGTCACATTTTGTGCATCCCACCCTTCCGTGAGCATCCCTACCGAGACTACGCAGCGGATGTGTTTGCCTGGCGGGTCGCCGTCGCCCTCCCACTCGGTCTTGCCCACTGTGTCGACGGTTTTGCGCAGCCGTTCTGCCGCCTGCTGTTTCGTCTCGCCATCTACCGCGCTCTCGGCTTCCTTGAGCAGCTTGGTGTCTATACGCAAGGTCACCTCAGCTGTAGGCTGATTCTGCAGTTCTGAAAGCACTTTGCCAGAGGCGATATGCTCATACACAATCTTCGCCAAGTCGGTATTGTCGCAGACCGCAATCATTACTGGGGGCACAGGCGAGCCGCTGTCCTGAAACTCATCGAAAGTGCGCTTCCACTCGGAGGCGAGGGTCGCAATTGCGCCTTCCGCTTCCCGAAGCACCGATTCGGGTTTCGCGCGTCGGCGCGCCGTCTGCCGTTCCGACACAGGCAACGACTGGTTAATCGCTTCCCAGAGGCGAAAATACTTCGGGATCAGTGCCCCTGTGTTGTCGTCTACAGGCACGCGCGGGATTTTGACGATACCCGACTCGATAGCGTCCACCAGCCCGAAGTCCGAGACGATCCATGGGAAGGGCTCGCCTTCCTCGCGACCGCTGCCCTTGATGTAGAACGGTGTTGCGGAAAAGTCGGCGCAGAAGTTGATGCCTCGTATCTTGTTGATTCTGTCCAGCCCGCTAATCCAGACGGTTGCTTCCTCGCGTTCCTCAATCTCTTCAGGTGAAAGTCGCTCCCGCACCTCTTCAGGAAGCGGGGCAGGTCGGTAGGCATGGTGCGCCTCGTCGTTGATAACGAGGATGTTTTGTTTCGCGCCCAGCTCTTTTAGCACGCGGCGGCAAAAGGCAGCGTCGCTCTCTACGCCCCGCTGCACCACACTACGCGAGCGGCTGTCATCCTTGAGTTGGAAGAGGTGCCAGTTAAGAATTTGGAAGCGTCCTTGCTGCAGGCGTTCCAGCATCCCGCGCGGAACAAGGTCGAACCGCTCGTAGTAGTTGCCCACCTTCCACGGCAGCAGCACCTGCAGTCGCTCGCGAATAGTCAGGTTCGGACAGACCAGCAGCACGGCGTCGGAGAATCGGCGGTCTTGCGGGTTGGCAAGCTTGTTCAGCACTTGCCATGCGATGACCATGCCCATCACGACCGTCTTGCCGCTGCCTGTCGCCATCTTGCAGGCGTAGCGGGTGAGACTTGCCCCCACCCCGACCCTCCCCGCGGGCGGGGAGGAAGTCGCCCCCACCCCGACCCTCCCCGCGGGCGGGGAGGGAGTGCGGGTTCCTCCCCCGTCCACGGGGGAGGTGAGGAGGGGGGAATCCTTTGGAACCACAATCCCTTGCTTTTGTGCAGGGGAAGCTTCCACCAGCCAGATGAGCGTCTCCACCGCCTCGCGCTGACAGAAAAAGAGCTTGCGCTCCCGATCGGGGGTGTTCCAGTGGTTCAGGAGTTGTCGGGTGACGGGCGTGACACCGAGGTAGCCCTGCATACGCCATTCGCGCACCCGCTCGCGAATCGTGTTGACCAGCTCCAGCGGCACAAACTCCTCCTCCAGCATCGCCAACTGCTCGCCGCGCGTGCGGGATTTGAAGTAGTAGCCCGCAGGTCGGCGACCCTCCATAAGCACAGGCTGCCCCTCATCGTATGCCCAGTAGCGCGTCGGCTCTTCAAAGGGCGAGTTGAGGATTGGGTTGTCGACGAGTAGAGACATGGATACTCACCTACACTGCTGGATAATAAACTCTGCGTTTTCTATCGCATTCTGGACAGTTGCCTTAAGTTCCTCGACCTCATCGTCATAATCACACTGATTGCGCCATTCTCTTGCCTCATCCAACCGCGCTGCTACCTCCTCGAAAACTTCGTCATTCTGTCGCCTGAAGAAAGTTCTGAGTGAACCGTGATCTTGCCCTGACCCCGAAGGCTGGAAGCCAAGCCTTTTTTCGGCGTAATTTCGAGCGTGACAAAACGCGGCGTAGTAGGCACGACTGACGGCTGTGCGCTTCGCCGCTTCTGGGGCGAACGGCAAGTCTGCGTCATCGGCGCGTTCCTGTAATTCACGCGCTAACTTCAAAAACTCTGTCCAATCGAAGGTCATGGCTTTACTTGCGCGGTTGCCGAAAATCGGTCGTCAGTAGAATCCAGCCCGATTTATCGCGTATGTAGGGACTATACGCTCGTCTGGCAGCTCTAATGCGCTCCATCACTGCTGAAGTGTATTGGGAAAACCTCGCATACAGTACCAGATATTCATCCTCGATTTCAGGATCGTGGTAGACGACCAGTTCCAGTTGCGCCTCTGGCAAATGCTCACGCACGGTGCGAATGACCTGATTGACCGCCTCAAGCATATCAGGAAATCGGAGCAAGTAGTCAGAGACTTTTTCAGAGTCAACTTCCACATCAAGCTCCAGCGGATTGAGTATTCTACCCATAACTAGCCGCCTCCTTTCCTAATTTTACCACACGCACCACCTCGTTCCCACGAAAGTCGATAACTTTCACGGCAATCCGTTGGTGTTCGCCTGGTTCGAAGGGGAAGGAGACCGTGCCGCGCATTTTTTCGAAGGCGTCGGGGTCGATCTGCGCTTTCAGGGCGCGCTGGAGCTTTTCCCAAGCGTCGGGGTCGCCTGGGAAAAAGGCTTGTGCAATCTTGAAGGTCTTGCCGTCGTAGTCGGTGTCCAGAAACCACGCGGCGACATTCTCTCCACGCTCGGAGTGAACCTCGCCTGTGAGCGGGTCGTAGATGTCCACCCCGCGCAGCTCGACGATGTAGGTTGCCCCCACCCCAGCCCTCCCCGCGGGCGGGGAGGGAGAGATGCGCACATCGGGCTGCCCGAAGACCGTGAAGATTTGGCTGGCGCGTGTGGTCTTGAGCAGGTCGCCGACCAGCACATCGGGCGCAATCGTGGCGAAATGCACCTGAAGCCCCGCTACAGGCGCTTTCTGAAGGAGCGCCTGCGCCTCGGGATCAAAGGCGAACCCCGCGAAAATCAGGAGCTGATAGCCGTTGAGCTTCGCCGTCGGAATCGCCTCCTGCACTTGGTGGGCAGTTACAGGACCGTGCCGCGGACCGAAGCTGAGGGCAACCCGCACGGATGCGCCCTCTTGTGTCGCTTTGGCTTCCGCATGGAGATAGCCCAGATTCAGCGGGCGGATATCTGCCAGCTTCAGCCGCTTGTTGCCTGGGAACAGCACCCCGCCTTGCTTTTCGAGCAGGTTTATCATCGTCGTGAGGTAGTCGCCGCCGCGATCGCTGATGCGCGCCTGCGCCTCTTCGGGTTCGAGCTGGGGAATGGGCGCCTGCGTCGGGTCTTCCACTGTGGGCACGGGAATCGCCTCTACCGTGAACGGTCCCGACACGCGCACCTTGCCGCGCACGACCTGCGGGCGGTCGTACAGGGTCTCCTGTGGCGCGTTGCGCTGGATGCTGGCGTCGATTTCCTGACGCTTGGCGCGCTTGAGCGCCCAGAATCGGCGCAGGGCATGCTTGGCGTCCTCCGACCAGTCGTCAGCGGGGATCGGGTCGGGGATGTCCTTCAGCGTCCAGCGATGCCCAGTGTGGCGGTAGATTAACTCCAGCAGGCGCGCCGCCTCATCTTGCTCTTCGGGTGTACTAATTTCTCCCCGCGTGCGCAGTTGCTCGTAGGCTCGCTTCGCCTCATCCGACCACAGCGGGTGCGGAACCTCGCGCGGAACCTCCCACTCCTTCCATTCCTTGCCCAGCGCACGGTTGAGGTCTGCCAGTGCTTGGTCGATCTGGGGTTGATACTTCGCGGCGATGGCGTCAATCTCGGCGTTTTTGGCGATGGACTCCAGCGTGATGTGCGGCACGGTCTCGTAGACAAATCCCCCTGCAGGACCGCGTTCGGGGTCTTTGAGTTCGTAGTAGTCGAACTTGGCGGTCATCAGCCGTTGGCGGGCAATCGCCAGCGCGACGCGCGAGGTGTCGCAAGTAATCCACCGCCTGCCCCACTTCTCGGCGCAGTAGGCGGTCGTGCCCGAACCGCAGTTGTGGACTGCGCACACCTCCGTAAGAAATGAATGAACGCCCTCAACTTCTAAATCGTAGACCTCCTCATCCGCGTACGCATACTCCACCGACTCTACGGGGACAGCGATTCGTTCCGCGCCGAAGAAAACGATGTCGCCAGGCTGCAACGCTCCTGCTTGGAGCCACACGGCTCCCTGAACGCTTTCTAGACGCACACGGCACTGGTTTTGAATCGCTAAGCAGACCCCCTCCAAGTTGTGCAGAACCTCTTCTGCTGTGAACCGCAGGATGTCCAGCCCCAGCGCGCGCATATAGGCGTCTCGTTGGCGGTCGTATTCGATCGCGTCAGGCTCAGAGTGGGTTGCGCCGTCGATTTCGACCACCAGGTGCGCCTCGCGGGAGTAGAAGTCGGCAATATACGGACCAATCGGGTGCTGGCGACGGAATTTGACGCCCAGTTGCCGTGCGCGAAGGGCGCGCCAGAGGCGTTTTTCTGGGTCGGTCATTTCGCGGCGAAGCGCGCGCCGACGCTCACGGTGGGTAATCGGGCTTGCGCTCCAGTCGCGGTTGCCGCCCAGCGTGCGGGGACGCGGCTTGCACAAAATGCGGTGATCCGCCGTGCACCAGAGCGTTTCTGAACAGTAACTGTGGCGGATACCCACCATCAGACCTCTGTAGCGCTTGCGGAGAACGCGCAATACGCGATGCGGTCGCCCGTCGTGCCCCAGCACGAAATCGCCTGGCTGAAGGCATTCTATTGGAACGAAGGTGATTGTTCCCCCCCTCCTAACCTCCTCTGTGAATGGGGCACTTGTTTCCCCCCTCCTAACCTCCCCCGTGGACGGGGGAGGAACACAGGCTCCCTCCCCGTCCACGGGGAGGGCTGGGGTGGGGGCGGCGTGTTCCCCCCTCCTAACCTCCTCTGTGGACGGGGGAGGAACACAGGCTCCCTCCCCGCCCGCGGGGAGGGTCAGGGTGGGGGCGGCGTGTTCCCCCCTCCTAACCTCCTCTGTGGACGGGGGAGGAACACAGGCTCCCTCCCCGCCCGCGGGGAGGGCTGGGGTGGGGGCGGCGTGTTCCCCCCTCCTCACCTCCCCCGTGGACGTGGGAGGAACACAGGCTCCCTCCCCGCCCGCGGGGAGGGCTGGGGTGGGGGCGGCGTGTTCCCCCCTCCTAACCTCCCCCGTGGACGGGGGAGGAACCCACGCGCCCTCCCCGTCCACGGGGAGGGTCGGGGTGGGGGCGGCGTGTTCCCCCCTCCTAACCTCCCCCGTGGACGGGGGAGGAACCCACGCGCCCTCCCCGCCCGCGGGGAGGGCTGGGGTGGGGGCAAGCACCCGCGTCCCCCTGCGCACACAAGTCGGGTCAAACACCAAATCGCCAGGATCGGTGGTCATTAGAATACAACGCTCCACAACCTTCGTGTTGGTCTGAACGGCGTAGAGTTTTTCAGGTTCACCTAAAACATCGTTCCAGATGTTAGAGAGCGTAGACACGGGGTAATCGTCCAGTAATATTTTATATCTCAGTGATGTCTTAAGAGGATGTATTCGCTCAGCTTGTAGAAGACGCTCGATTCCTTCTCTGTTTGTCTTCCAACCTTTCTCAGTACTATATCGATTGCCTGCAACTGTAATCGAAAACATGCAAGATGGATTAGAACCAGCAGCTATAAGCGGTTGTGTAGCAAAGATACGGCTACCCTCAGGCAGAAATCTTGGCTCCAGAATCTCTTCACGGAGTAACTTCCTATTTTCACCACTTGGCAAATCGACCTGCCGATACTCTTCGTCTTCAAGAGGTGTTTTTGGTATATACAACGAATAATACTTCATTTCTTGCCTCGAACGGGCGTACCATATTAGGTAATCGACCACGCTGGGAAGAGATACAGAACGTAACGCCATACCTTTCTTGAATGTAATCACCGCCACAAAATTCTCCCTTCCGAACACCTCATCCAGCAGGCAGCGCACGAGGTGCAGGTTCTCGTCGTTGATTTGCACGAAGATGGAGCCGCTTTCGGCGAGCAGTTCCCGCGCCAGAAGGAGCCTATCGCGCAGGTAGGTCAGGTACGAGTGGATGCCCAGTTGCCATGTGTCGCGATACGCCTTGATTTGCTCTGGCTCGTGGGTGAGGTCTTCGTCTTTGTCTTTGACATCGCGGCGGTCAAGGCGCGGCTGGAAGTTGGAGGCGTATTTGATGCCGTAGGGCGGGTCTACATAAATCATTTGCACTTTGCCTGCCATGCCCTCTTTGACCAGCAGCGAGTTCATCACCAGCAGCGAGTCGCCCAGAATGAGTCGGTTTGCCCAGTTGACCTCGTGCTTGTAGAACTCGATTTGCTTATCAGCGGGCAGGGGCGTTTCGCCGAACAGGTCAAGTTGGGGCGGTTGCGGGCGGCGCACGGCGTCCAGAATCGCCCGTGTGGAGATGCGCTCGTGAATATGGAGCGAGACGACCTCCACCTCGAACGAGGTATGCTCCGCCTTGCCTGCCCACACGAGTTGCGGGTCCAAGTGCGGGTCGTAGGCGTAGGTGCGGGTCTGCCGCTCGCGGACTTCGTAGGTCGGCGCGTCGCCTGCGGTGGGGTTATTCTTGCGCCGCGCGTTCGTGTGGCGGAAGTCTTCCACCCGTGCGGAGTCCGCTCCAGCCGCTGGTTTCCGTCGTGGCATCTGTGCCTCCCGTGAAGATTATACACTATGTGTGGGTATGCCCTGTGGACTTGAGAGGAATCCACGCTCCCTCCCCGTTCACGGGGAGGGCTGGGGTGGGGGCAAGCATCCAAAACCTGCAGGAACCTCCCGCCCCGCGCCGAACTAAGCCCTTGATGCACAGTTCCGCACGACATCGGTTGCCCGAAGAGACGCGCGCCTTGTGGGTGGTGCGCACTTCGATGGTCTCACCCCAGACGATTGAACGCGCGGTGGCGTTGGCGGCGCGGTACGGGTTCAACGCGCTGTTTGCGCAGGTGCGCGGGCGCGGCGATGCGTATTACCGTTCCCGCTATGAGCCGCGCGCGGAGCCGCTCGCCAGCCAGCCTGCGGACTTCGACCCGCTCGGCTACCTATTGCGCTGCGCGTCGGAGGCGGGGCTGCAGGTGCATGCGTGGCTGAATGTGTTCTATGTGTGGAGCCAGCCGCAGCCGCCGCGCAGCCGCCAGCATGTGATTAACCGCAGCCCGCAGTGGATCGCCCGCGACCAGCGCAACCGCTACCAGATGACCACCGCAGGCAAGGTGGAGGGCGTCTACCTATGCCCCAGCAATCCGAATGTGCGGGCGCACCTGCTGAAGGTGTTCGCCGATGTCGCCGAGCGATACCCCGCGCTGGACGGGCTGCATCTGGACTATGTGCGCTACCCCTACGAGGGCTACTGCTACTGCGCAGGCTGTCGGGCGCGGTTTCGGGAGGCGATGCGGGCGCGCGTTTCTGATTCGCGCCGTGCGGAACTGGACAGGCAGGCGGCGCGGCGCAACCCGTTCGCGTGGATACACGCTTTCCCCGCCGAGTGGGACGACTGGCGACGCGAGCAGGTGAGTGCGTTCGTGCGGGCGTTCAGTCGCCAATCGCGGCGCATCAACCCGAATCTCATTCTGTCGGCGGCGGTCTGGCCCGTGCCGCACCTCGCCGCGCGCCACAAACTGCAGGACTGGCTGCACTGGCTGCGCAGCGACTGGCTGGACACCGTGCTGCCGATGGCATACGACAAGGACACCGCCGTCGTGCAGGCGCAGGCGGCGCGCGTGGTGGAGCAGGCGCAGGGGCGACCCGTGATTGTCGGCGTCGGCGCGTGGCAAATCGCGCCCGAAAGCGCGGTCAACAAAGTCCGCGCCATCCGCAAGCACGGCGCACGCGGGTTCTGCCTCTTCTCCTACGACGCCATCACCCAAAACGGCGGCAGCGAAACTTACCTGCAACAGATTGCGCGGGAGGTGAATCCAGAAACTTTTTTACCCCCCTCCTCAAGGTTCCCCCCGCTACGCGAGGGGAACCGAGTGAGCGTCCGCGCGCCGAGGGAGACCCCAACAGAGCGAAGAGAGCCATGTCAAGCGTAGAGCGCGTGATTCAGGAAGCGATTGAGCAGAAGATTTTCCCCAGCGCGGTGTGCGCCGTGCTGCTGGGCGGGCGCGTGAAGTATCAAGGCGCGTTCGGCAAGCCTGACCCTGAGCGCGACGCCCCCGCCAGCTCCAGCACCATCTACGACCTCGCCTCGCTGACCAAGCCCATCAGCACAGCAACGCTTGCGTTGCTTGCGCTGGAGGAGGGCAAACTGACGCTGGAGACGCCGATTACGCGCTTTTTCCCCGACGCGAAGCACCTGCAGGGCGTGCTGGTCAAGCACCTGCTGACGCACACAGCGGGGCTGCCTGCGTGGCGCGCCCTCTACAAAAACGCCGACACGCGCGAGGCGGTGCTAAACGCCGTGCTGAACATCCCGCGCACGCGCCCCCCAGCACACGGCTACACCTACAGCGATCTCAGCTACATCCTGATGGGCGCGATCCTGGAACAGGTGTATGAGGGGTCGCTGGCGGAGCTGTTCCACGCGAAGATTGCCGAGCCGCTGGGACTGCAGTCCACCGCCTACTGCCCGCCCGCCGAATGGCGCGAGCGGATTGCGCCCACCGCGCACTCCGAGAGTCGCCCGAACGCCATCCTGCGCGGCGAAGTGCATGACGAGAACGCGCACGCGCTCGGCGGCGTCGCGGGGCATGCAGGGCTGTTCGGCGCGCTGGACGACCTCATCCGCTTCGCGCGAATGATTCTCAGCGGCGGGCGACCGCTGTTGTCGTACTACTCCGTGCAGCTGTTCCTGACGCCCCAAGCGCAGGTGGGCAACCCGCCCGCCAGCATGCACACACTCGCGCTGTTTGCGCATCCGAACCCGCTGCTGCCGCGCGGCGACCTGTTCCCTGTGCGCTGTGTCGGGCACTCAGGCTTCACGGGCACGGTGCTGCTGTTCGACCCGCAGGTGGAGATGGCGGTCATCCTGCTCACCAACCATGTCTACTACACGCGCGAGAAGGACGCCTATCTGGACTACCGTCGGCGCATCTTGAACGCGCTCGCGGCGCAGGTAGGCGAGGTCTAAGGCGCGTCAGGTACAATTCGCCCGTCATGGATTGGACATCGCTGGCGCTGAGCTGGACGCTCTGGACGCCCCTGATCGGGGCAGTGCTGCTGATGCTGGTTCCCAAGGGGCAGGAGTTAGTCGCCCGCGCGGTCGCGCTCACGATAACGCTCATCACGCTGGGCATGGCGGGCGTGCTGTTTCTGGGCTTCAACCCGAATGTTGTCGGCTACCAGTTCGTGGAGCGGTTCGCATGGCTGCCCGACTATGGCGTCAGCTACTTGCTGGGCATCGACGGGGTGAGCCTGTGGCTGGTGGGACTGACCGCGCTGCTGAGCGTGTTCGCTGTCGCGCTGTCGTTCAACATTCAAGATCGCGTGCGCGAGTTCCTGATTTGGATGCTGGTGCTGGAGAGCGCGCTGCTCGGCGTGTTTATGGCGCTGGATGTGATTCTGTTCTATGTGTTTTTCGAGCTGACGCTTGTGCCGTCCTACTTTCTGATTAGCTTGTGGGGCGGGCGCGATCGGGCGGCGGCTGCGCTGAAGTTTTTCCTGTATACCTTTTTTGGCTCGCTGTGGATGCTTATCGCGGCGATTGTGCTGGCGTTCGAGCATCAGAAAGCGTTCAATGTGCTGACTTTCGAGCTGCCGCGCCTGCAGGCGTTCGTGTGGGAGCAGGGCTTGCCTGGCAATCTGGAGACGCTGCTGTTTGTGGGCTTTGCGCTGGCATTCGCGATCAAGTTGCCGTTGGTTCCGCTGCACACTTGGTGGCCGCAGGCGATGGGCGCGGCGCCGATGCCGCTGCTGGTGGTGTTCCTGAAGACGGGCGCGTATGGGTTCATGCGCTTTGCGATTCCGCTGTTTCCTGACGCGGCGCAGGCGTTCGCGGGGTTCTTCGTCGCGCTGGGGGCGATCTCCATCGTGTACGGGGCGATTGTGGCGGCGATGCAGAGCGAGATTCGGCGGCTTGCGCTCTATGCGGTGGTCAGTCACGC
>Ga0308418_1001222_pt1 | contig 13891 bp, 9 predicted proteins | sample HotsprSampleR4cd_FD_203517 | JGI IMG/M metagenome (GOLD analysis project Ga0308418, IMG submission 203517) | Hot spring phototrophic mat microbial communities from Mushroom Spring, Yellowstone National Park, Wyoming, United States - 20090729_R4cd ... | reverse complement strand
GTGATACCTTTCGTTTGGATCGTAGACCTGGAGGGGTGGGGGGAGGCCAGGCCTTCTCGCACCCCTCCGTTCCGCGCGGCAGGCGCGCGCCTTGCCACGCTTGCGCATGCGGCGACGCCGCGCGCCAGTACCGTGAACATGGGGGAACCAGGTTCCCCCATCCCCCCGCCCGCAGGAGGGTTCGGGAGGGCGCAGCCCTTGCGCAGGGGTAGGGGGAAACCCTGTTTCCCCACGCCCCCCACCCGGTGGGCGAGGTTGGCGGGGCTGCGACCGCCGACACCCGCCCGTGCGCAAGCCAGAGGCCCGGGCCCGGGTGCGCGGGCCTCCGACCCGCATCCACGCGAGAGTCGCGCCGCCCCACCCCCGCCCGCGGGCGGGGGTGGGGGGAAACCCGATGTTTCCATCCCTCGCCAACCGGAGGCGGGGCGCGAGCGTGCTCCAGCGCGGAGACCCGACCATGAACTGGCTTGACTATACCCTCCTGGCCGGCGCCGCGCTGTTTGTCGGCCTTGGCGCCTACTGGGGGCTGATCCGGCAGGTGATAGCCGTAGTCGGGCTCGTGGTAGGCGTGGCCCTCGCCGGTCGCCACGGCCCCGTGGTGGCCCTCTGGTTGAGTTCGTTTATTGCCGACCCCGGCGCGGCCGGCGCGGCGGGCTTCCTGAGCGTGCTCCTGCTGGTCAGCGCGACGGCCAGCCTGGTGGCCTCGCTGCTGCGCCTGTTCGTCGGGTTGCTATTCCTGGGCTGGCTCGACTATCTGCTGGGCGGCCTGCTGGGGCTGGCGCAGGCGCTGCTCGCCGCCGCCGCGCTTGTGCTGGTCATGCATGCCTACCCTCTGTCTCTCTGGAGCGAGGCGCTGCGGACTTCCGCGCTGGCCGGGCCGCTGCTGGACCTGAGCGTGATCTATGCGCCCCTCCTGCCGGAGCTGGTTCGGACCCTGCGTCGCGGGGGGTAGAGAAGTTGCACCAGCAGCCATGGATCTCTCAACCATCGTGCTATACTGTCTTCCGCAACCAGCCGGTAGAGAGGCGAGGCAACGATGAACACAGCAAGTGACGCGGAGATGGTGGTCTTTGCGGGGAGCAGCAGCCGGCGCCTGACCGCCAGGATCTGTGACCATCTGGGGATCACCCCGGGCAAAGGCGAGGTGATCACCTTCTCCGAAGGCAACACCTTCGTGCGCGTGCTGGAGAACGTTCGCGGTCGTGAAGCCTACGTCGTGCAGAGCACGGTCTTCCCCACCAACGACAGCTTCATGGAACTGCTCTTCTGGATCGACGCCCTCAACCGGGCCAGCGCCGCCTCGGTCACTGCCGTCATTCCCTACTTCAGCTACGCCAAAGGCGACAAGAAAGACGAACCGCGCGTCTCCATCCGCGCCCGCGTCTGCGCCGACTGCATCGAAGTGGCCGGCTGCGACCGGGTGGTGACAATGGACCTGCACGCGCCGCAGATCCAGGGCTTCTTCCACGTGCCGGTGGACAACCTGTACGCCATGCCCGTGCTGGTCGAACGCATCCGCGCGTTGCAACTGCCCAATCTGGTCGTGGTCTCCCCCGACGCCGGCTTTGTGAAGGCGGCGCGCCGCTACGCCAACGTGCTCGGCACCTCGCTGGCCATCGCCAACAAGGAGCGCGCAGGTCACGATGAACACGCCGAGGTGCTGGAGATCATCGGCGATGTGGCCGGCAAAACCGCGTTGATCGTGGATGACTTCACCATCTCCGGCGGCACGCTGACCGAGGTAGCCAGACGCCTGATCGAGCGTGGCGCGCGCAAGGTCTACGCCATGGTCACCCATGGCGTGCTGACGCCCGGCTCGGTCGAGCGGATCGATGCCAGCCCCCTTGAACGCCTCTTCATCACCGACTCGATCGAGACCCAGCCGGTGACCTTCTCACCGAAGATCGAGATCGTCTCAGTGGCGCCGCTCTTCGCCGAAGCCATCCGGCGCATCCACACCCGCGAGTCGGTCAGCGGCATGTTTTCGGATTGACTCCAGGACCGCTCTGGCGGGCAAGGAACAGGCACGGGCAGGGGTGCGCGGTGGCGGCGTCCGCTCACCCCTGCCCGCCGGACGAGGGGCCGGGGAAACCCGGCTTCCTCCGTCCCATGCTCCACACCGACGAAATGCAGAACGTTTGTTCCTGAGAGATCTGCGCCCTTCCCAACCCTCCCGCGGGCGAGGTATGGGGGAAACCCGGTTTCCCCCTACCCCTGCGCACGGGCTGCGCCCTCCCGAACCCTCCCGCGGGCGGGGGGATAGGGGAACCTGGTTCCCCCATGTTCAGAGCAGGCCCCATGCGCGGGGCGCACACCGCCCGATGCAACCGGCCCGGGAGCGCGGGCAGCCCGCCCGGGTCGCGGCTCCGCGGGCACGGTGCCGGCCCTCTCCCCAGCGGGGGGAGGCTGGGAGGGGGGCTGCACGCTGCGAACGGTTTTCACGTCAGCCGTCCATGCGGCTCCGCCGCGCACCGACGGGATGAACATACTTCTTGGGGGGGCTGCGCCCACCCAAACCCTCCCAGGGTGCGGGGCCTGGGTGCGCGGGCCTCCGGCCCGCGTCCGCTGAGGTATGGGGAAACCCGGTTTCCCCACCCCCCTCGCCGAGGGCTTATGTTCACGTCAGCGATAGCGCGCGCAAGCGCGCCGGTAGTGCTCCTGCAGTTCGGCCTCGCTCTTCGCGTACACCTCCAGGTCATGCAGCAGGCCGTCGGAGATGCGGTAGATCCAGCCGTGGATCTCCAGATCCTGCCCGCGCTCCCAGGCGCTCTGGATCACCGTCGTCTGGGCGACATTGACCACCTGCTCGATCACGTTCAACTCGCAGAGCGTATCCAGGCGCTGCTCCTCATCGGGCAGACCCTCCAGCAGGGCGGCGTGTTTGTGCATCACGTCCTGGACGTGCCGGAGCCAGTTGTCAATCAGGCCCAGGCGTTTGTTGAGCATAGCGGCCCTGACGCCGCCGCAACCGTAGTGCCCGCAGACGATCACGTGCTCGACCCGCAGCACTTCCACCGCGTACTGGAGGACGGCGAGGCAGTTCAGATCGGTGTGGATGACCAGATTGGCCACGTTGCGGTGGACAAAGAGTTCCCCGGGCATCAGGCCGACGATGTCGTTGGCCGGAACGCGGCTGTCGGAGCAGCCGATCCACACATACCTGGGCGCCTGCTGGCGCGAGAGTTTCTCGAAGAACCCCGGATCGCGCTCAAGAATCCCAGCGGCCCAATGCCGATTGTTGTTGAATAGGTAGCTGAGCGTTCGCATACCGGCGCTCCTTTCGGGAAAGAAAACTCGTCCTGGCACAAGGACGTTGCCATTGTAGATTGCGGATGGTACATTGCCGATCCATGCAACAGGAAGCGCTCCGGCGCTCACGAGCTTGCGGCGTCTCTATGACGCTTTGGTAGTTTACCCTGCCTGAGGTGAACATAGGCTCTCGAAGAGGGGCATGGGGAAACCGGGTTTCCCCACGCCCCCGCCCCGCAGGGACATGGGGAAACCGGGTTTCCCCATGCCCCCACCCGCGGGAGGGTGTGGGAGGGCTGCGCCCTCCCAAGAAGAACCGTATGTTCATTGCGGCGTGGTGCGGCGGAGCCGCATGGAGGGCTGAGGTGACCATCGTTCGCCGGGTTCAGCCCCCCTCCCGGCCTGCCCCCGCTGGGGGGAGGCGCCGGGTGCCCGCCCCCGGCGGGGGAGGGTCAGGGAAAGGGCGGTCACCGTGCCCGCGGAGCCGCGATGCGGGCGGGACGCCCGGGCTCCCAGGGCATGGTCATCGCGGCGGTGTGCGCTATGCGCATGACCGTCTCACGTGACCATAGGCTGCTGGAGCAGGGGGGATGGAGAAACCAGGTTTCCCCATCCCCCGCCCGCGGGAGGGTCTGGGCGGGCTACGCCCTCACGCAGGGGTAGGGGGAAACCGGGTTTCCCCCTACCCCCACCCGGTGGGAGGGTTTGGGAGGGCGTAGCCCGCCCAGGAAGGATGGTCATCCCGTCGGTGAGCGGCAGAGCCGCATGGACTGCTGATGTTCGGATGAGTATACCCATTGGAGAAACAATCACAGCCCCCGGAGGCAGAGCTGGGGGAACCTGCGCCTCCCAGGAACCTCCTTGACGTATTGCCTCACCTCCGTGTCAGTCTGCGAGCGAATTTGGTATGATGGGAGCTACAGCCAGAGGAGAAGAGGGGAGGACTCCGTATGTCTGCCGGACAGAAGATCCGCATTGGCGTCATGACCAGCGGCGGCGACGCGCAGGGGATGAACGCTGCCGTGCGCGCCGTGGTGCGCACGGCCATCAGTCGCGGTTGTGAGGTCTACGCCATTCGCGAGGGCTACGAGGGGATGGTCAAGGGTGGGGAGGCGATCCACGCGATGGATTGGTACAGCGTGGGGGGCATTCTCCACCAGGGCGGCACGGTGATCGGCACCGCCCGCAGTACGGCCTTTCGCACACGTGAGGGCCGGCGTACCGCCGCGGCCAATCTGCTGGCCCATGGCATTGACCGGCTGGTGGTGATCGGCGGCGATGGCAGTCTCACCGGCGCCAATGCCTTTCGCCAGGAGTGGCCGGAGTTGCTGCGCGAACTGGTCGAGGAGGGCCGCGTCGCCCCCGAAGTCGCCGCGCGGCATCCCCACCTGGGACTGGTGGGCATGGTCGGTTCGATTGACAACGACTTCGCCGGCACGGATATGACCATCGGCGCCGATAGCGCCCTCCACCGTATCACCGAGGCCCTTGACGCCATCGCCTCCACTGCCGCCAGCCACCAGCGCACCTTCGTGGTCGAGGTGATGGGCCGCAACTGCGGCTATCTGGCCCTGATGGGCGCCATCTCCGGCAGCGCCGACTGGGTCTTTATCCCCGAGCGGCCGCCCGCCACCGACGACTGGCAGACCGAGATGTGCGAGGCTCTCCGCGCCGGACGGCAGAGCGGGCGCCGCGATACGATGGTGATCGTCGCCGAGGGCGCCCAGGACCGCCACGGCAACCCGATTACCGCCGAGCAGGTCCGGCAGGTGTTGGAGGAACGCCTCGGCGAGGATACCCGCGTGACCATCCTCGGCCATGTGCAGCGGGGCGGCGCGCCCAGCGCCTTTGACCGCTGGATGAGCACCCTGCTAGGCTACACCGCCGTCGAGGAGTTGCTGAAAGCCGCGCCCGAGCGCGAACCGCAGGTGATCGGCATCCGCGAGAACCGCATCACCCCCGTGCCCTTGATGCACAGCGTCGCCCAGACCCACGCCGTCGCCGAGGCGATCGCCGCCCATGACTACGAGCGCGCGATGCAGTTGCGCGGGCGCAGTTTCATCGAAGCCTATACTACGCTCCAGACCCTCATCCAGTCCCAGCCGCCCACTTCCAGCGCCAACGCCAGGCCGCTGCGCTTTGCCATTCTCCACGCCGGCGGCCCCGCGCCGGGGATGAACACCGCAGTGCGCGCCGCCGTGCGCCTGATACTGCACCAGGGCCACCAGACCCTGGGGGTGCGCAATGGCTTCCACGGCCTGATTGACGGCGACATCTGTGAGATGGACTGGATGAGCGTGAGCGGCTGGGCCACGATGGGCGGAGCCGAACTGGGCACCAATCGCAAGATGCCCCAGGGATCCGAACTCTACAAGGTGGCGCGCAACATCGAGGAGCACCGGATCAACGGCATCCTGATGATCGGCGGCTGGACGGGCTACCAGGCGATGCACAAACTCTTCACCGAGCGGCACATTTTCCCGGCGTTCAACATCCCGCTGATCTGCATGCCCGCCACGATCAACAACAATCTCCCCGGCTCGGAACTCTCCATCGGCGCCGATACGGCCCTGAACAACATCGTCGAGGCCGTGGACCGCATCAAGCAATCGGCGGTCGCGGCGCGGCGCTGCTTCGTGGTCGAGGTGATGGGCCGCGACTGCGGCTATCTGGCGCTCATGGGCGGCCTGGCCAGCGGCGCCGAGCAGGTCTATCTGCCCGAAGTGGGCATCAAGCTGCGCGATCTCCAGGCCGACCTCGATGAGATGATCTACTGGTTCAAGCGCGGCAAGCGCCTGGCACTGGTGATCCGCAACGAGCGTGCCAACCCCGTCTATACCACCGCGTTCATCTGCAATCTATTCGAAGAGGAAGGCGGCAACCTGTTCGAAGTGCGGCAGTCCATTCTGGGCCATCTCCAGCAGGGCGGCAGCCCCTCGCCCTTCGACCGCATCCACGCGACGCGCCTGGCGGTCAAGTGCGTGGAGTTCCTGATTGAGAACGCCACCAGCGGCCGCGCCGAGGGCGCCTTCATCGGCTACACCGGCGGCAAGCTCCACCTGGCCAGCCTGGAGGAGTTTCCGCGCCTGAGCGATCCCCGCTATGCCCGTCCCCGTGTGCAGTGGTGGATGGACCTGCGGAACATTGCCGATGTGCTGAACCAGCCGCCGAAGGATGGGCGGGAGTGAGGATGGGGAAACGGGGTTGCCCTCTGGACGCAAGCCCGCAACACCGGAAGGCCGGGTTGTGATTTCTCCTCCGTGGGGAGGTGCGGAGGGGCTGCGCCCCTCCGCGCGAAGCGGATTTCTTTTTGGGGGCCGCAGGCCCTCACCCCCTCTTTCCATCAACCCTGCGCCCCGGCATGCTCGCCTTGCGCCGGCCGATCGCCCGGCGGTACAATGGCGCCATGAAGAAATGCATCCTGTTCCTCGGCTTGCTGGCGCTGATCCTCGCCGCTTGCGCCCCCTTCAATACGGCTGACCCGCCCCCTCCGCCCTCGCCGACGCCTCCGGCCACGGTCGCGGCGCGTCCGGCGCAGACCATTCCCACGCCGGCGAGCGTTGATCCCAGCCCCATACCCATCGGCGAGAACGCGCCACACCCGACGCCGGTCCCCGTCGCTCCCGCCACCCCCGCGCCAGCGGATGATCCGCTCGCGGCTCTCGACGCGGCCAGGCGCGCGCCACGTGACCCGGTGGCGCTGGCCCGTGCCCTGGGCGCCTGCCGCGCCGCGCCGCAAGACTGTCCCACGGTGAGCCGCACCACCCCTCTGGAGGCGCGGGTCGGCGAGGTGCGTTCCTTTTACGTGACCGATCTTTCCACCAATGAGCAGTTCGAGGTCCAGGCTGAACTGCGCTACGCCGGCCCGGTGGCGCTGATGTACGTCGAGCAGGGCTTGCCGTACAACCAGGCCGATCTGGAAGCGGCGGCGCGGGCGTTCGAGCAGGAGATCTACCCGCGCACTCGCGAGATTTTCGGCTCGGAGGTGCAACCGGGCGTGGACGGCGACCGGCGCATCACCATCCTCAACGCCAGCGATCCGAGCGGCCAGGTGCTCGGCTACTTCTCGGCGCAGGATCTGCTGCCGCGCCAGGTGAACCGCTTCAGCAACGAGCGCGAGATGTTCTTTATGAACCTGCAACTGCTGTCGTTTGCCGACGAGGAGTATCTGGAAGTGCTGGCGCACGAGTTTCAGCACATGATCCATCAGAACGAGCAGCCGGGCAGCCCCACCTGGTTCAACGAGGGGGCCTCGCAACTGGCCGAGGATCTGAATGGCTACTTCGGCGATGGATTCACGCCCTTCTACCTCTTCGAGCCAGACGTGCAACTCACGGCCTGGTCATCGGGGCTGGGCCAGTCGGGGGCGCATTACGGCGCGGCGCACCTCTTTATGCGCTACGTGTATGCCCAGTACGCCGGGGAGGATCAACTCCTGCCGCTCATCCGCGCCGACGCGGGCAATGATCCGCGGGCCTTCGTGGCCCTTGCGGCGCGCCGCCGTCCCGACATCATCAGCTTCGGCGGCCTCGTGGCCGACTGGGCGGTAGCGAACCTGATTGATGATCCGGCAGTGGGCGATGGCCGTTACACCTATGCCACCGGCCATGAGTTGCCGCCACTGCTGCCGTTTACGGTACAGCCTATGCTCGCCAGAACGGGGCTCCAGAAGGACACGGTGGCGCAGTTTGGGGTGGATTACTACGCGCTGCCCGAGGGGGCGCGCGAGGTGCGCTTTCGGGGCGCGAGCAGCGTGGGCATTGCCGGCGAGCCGGCCCGTGGCGTAAGCTGGTGGAGCGGGCGCAGCGATGATAGCTACGCCACGCTCACCCGCGCCTTCGATCTGAGCGGTCTCAAGCGCGCCACGCTGCGGTTCGCCACCTGGTACGAGATTGAGAATGACTACGACTACGCCTTCGTCAGCGTCTCCACCGATGGCGGCCAGACCTGGGAGACCCTGCCTGGTGCGCTGACCACGACAAACGATCCTCAGGGGATGAACTACGGCCACGGCATTACGGGCGTGAGCGGCGCGCCGGGGGCAAAGCTCGAGGACGGCGCGCGTGGCGTCTGGGTCGAGGAGACGATCGATCTGACGCCCTACGCGGGCCGGCCCATTCTCCTACGCTTCTGGCAGATCAACGACCAGGGCTTCAACGCACCGGGCATGCTGATTGACGACATTCGCGTTCCCGAACTGGGGTATGCCGACGATGTGGAACATGGTGACGGCGGCTGGCACGCCGAAGGCTTCGTGCGCACCGATGGAGTGCTGCCCCAACGCTGGGAACTGCGCCTGGTGCGCAGCGCCAATGGGCGCACCACCGTCGAAGCGTTGCCCGTGGACGCAAGCGGCGCGGCCCGGGCCGCTCTCGCCCCTGGCGAGCGAGGTGTGCTGGTGATCCTCGCGGCGACGCCGCACACCACCGAACGCGCGGCGTATGAACTGGACATAGAGTAGGCCTCCATCACGGAGCGTACGTGTGCACATGTCTCCTGGGAGGGCGGGCAGTTTGCCCGCCGAGACGCGACGCGGGCGTCCCGCCCGCGCTCCCGGGCGTGTGTTACCCCAGGTGTGAACAGGTACCATGGAGCACCCTTCCAGGGTGCTCCATAGATGAGTTAACCCACCTTAACGACACGTCGCCAGCCTGATACTTCCATTCCTTGTGCCGTCGCGTACGATGCTCGCATCCATCGGCACAGGTTGGGCATAGTCAGGGGCAGGCGATGAAGCAACCCGCCAGACATGTTCCGTGGCGTCTTCCGGGGCGCATGCGCCGCGCGCTGTTCACGCTCGCGCTGCTGGGCCTCCTGGTCGCCTGCGGCCGTGCCACGGTTGATCCTGCCGTCCTCGACACCTCGGTCACGTTCAACACCACAGTGATCGAGGAACTGTCCCCGCGTGCGAGTTACCGTATCGGCATCAATGCCGAGATCACCGGCGCTGGCGCGCCCATCGGCGATCTGGGGGTGCGGGCGGCGCGCCTGGCAGTGGAGGAGATCAACGCCGCCGGCGGGGTCAACGGCGTGCCCCTCGAACTGGTGGTGCGCGACTGTCGCTCCGACCCGGACGAGGCGCTGGCCCAGTATCGCCTGGCTCTCGCCAATGATCAACTCACCGCGCTGATCGGCCCGTTCAAATCGGCCTATGCCGTGCGGATCGTCCCCGAGCACCGGCAGGCAAGCCTGCCGATGCTGATCGGCGCGACCAACGCCACCCTTACCGAGCAGGGCGGGCCGTTCCTGTTTCGTATGCGGCCGAGCGACCGCCTGACCGCGGCGGCGATGACGGCGCTGGCGGTGGAGGAACTGGGCAGCCGGCGGGTGGTGATCGTTCACGATGCGGACGCTTTCGGCAGCGGCGGCGCCGATGGGATCGAGGCCGGCCTGCGCCAGCGTGGCCTGCGCCCGCTCGCCCGCGAGGCGTATCGCACCGGCACGCGGGACTTCGACGGGCTGGCGCGGCGCGTGGCCGAGGCCGGCCCCGACGCGGTGTTGATCTATGGCACCAACACCACCGACGTGGGGCTGTTGCTCCGCGCCCTGCGCTACTGGCAGGTAGCGGGGGCGATCATCACCTCGCCGGGCGGGGCCAGCCCCGTTACCTATGGCATCGCTGCCGAGGCGCAGGACGGCATCTACGTCGCGCTGGATGCCTTGCTGGCGGCAACGCCAGCGGGGGCGCGCTTTGAGCGGCGCTTCTACGAACGCTTCGGGTTGAAGCCCGACACCTACGTTGCCTGGTACTACGACGCCATCCATCTGCTGGCGGCGGCCCTGGAGCGCGGTCCGCGCGGCTCTGAGGAACTGCGCGCCGCTATCCACGACCAGACCTTCGCGGGCGTGCAGGGTCGCTACCGCTTCGATAGACGCGGCGAGGGCCTGCACCAGGTCGTGCTGGCGACGATGCGGGGCGGGCAACCCCGCCCGGTGGGCTTGTACGGCGAGGGCGGTTTGCGCCGCGTATCAGCCGAGCGTGTCGGGCAGGGAGGCGCGCCATGAGATCGCCAATCGCCATCTGGCGCGCCCTGGCTGGTCGGCTGAGCCTGGCGAGTCGCCTCACCATCGCCATGCTAGTGGTGGCCAGCCTGGCGATGGTCGGGTTGTTCTTCGAGTTGAGCCGGGCCAACCGTCAGGAGATCGAGCGCCTGCAGACGACCGCGCTGCAACATAGCGCGGTTGAACTGGCGCGACGCCTCGATGACCTGGTGCGCTCGGAGCGCAGCCGGGTGGCCAATCTGGCCCTCTCTCGCTCGGCGCAGGAGTTTATCGCCACCCCGCCGGAGCGGCGCGCGCCGCTGTTCACCCCCACCCTGGCGGATTTCGGCAACTTCCTGGACTCGAACCAACCCTTTTACCGCGCGGTCCTGTTGCTGGACCGGCGTGGCGAGGTGTTGCTGGCGACGGATGGGAGCTACATCGGGCTGCATTTCTCCGATAGCGCTTTCCTCCGCGCAGCGGTGGAGGGCGAAACCTACATGTCGGACCCGGGGATATCGCCCCTTGACCGGAAGCCGGTGATCTGGCTCTCGGCGCCGGTGCGCCGTCCCGGGGCCCCCGGCACGGCGCCGCCCGACGGGGTGCTTGCCGTGGCGCTCGCGCCCGAAGAGGTGTGGGAGGCGGTGGAGCGCGTACGTATCGGCGAGCATGGCTACGCCATGCTGGTTGATGGCTACGGCATCCGCCTGGCCCACGGGCGCGACCGCCGCTACGTATTTCGCGCCCTGGCCCCTCTCGCCCCCGATGATCGGGCCAGGCTGCAGCGCGAGGGGCGCTTCGCCGATCTGCCCGCTCTGGCCGACACCGGCAACCACGAACTCCTCGCCCTGGTGCGCGCGGCGCCGCCACGCCCGGCGTTTATCACCCGCCCCGGGCCGGAGGCTGCCCTGGTCTTCTACAGCGTCGCGCCGCTCACCACCCGCGATTGGACGGTGGTGGCAATGCTCAGCGAGCGTGAGGTACTGGCCCCGGCGGTGGGAGTGACGCTGCGTGGGATGGCGGTAACCCTGGTGGTGGTGCTGCTGCTGGGGCTGACCGTCGCATGGGCGGCGCAGCGCCTGGTGCGTCCGTTGCCGCGACTGGCCGCGGCGGCGCAGCGCATCGCCAGTGGCGACCTGACGGCGCCGGTGCAGGTCGAGGGCAGCAGCGAGGTGCGGGCGCTGGCGCGCAACTTCGAGACCATGCGCCGGCATCTGGCGCAGGCCCGGGACGAACTGGCGGCCTGGGCGGCCAGCCTGGAGGCGCGTGTGGCACGCCGCTCGCAAGAACTGGCAGCCCTGGCCGAAGTGGTGGCGATGAGCAGCCACCGGCGCTCGCAGGAGGCCCTGCTGCGCACCGCCCTTGACCAGACCCTGCCGGTGATCGGCGCCGAGATGGGCGGGATCTGGCTGGGTGAAGCCGACGGCGGCCTGCGCCTGGCGGTCTGGGCCGGTTTTGACAGGGCATTGCAGCACGCCCTCAGCCGCTTCACCGCCGGGGAAGGGCTCCTGGGTCAGGTGCATCAGCAGGGTGAACCCATGGCCCTGACGGATATCAGCCAGTCGCCGCGGCTCTCGCGGGCGATCGTGCGGGAGCAGCGGCTCCATGCCTTTGCCGCCGTGCCGCTGCTGGTCAGCGGGCGCAGCCTGGGGGTGCTGGGGGTCTTTAGCCACATCCGTGGAGGTTTCTCCCCCGAGGCGCTGACGGTGGTCACCGCTATCGGTCAGCAGATCGCCCTGGCCCTGGAGAACCTCTCGCTGCTGGCCCGGGTCGAGGAGCAGGCGCGCAACGTGGCCGCGCTCCAGGAGCGCGAACGCCTGGCGGGCGAGATCCACGACGGGGTGGCCCAGAACCTGAGCTACCTGTACATGCAACTTGACCGGCTGGCCGATGACGGGGCACTGCCCGCGTCGCTTCGCGCCGATCTGGCACGGCTGCAAGGGGTGCTGGAGGCGACCACCGAGGAGGTGCGCCGGCTGATTGCCCGGTTGCAGGATCCGCAGCCGGCGCTGGTCTCACTGGAGGAGCGCCTGCGCGAGGTGATCCGTGCCCTGAACGATGAAGCGGGTTGCAGCGTGACCCTTACCGTGGCGCCCGGCAACGATGTGCGCGTTTCGGCCCCGGTCGAGGCCGAGGTCGGGCGCATCGTGGGCGAGGCCATCCGCAATGCCGCACGGCACGGGCGGGCGACCCATGTGGGCGTGGAACTGGAGCGCCAGGGTGATCTGGGGCGGGTGCGGGTGCGCGATAACGGCAGTGGGTTTGACCCGGCCAGCGTTAGCGACAACGGCCGCCGGCACTTTGGCCTGAAGGTGATGCGGGCACGGGCGCAACGTATCGGCGGCGCACTGGCGATCCACAGCCGTCCCGGCGCCGGCGCCTGCGTCGAACTGGTCTGGAGCCTTCAACGGGCCGCCCCGGCGGGCGAAACGTGGGCTGGCCCCCCTGATCTGGTAGCGGAACCGAACGAATCGTTGGATCTGGTCGTGAAGGTGTCCCATGACGGAGCATGCACCGATCCGGGTCATGGTCGTTGACGATCATGGCCTGTTCCGCGACGGCATTGTGGAGGTGCTGCGTTCGCAGCCCGACATTGAAGTCGTAGGCGAGGCGGGCGATGGTCTCGAAGCCTGCGTGCTGGCGCAGAGCCTGCGTCCCGACGTGATGCTGCTCGACATCAACATGCCGGGGATGGACGGCATCGAGGCGGCGCGGACAATTGCCCGCGAGGTTCCTACCTGCCAGATTGTGATGCTTACGGTGCGCGACGAGGATGAACGGATCTTTGAGGCGCTGCGCGGCGGCGCGTCGGGCTATTTGCTGAAGACGATCCGGGGCCAGCAGTTGATCGACATGGTGCGCGCAGCGGCCCGGGGCGAGGCGGCGATCACCCCGGCGATCGCCACACGCCTGCTGGCGGCGTTTCGCGCCGTGACGCCCCCGGCAAGCCCCACGGCGGTCCCGGCGCGGGAGCCGATCCGTTCGAGCGCTGGTGAAGATCCCGATGCCCTGACCGCGCGCGAACAGGAGATCCTGGCGCTGATCGCTGCGGGGCGGTCGGACAAGGAGATCGCCGCGGAGCTGGTGATCAGTCTGTACACGGTCAAGGCGCACGTGCGCGCCATCCTGGCCAAACTGCACGTGACCAGCCGCCGCGAGGCGGCCCGCCGGCTGGGAGGGTCAGGGAGGGCGTAGCCCACGCGCACAAGGCCCTCCCCGCGGCACGGTTCCCCTCCCCAACCACCCCTCGCCGGAGTTCGTGGGCGGACAGAACGTATGGGCGCCGACGGGCGTTATGGTATCGGGATACGCTGGTTGGCCCTCACCCCCGGCCCCGTTCCTGCCCACGGGATCGGGGAGACCAGAGCCGCGCGCGGGGGCGTCCCAATGCGACAAACGCTGCATTGGCGCAGATGTTCTGACCGCCCCTAACCCCCCCCAACCGGGGAGGGTGGTGGCGAAGAACCTGGGTGAAAGGTCGGGAACTAGTTCGTAACTCCCTCCCAACCATTGCGCAACGAACGATGCGCCGCGTGGCGACGCAGCCTACACTGGGTCCAAACAAAGGCACGAAGGTTCCATAAGCCAAAGGAGACTGCCATGACCTGGACCCAGGTGTACACGCCGCTGGGGAGCCTGCTGCTCTCGGCCCTGGTTGCCG
>Ga0308418_1001218_pt1 | contig 13926 bp, 10 predicted proteins | sample HotsprSampleR4cd_FD_203517 | JGI IMG/M metagenome (GOLD analysis project Ga0308418, IMG submission 203517) | Hot spring phototrophic mat microbial communities from Mushroom Spring, Yellowstone National Park, Wyoming, United States - 20090729_R4cd ... | reverse complement strand
GCTCTCGCTTGCACAGAGCGCCTACCCCTCACTTACCCTCTGCAAGCGTGGGGGGAAGGGGGTTGATCTGCAAACGGGATCGGTGTCAGTGATACCTGTCCGCTGTGGTGTTTCATTCTTCTCCCCCCGTGGAAGAGGAAGGTGGTGGGTGAGATAAGATTGGGAAACCATCCCTCTCGCTCACACCTGGGTGCGCGGGCCTCCGGCCCGCAGTGTATAGGTTGCGTCTGGAAGACACTGCGCTGGCGTCGAGCACGCGGGAGTATGGGCTGGCCCGCAGTGTATAGGTTGCGTCTGGAAGACACCGCGCTGGCGTCGAGCACGCGGGAGTATGGGCCGGCCCGCAGTGTATGGGTTGCGTCTGGAAGGCGCCGCGTTGGCGTCGAGCACGCGGGAGTATGGGCTGGCCCGCAGTGTATAGGTTGCATCTGGAAGACACCGTGCTGGCGTCGAGCACGCGGGAGTATGGGCCGGCCCGCAGTGTATGGATTGCGTCTAGAAGGCACCGGCAGGCGCATGAACGCGATCGGGGGCAGGTTTGGAACCTGCCCCTACTGCACGCCGATAGGCACAAGAGAGAAAACAGGAAATAGCAGCGGTGATGCACATGATCGGCGCACCAGCAGGGCGTAGAGCAGACTACCGTTGGGAGCAAGAAGCTACGCTTCTCCGCACGCACAGCTAACATTTTGGGGGTCTTTCTATCCCACTCACCTCTCACTCCTCTACCTTACTCCTCCATCGCAATACCCAGCAGCGAAAAAACGCTAAAAATCCCTACTGTTGGTGACCGCCAACTAGATGAATGGTTGCCGACCGTGTTTGCAAATAAGTACCAAGGATGGTCAACCCCGTAGCACTGATAAGACCAACAATCGCGAACGTCAGCCAGGGGAATGCCGGTACATTGAGAGCGGTTGCCAAATCGATCAACAAGCCGCCGCTCAAGTTACCTAGCCCCCCGCCAACAGCCAACGCCAGCGCATTCACCCCGAAGTAAGAGCCGAGTGCTCGTTGATCGGCCAGGCTGGCAGTGACACTCTGCTGAGCCGGTGTTGCCAGCAGCGTACCAATGGTAAAGATGGCTACACAACCTATCAGGAAGGGAAACGATGCGGCAATCGCAACCATCCCCAGCCCCAATGCCATCAACACAATACCAGTGATCAGCATATACAACGGGCGAAGCCAGCGTTCTACAATCCCGATGACCGGTAACTGCAACACAACCGTCATTCCGGCATTGACCCCATAGATCCAGCGCACGGCATCAGCAGCGTTTGCCAGCCGTTCACCGATCAACGGCAGGCTGATGGTCAATTGCACCCACATAAACCAGAATCCCATGAGCAGCGTGGTAAAAGCGAGAAAGGGTCGATCACGAAGTGCCAGACCAAGCCCAAAGCCTAGTCGCGAACGATCAGTTGCCGTCTCAATTGGTGGTAAGAGCAGCGTTATTACCCCGATCAACGTAAAACAGGCAGCAGCGGCCAGTGCTACCGTACTGAAGCCATATTTCAGTAGAAATGCACCGAGGAAGGGGCCACTAACCATTCCCAATCCACTACCGACGCCATTAATGGAGTAGGCACGCGCCCGCTCATCTTCAGTTGTTAACGCTGCGATCCCAGCCCGACTCGGCGCCTCGAAGAGCGCGCCCCCAAGCGCTGAAAGCAGCATTGCCCCAAAGAGTAAGAGTGGCGTATCGGCAAAGGCCAGACAGGCAAAACCAACCGCACGTATTAGAACACCAGCGGTGATCAGGCCACGACCACCGAAACGATCGGCGAGTACCCCGCCACCAACACTCACTCCCTGCTGCACGAGCTGGCGCAATGCTAGCGCCAGCCCAACCGTCACTGCCGCAAACCCTAACGTCTGTACGTAATGCACCGACACTAGGGGAATGACCATAAAAAAGCCAGCGTACATCATAGAATTGATGACGATCAAAATGATCAATCCCCGATACCTGACAGTACGTGAGAGGTTCATGTAACCAGCTTCCAGGTTAGTAGCTGACAATGTTCAGTGTGGATGAACGAACTGAAGGTGATGGCCACCCTCACCCCCAGCCCCTCTCCCGCAGCGCGGGAGAGGGGTGAGGCGGAAGGGGCCAGGACGGGACATAATGCCCCCCTTCCTCTCCCGCAGCGTGGGAGAGGAAGGGGGCTAAGGGGGAAGGTGAGGGGTCCAGTTGCCCGCCACCATTCCCCTCATTGTTCAGACACACGCTTATCCACCCACACTACGTTACCATATCTGCCCAATCTGCGCTACAGATCACTGCAATCGGGCCCTTGCTCCGCTCATCCCCCCTTCCTCTCCCGCAGCGTGGGAGAGGGGTGAGCTGGTTAGTGGCCTTGGCAGCGTTGAGAGACACCGGTGCAGAATCACCACTAGGCTTAGGCTATGCTCACCTCCCCCTCTTCCGAACCCTGTGGAGGAGCGGAAGGGGCCAGGACGGGACATAATGCCCCCCTTCCTCTCCCGCAGCGTGGGAGTGGAGGAGCGGAAGGGGCCAGGACGGGACATAATCCCCCCTTCCTCTCCCGCAGCGTGGGAGAGGAAGGGGGCTAGGGGGGAAGGTGAGGGGTCCAGTTGCCCGCCACCATTCCCCGCATCGTGCAGACACACGCTTATCCACCCACACTACGTTACCATATCTGCCCAATCTGCGCTACAGATCACTGCAATCGAGCCCTTGCTCCGCTCATCCCCCCTTCCTCTCCCGCAGCGTGGGAGAGGGGTGAGCTGGTTAGTGGCCTTGGCAGCGTTGAGAGACACCGGTGCAGAATCACCACTAGGCTTAGGCTATGCTCACCTCCCCCTCTTCCGAACCCTGTGGAGGAGCGGAAGGGGCCAGGACGGGACATAATGCCCCCCTTCCTCTCCCGCAGCGTGGGAGTGGAGGAGCGGAAGGGGCCAGGACGGGACATAATCCCCCCTTCCTCTCCCGCAGCGTGGGAGAGGAAGGGGGCTAGGGGGGAAGGTGAGGGGTCCAGTTGCCCGCCACCATTCCCCTCATTGTTCAGACACACGCTTATCCACCCATACTACGTTACCATATCTGCCCAATCTGCGCTACAGATCACTGCAATCGGGCCGGTCGGCGTATGGGTCAGTACGACCACCAGTGAACGTTGACCGGTACCGCGAAGCTGACGAGCCAGTGTATCGGTGTCAAGTGGTGAACCGCGCTTTTTCACCGTGACCAGACCACCATCAAGTTCACGGACTAGTGCCCGTAACCGTTTCAGTTGAAAGGGGAGCCAGGTGATAATCGGCCAAGAGCGGGCAAATGGGGTTGGGGTCGCCGTTTCAGCCGTGAGATAGGCAATATCGGGTGCAAGTTGATGAGCACCGAGCTGTGCAGCTAAAAGAGTGACCAGACCGGCTCTGATGACTGCTGGATCGGGTTCGTAGAGGACTGTTAGCGGCGGACTGAGCGTGGGAGGTGGTGATGGTGAGGCAACCATAGTTGCCCATGATCCATCGCTCCGCAGCACCGTCGCCCGCCGGGTCGTAGTCATAAATGGCCCGGCCCAGAGTACTGCCTCCTTCAATTCACCATCGAGGGAAACAAACTCAATTTCGGCATCAGTCGGCAACACAGTTGGATCGATCCCCGGCGCCAGCTTAACCACCAGTGCCGATGTATAACGCTGCCAGCTCAAGATATGCGATAACGGTGGCTGAAAGGCTTCAGGATCAAACACTCGTCGTCCTTCGCTACGTCGAGCCGGATCGCAAAAGAGTGCAGCCGCCGACGGAGGTGGTTCACGCATCAGATCGCGTTCGACAAAGACCACTCGTGAACCAAGCCCAAGCGCATCGACATTGTATCGCGCTAACGCCAGACGGATCGGATCACGTTCGACCGCAATCACTCGTGCACCGGCAGTAGTCAGCGCAATCGTGTCGCCGCCGATCCCACAACCGAGATCGGCTACGTGACCGACACTGACCATGCGGTTGGCACGATGGGTGGCAATCACGGTCGCTGAAGCCTGTTCAAGCGCATCACGGGTAAACAGCATCCGGTTGGCCTGCGGAAATTTGGTTATGGCGCGTCGGCGCAACAGAGCTTGTTCAACTGCTACCCGTGCCCGTTCAGCAGGTAACAACCGTCGCAGCCGCGTCAATTCGGCCAGAATATTCCTCTCGTCAAGATCGCGCTCGGCGAGATCGGCCAGCACCGCCATTCCTTCTGATGAACGAAGCCAATTGATAAGGGCTTGATCCATAGGCATTCCACACACAGGTAATGGAGAGGGCGCAGCAGCACTGAAATGCTAACCGTCATCGAACTGATAGGGGGCACAATACCGCTGCACCCTACCCAATCCACCACTCGATCATAATATTCCTAAACAACACAAAGCGCGGTACAATAAGCGTAGTACCGATAAGCTATCGACAAGCGAGGTCTGTCATGCGTAGAATTGGCTGGCTCATATTCATACTCGCCTTTGTCCTGACTGCATGTACCAACCAGACAGTACAGACGCCGATCGCAACTCAAGTCGTCCCCACCACGGTACCGGCGTCGGCGGCAACTGCAGCCGTTCCTACCACCCAGCCACCGGTAGGCACCGACGTCACTCCGGAGATAGCTACCGCTGGCATCCAGCAGGCGCTCGACGGGTACGTTGAAGCGTACAACACGAATAACATCGAACTCTTACGCTCGGTTGTTGATCAGACAAACGCTCCTTTCCGGCGTCTCGTCGAAGAACGCTTCAAAACGTTTCAGGAATCATCGTTTGCCGGCAGTCGCTTTGGGCGAATGCGTGTCTTGGAAGTCAAACCCCGTGAACACGGGTTCTGGCAGGTGGCTATCGATGATGGAGGCTACCGCCGCGACATCCTCTTCCGGCAAATGGACGATGGGCGATGGGTGATGAGTGAACCGACCGAAGAGCAACTCGGTCAGAAAATTAGAATCGAGAACGAATATTTTACGCTCAACACTTACGAATGGGCCGCAGAGGTCAATACGATTATTGAAGACATGGTCGTGCGTGCCCGACAGCAGGTCATCGATACGCTAGGTCGTACTCCCGAAAACAAATTCAACGTTTATCTACGACCAATCTTCGGAATTTCACCACCGGTCAATCCGAATTCACTGGCCTGGTACTCGGCTGGTTCACGTCCGCGCAACGATCGGGTAGACATCTTTGCTCCCTTCTCGTATGCGTTTGGCTTTTACGATCCCAAGGTTGGTTGGGAAGAAGAACTCTATAGCACTATCGTCCACGAATTGACCCACTGGGCCTACACACGGGCCTTCGCACAAGAGTACCGCATCACCGACTGGATGAGCGAGGGCCTGGCCGAATACGTCTCGAATAATCCACGCCGTAACGCAGTGAGTGCTGCTGTGCGGATGGGACGCATTATTCCACTTGTTGATCCCAATGGTGGTGTTCGTCCGCAAGATATGGATCATATGACCACCCTTGAAGTTGATCGCAGCCTGGCCTACGGATTTGCCTACTCGCTGGTGGCATATATCGTCGAAACGCAGGGTGGTCTTGATGGCTTCTGGCGCTTCGCGGCTGCGGTGCGGGATACGCCGGGAACGGGGATCGAATTTTACGATAAAGCGCTCCAGAAAGCCTTTGGCATCAGCTACGAAGAATTTGACGCTGGTTGGCGGAAGTGGCTACAAGAGAACTATTAGCGCGTGGCCGAGACAGCTTTGCAGCGATGAAGGTCGTGGCACGGTCTCCGCCGGTGATTGGTTTCTATCCGAAAACGCCACGATCCGCGACCACGTGCACGCACTGATGGGCATCACAGTCCAAATCGTAGGGGTGCGGTATTGCCGCGCCCCAGGTGATGTTGCCCCCGACATATGATACCGCCGTCATCAGAAATCGATCACACGGATATCCCGTCAGATCGTATTCGACGATGTTGGTGTATCCCTGGCGCAGCGGTGCAATCATGAACGGCATAGGTCGTGTGTCGTGCCTGATCGCAATGACGATGCGGTATTCAGGGCGACAGTTGTGCACGAGACAGCGGCCCACCCGCTCAGAGAACGGGAGTATTTTTTTTCAAATGGTCGTTTTATCAACAGGAACGCCTATGTCTGCGCCACGCCTCATCGTACCTGGTCTGTACGAATTACGCCTGTCGATGCCCCTCAGTTCGGTGAATGTTTTCTTCTTGCTTACCGCCGAAGGTGTCACTCTGATTGATACCGGCTACCCTGATCGAGGTATTGGTGTATTGGCCGGCCTGTCGGCGCTGGGCCGGACATCAGCCGATATACGGCACATCATTGTGACCCACCATCACATTGATCACGCCGGCAACTTAGCTACCCTCCAAACCCTAAGCAATGCAACCGTCTGGATGCATCCCCTCGATGCCGAAGAAGTCAGGCACGGCAGAGCACTACGGCCAACCATCCACAACGCTCCTGGTTGGTTCAACTGGCTCGCTGCCAAATTGGCAGCAATGATCATCCCCCAAACCATCACACCGGCTCAGGTTGATCAGCACGTCACTGATGGCACTATGATCCCCTTTGCCGGTGGCTTGATTGCCGTTCATATACCCGGTCACAGTACTGGTCAGATCGCATTGTACTGGCCAGCACAGCAGACACTCTTTGTTGCCGATGCTGCTGTCCATCGCGGGAGACGACTGCATATGCCACCGGTGCTCGAAGATGAGACGGCAAACGCAGCCAGCCTTGCTCGCCTCGCAACCTACCGTTTTTCCACCCTCTGTTTTGGTCACGGCCCGGCGTGTTCTGGGCCAGAGGTGCAACGTGTGTTTCGACAGTATGCCGCGACGTTGGCGCGGCGGAGCTAACGAAGACCTGTAAGGCATTGTCGCGCTTCACTTGCTGAGAGCTTTATTCAGCGTTACCATAACGGCATATTGGCAACGAACGCCATCATTGTACAAGGAGGTACGTGATGAACCGCACGATTCGTGCTCCTCGTGGGACAACACTTCATTGTGCCAACTGGCAGATCGAAGCTGCTTACCGCATGATCCAGAACAACCTTGATCCCGATGTTGCATTTGATCCGATGCACCTGATCGTCTATGGTGGACGTGGCCGGGCAGCACGCAACTGGGAATGCTTCGATGCGATTCTTGCTACCCTGCGTCGCCTGCAACCGGATGAGACACTCCTTGTGCAGTCGGGAAAACCGGTTGCTGTCTTCCGTACCCATCCTGATGCGCCACGTGTGCTGATCGCCAACTCCAATCTGGTACCGGCCTGGGCTACCCAAGAAAACTTTGACCGCTGGGAAGCTGCCGGACTGACAATGTACGGTCAAATGACGGCAGGAAGCTGGATTTACATCGGTACCCAGGGCATTTTACAGGGAACCTACGAAACCTTCGGAGCATTGGCACGTTCTGCGGGTTGGGAAACACTACGTGGAAAATTGGTGGTTACTGCCGGTTTGGGCGAGATGGGTGGTGCACAACCGCTAGCGGTGACCCTTAATGAAGGAGTTGTGATTGCTATCGAGGTTGACCGCTGGCGTGCCGAGCGCCGTCTGCGGCTGCGGCAGGTGGATCGACTCAGTGACGATCTCGAAGAGGCGATGACATGGGCTGAAGAAGCACGGGCAAGTGGAAGACCATTATCGATTGCATTAATCGGAAACGCAGCAGAGATACTACCTGAAATGTTACGGCGCGGTGTGCTGCCAGATGTAGCAACCGACCAAACCAGCGCCCATGATATTCGCTATGGCTACATTCCCGCCGGATTATCACTGGAAGAAGCGGCTGAACTGCGTGAGCGTGACCCGGCAGAGTACGATCGCCGGGCAATGGCCTCAATGGCCGAACATGTGCGAACGTTGCTCGAATGGCAACGGCGCGGTTGCATTGTGTTTGACTACGGAAACAACCTGCGTCAGCGCGCTTTTGATGCCGGTGTACGTGATGCGTTTAGTTATCCGGGCTTTGTGCCAGCTTATATCCGCCCTCTGTTCTGCGCCGGGAAAGGACCGTTTCGCTGGGTAGCCCTGTCTGGTGATCCTGAAGACATCTATGTTACTGACCGTGCAATTGCCAATCTCTTTCCCGATGACGAACACCTCGGTCGCTGGTTACGTCTCGCTCGCGATCACGTTGCTTTTCAGGGTCTACCGGCACGGATCTGCTGGCTTGGCTATGGCGAACGAGCTAAAGCTGGCTTGCTTTTGAACGAACTGGTAGCTCGCGGTGATGTAAAAGCACCGATTGTGATCGGTCGCGATCATCTTGATGCAGGATCGGTTGCCAGTCCTAACCGCGAGACAGAAGGTATGCGCGACGGCTCCGACGCGATTGCCGATTGGCCACTCCTCAATGCGCTGATCAATGCGGTTGGCGGTGCTACGTGGGTGAGCATTCATCACGGTGGTGGTGTGGGTATCGGTTACAGCATCCATGCCGGACAGGTAATCGTTGCCGATGGTACGCCTGAAGCTGCCCGCCGGATCGAGCGTGTTCTGACAACCGATCCAGGTATGGGTGTTGTGCGTCATGCCGATGCGGGTTATCCCGAAGCCATCGCGTTTGCCCGTCGTCACGGTATCGATATACCGATGCTGCCGAATCACGACATTACGGAAACTCATGTGTTGTCGCACGACGAGTGATGGGCACAGATCGCACCAGGAGGAGCGAGTTCTGAACCCTCCTCCGGTTGTGACGTGTTAGCTCGGTGGTTTCAGGACGGTTGATGAAGCAAGACATCTCTGCTATGCAGCGTTGCAACAAACCGGTAAAACATCACCATGCAGGCAGTCCTTCCCTTCAGAACCGTCATGATCAGTTTGAAAGTAGCGACCTATGGAACAATGTGACCTTCTTATTCACTCAGCATCCCAGATTGTCACCTGTGCCGGGCCACCCGGCCCCCGGCGGGGTATTGCGATGCGTGATGCTGGTATCATCACACAAGGTGCTCTGGCAATTCGTGGCCCGGCGATTGTCGCTGTCGGACCAAGCGACGAGCTACGGCGCCGTTTCACTGCCCGCCAAGAGATCGATGCTACCGGTCAGGCTGTATGCCCTGGTCTAATCGATTGCCATACCCACATTGTTTACGCTGGCGAACGCATAACCGAGTTCGAGCAACGCTGTGCCGGAGCTACGTATCAAGAGATTATGGCTGCTGGTGGTGGTATTCTCCGCACGGTACGCCTAACCCGTGCGGCCTCGACCGCGACGTTAGTTGCAGAGACCTTGCCCCGCCTGGCTCATATGCTGCGTCTAGGCACAACCACTGCTGAGGTGAAGACCGGGTACGGTCTTGAATGCGACACCGAGTTGCGCCAACTGGCAGTCATTGAACAACTCGCTGCTCTACAACCGATTGAACTGGTGCCGACCTTTCTTGCTGCCCATGCGGTACCACCGGAGTTTCTTGATCGCGCCGATAGCTATGTTGATCTAGTTGTCGAAACGATGTTGCCACTGGCACGGCGCTGGTATCACAGCTCGTCATTTGCCGACCAGGCCATCCCCCTTTTTGTCGATGTGTTTTGTGAGCGTGGAGCATTTACGGTTCCCCAAAGTCGGCGGGTACTCATGGCTGCCCGCGATCTCGGTCTGCCACGGAAGGCACACGTCGATGAGTTTAACGAACTGGGTGGGCTGGCAATGGCCCTGGAAGTAGATGTCACCTCGGTCGATCATCTCGATGTTACCAGCACGACAGCCTTTTCGGCCCTGGCCGCCAGTTCTACGATCGCTGTTCTCTTACCGCTGGTTTCGATCAATCTTGGCACAACGCATTTTGCCGCTGCTCGACAGATGATCGATGCCGGAGTTGCTGTGGCGCTGAGTACTGACGCCAACCCCGGATCGGCGCCGTCACTGTCGTTGCCGCTTACCATGGCCATTGCCTGTCGTTATCTGCGGATGCTACCGGCAGAAGCACTCTTGGCAACGACCGTTAATGCAGCATACGCCATTGGCTTAGGTGGCAGAGTCGGTGCTCTCATGCCAGGCATGCAGGCTGACCTGCTGATTCTGGCAGCGAACGATTACCGCTGGCTCGTATACGAGCTGGGTGGTGCTCCCGTCGCACAGGTCATCAAGCGAGGGCAGGTTGTCTGGAATGAGCGGATGTCTTGATGCTGACGACCTGTATTGTTGTCGCGAGAACGGGTTTGCAACCCTGTGATACCAGCAGGATGAAGACCAGGGATTTTCAGACGTGTCAGCACTCGTGTCACAGTGTGTCCGGTATACCTCTTCCCTGCCCAAAAGGGCGAGGAGGGAATGCAGCTTCCCCGATTTTCTCTGCAAACGGGGGTGATGATGTGCCGATGCGTCAAATGGCAGCCATGCACGATAGGACGCGGGCCAGCAGTCCGTGCTCCCAGGGAAATAACAACGTACCAGGACATTATGAAGAGGGACTATGCAAGGAAACGAAGTCATTCTGGATGGTGAAAGCCTGACGCTCGAACAAGTGGTAGCAGTTGCTTACGGTAAACCCGGCTCACCGGAGGTGAGCCTGGCGCCAGCAGCCAGAGTGCGAGTCGCACGGGCCGCTCAGGCTGTGCAGACCTTACTAGAGCAGGGAGTTATCGCTTACGGTATCACAACGGGCTTTGGTGCATTCAAGGATCGCGTGATTGCACTCGATCAGGTCAGCCGCTTGCAACACAACATCCTGGTGAGCCACGCCGTGGGAGTAGGACCGGTCTTTGACATTCCTACAACCCGTGCCATTATGCTTATCCGGGCCAACACACTGGCGCGAGGACATTCGGGTGTACGACTACAAACGCTCGAACGCCTGATTGATATGCTTAACCACGGCCTGCATCCCCGCATCCCTTGCAAGGGTTCGCTGGGTGCGAGTGGTGATCTGGCACCGCTTGCCCATATGGCCTTGCCTCTGATCGGGCTAGGTGAGGTCGAATGGCAGGGAGAAATACTACCGGCAGCAACAGCATTAGCCCGCTTGCATTGGTCACCGCTCGAACTGGCTGCCAAAGAGGGATTAGCTTTAACCAACGGTACTGCCGTGATGTGCGCATTGGGTGTCCTTGAAACCAGCCGCGCCGAGCTGCTGAGTGCCACTGCCGACATTGCTGGCTGTCTCAGCCTGGAGGCACTTCACGGCACACCCGCCGCCTTCGACGCTCGGCTCCACGCCTTGCGTCCCTTTCCACGGCAGATCGAATGTGCCGCCCATCTCCGTCGTTTACTGGCCGGTAGTGAATTCGTGCGTAACAACGATCCGCGCCATGTGCAAGATGCGTACACGCTCCGCTGTATTCCCCAGGTACACGGTGCTGTACGCGATGCAATTGCCTACGCACGCTGGGTGTTTGATATTGAATTGAATGCCGTTACCGATAACCCGCTGATCTTTGTTGATGATACAGGCAACGTCGAGATCATTTCTGGCGGTAATTTTCATGGCGAGCCATTGGCTATCGCTCTCGATTATCTCGGTCTGGCGGTCGCCGAACTGGGGAATATCGCTGAACGACGTTTGATGCGGTTAACCGATGAAGCTTCTAACACGCACGTCTTACCGGCATTCCTGACTCGCGCTGGTGGTCTCAATTCCGGATTTATGATCGTGCAATACACTGCAGCAGCGCTGGTAACCGAAAACAAAGTCTTGGCCCATCCGGCCAGCGTTGATAGCATCCCAACATCGGCCAACGTCGAAGATCATGTTAGTATGGGTGTCACGGCTGGGCTAAAACTGCGTACCATTCTCGACAATGTCAGCCAGATTCTGGCGCTCGAACTATTTGCTGCGGCCCAGGGTATTGACTTTCGTCGGCAAGAACTTGGTAGCAATGCGCGATTGGGACGCGGTACTGCACCGGTATACAATCTGATACGTCAACACGTGCCATTTGTGGCTGAAGACACTTTCCTGCATCCCTACATCACAACGATGTGCGAACTGGTAGCACAGGGGAAGATTGCAGCCGCAGGTACAGGCAATGAAGCGGAATAGTCGCCCACTTGGTACAAAGGCAAGGGCTTGGAGTATCAGGAGCACAAGGACGTTGATCGTCAACAATCTAAAAGGGCGGGTTCTCAAACCCGCCCCATCTCAGGTGTACTCAGCACAGGGTAAGCAGAAGCAATCTAATCCCCAGCCGGTTTTGGGGTTAATGCGGCATTCCGCCGTGCAACTGCCATCGCCTCAAGCGCCACGATAACCGTCGCAGTCAGAACAATACCAACCAGGGCACCCACGGCAGCCTGGATGAGCACCGTTCGACCTATTGCAGTTACAGGGTGAGTAACCGTCCCCAGGTATCGCACCGACACCTGCGGAGCAGCATTTGCTACCCGCAACTCGTCAATGCGCCGGAGTAATACCTCGATCAAACTAAATGCAAGATCACGGTTACGAGAAAGTTCGCGTTGGCGAGCATTTAACTGCTCGAGCCGAGTTTGCGCGGCAGCCAGTCGTTCATAAAGTAGCTGACTCGAATCGGGACTCAACTCAGCGGGTGGTAGTTCACTGAGGCGCTCCGCTTCCTGACGCACTGCACGATATTCAGCGTTGAGGGTCGTCATTAGTCGATCTAGATCGGCCACCGTTACCGACAACTTACTACTCAAGGAGCTATCGAGTTGCAAGATAGGACGGTCACTTCCCTGTGCACTAAGATTTCGGATTCGGAGCAATAGCGCAGCAATCGCATCATCCACATTGGTCGTATCGTCGGGTTGGTCAATCAATCGTGCACGCAACAATTGTACATCACGTAAAATTTGTTCAAGATCATTACTGCGCCGCAAATAATCGGAAAAACGTTCTGTGCCGGCTGAGCGTGCACTATTGACCAGATCGGAAAGACGACGTACCTCTTGCTCAGCTACGGCCATTTCCCCGCCGGCGAGAAATGCCTCTAGTTCGGCCTGGGCCGTCTTATAGCGTTCATGGGCTTCGGCCAGTTGTTGTTCAACCTGCTCGATTGAACTGGTATCCCGGGTATAAGTTTCATTGACCAGGCGGGTATATTCCTGCCCCCACAAAAGCGCCAGGCGACGGGCAGCTTCGGCAGTTTCAGCTTGAGCAGTGATCCGCACTAAGTCACCATTCGTTTCAATTGTCACCCGATCACGTAAAGCCCCCAACTGGTAATCATTCGGTAGCCCTCCTTCAGCCGCGAGGATTGTAGCTACCCGCTCCTCCAGCGTTGGATCACGAGCCAGACCAAGTAATGCTTCACGCTGATTCGCGGTAGTTGTGAACAGGAATGAATCGCGACTGGTAAACCGGCTATCCAGTGTGACCTGGGCGCTTGCCGGTATAATTAGCAGTGATGTACTGGCGGTATAAGGTGGGGTTCGCAGCCAGGCGATGAAGCCTGCGATAATAGCTACACCTAAGGCAGTGCCGAGAATGATCCACCACCGTTGAAGTATAGCGCTCAGATATGGTCTCAAATCGATTTCATCGTCCATGCTTCCAAACTCCGTTTTTTAGCCCGAGCGACCAATGATAGTAGCAGACAAGGCGTTTTTCGTCAACAATCGTCAATAGTAGAAACGTACCAATGTTAGGAGCGCCACGAGATCAAATATCGCAACAGCAACGAGTAAGATGTACAGCGTTAGCCGTCGCCATTGCTCAGGCCAGAGCTGTCGCCAGCCTACTATCAGCAGCCACGTAGTAGGCAGCATGGCCCAGTAAAGGTAGCGACCACGCGGAATATATGGAGTCCCATCGCCAAGAGGATGCAACCGCCCGAATAATGCAACCCATGCTATCACCACTGCCACGACACAGAGCCACAACCAGCGTGATTGCCAGCCTGGCGTTAGCAATGTCCGCTGCCATATCCCGCGGAGCAAACCAACGATAGCGGCAATACTCAATCCGGCAAAGAGCCAATCACCTACCGGTGGCCAGACCGCGATATGGCCCCAGGCCAGGCGTACCCAAAAATGGTT
>Ga0308418_1001211_pt1 | contig 13981 bp, 13 predicted proteins | sample HotsprSampleR4cd_FD_203517 | JGI IMG/M metagenome (GOLD analysis project Ga0308418, IMG submission 203517) | Hot spring phototrophic mat microbial communities from Mushroom Spring, Yellowstone National Park, Wyoming, United States - 20090729_R4cd ... | reverse complement strand
TCCCCATGCGCTACGACCGATGCGCTCACACCTTCCTCGCAGCCATCACCCTCGCCGCAACCGTCACCTTCTGGCTCAATCAATGAGTCCTGAGCCTAGGCCCGGCGGCCCAACCCGGCCACAAAAAAGGTGTTTCGCGACGCGAAACCAGCGTCAGGGCACCTCGACGCCGAAGAGCGGCGCGTATTGCTGCGAGCCGAACACGTCGTGCTCGCCCGGCGAACCGGACGGCCGGTCGCGCTTGATCGTGAACTTGATCGCATTCGCCGGCTCGAACACCACGAAGTCGGTGATGCGCTCGCGCGGGATGCGGTAGAGCGCCGCCACGCTCTCCGGCGTCAGGACCTTCGCGTCGCGCACGCGTTCGAAGTTCGCGCGGTCGCGGAAGATCACGTCGAAGGTGATATGATCGACGCCCGCGTTCTTGCTGCGGATGGTGCTGGCAAGGTCGCAAAGCCGGGGCATGTTGGGGATCATGATCAGGCGGCCTTCCGTGCAGAGCCGTCGACGGTGTGGAAGGAGGTGCGGAACAGTTCCGCGGGGTCCTTCACCGGGGTGACGTGGTTCAGCGTCCACTCGTAGCCGGGCTTGCCGACGAGCACCTCGTCAGCCATCAGCGCGGCTGTCCCCGCAGTGCCCTTCACCTCGGCGAGGCGGGCATAGAACAGGTTGCGCGCGGCCAGCGCGCAGATCTCCTCGCCTCGCTTGCCGTCCTGGCAGACCGTTTCGACGACGATGCCGAGCTCGTGCGCGCGCGCAGGCGGGCTCGGCTCCAGATCCCCCATCACGCCGTTGCGGCCATAGAGGTGGTAGAACACCTGCCAGCCAGCCTGTTCGGGCGGGCCGAAGCGTTCGGCGAGCCGCGCGCGCGCCCAGGCGATCGCCTTGTCGATGTTCTCGATCGTGTAGGGATCGCGGATGCCGACGACGGCCAGGCGGCGCTCGCCCACCTTGCCCGCACCTTCGAGCTTCACCATCGGCCGCGCCGCGGGCACGAACGTCGCGCCGGAAGCGCGCGTGGTCCTCTCGTCGACCTGTTCGTAGCGGCAGTTGCTCATGTCCACGTATCCCGAGGCGACGTATTCGCGATAGGGGTTGCGCCGCTCGTACATCGCGTGGCTGGCGAGCGAAGCGGGGGTGCAACGCTGCCCCGGATGCATCGCGGTGACGCGGATGTCGTCCTCGCGGATGCGGCCGAGGATGCTCTCCTTGCCCATGAAGGGCTCGCAGCAGAACGAGGCGCACTCCATCAGCTTGCCGGCGTAGTAGGCGGTGGCCGGGCTCATGCCCGCGTTCAGGAGGGGGGCGGCGAACAGCGCGCAGTCCGAGGCGCGGCCGGCGATCACCACCTCCGCGCCCTCGCGCAGCGCCGCCGCGATCGGCTCCGCCCCCATCACCGCGACGATGCGATCGGTGCGCGCGAGCACCGCCGGATCGGCATCCGCCCTGCCGTCGAGCCCGCTGATCGGCACGCCGGACTGGAGCCGTGCCAGCATCGCCTCGCGCGTCTGTTCCGACTTGATCGTCGCCATGCGGAACGGCGCGAGCCCGTGCTCCGCGGCGATCTCGCGGATCAGCGCCGCGAACTGATCCACGCCGCGGTCGGTGCCGGTATCGGACGCCGAGCCGACGATCATCGGCACGCCCAGGCGGCGCGCGGCGAGAAGCATGATCTCGAGATCGTGGCGCTGCCAGGCGACCGGGCTCGCCTGGCCGTCGGCGCCGAGCGGATAGGGGCCGATGTCGCAGGAGCCGGAGTCGGCGATGATGAAGTCGGGCTTCAGTTCGCAGCCGGCGAGGAAACTTGCCTTCTCCAGCGGCGTGAAGCCCAGGTGTCCGGTCGGGCAGAGGATGCTCACCTCGGTCATCGGCGTCTCCCTCGTGGTGCCTCGCCGCTCTTGCACGCGGCGTGCCAGTCCATCGCAGGAGCGGGCAAGCCGCGCCTCCACGCGGCGGGGATGGCGCGCCGGGCTTGCCGGGGCGGCGGCGCGCAGGGCCTTATGGCGCCGTCGCCTCCGCCATGCCGAGCTTCAGCATCTGGTGCCTGAGCGCGTGACGCGACAGCCGCAGCCGCTGCGCGGCGCGGCCGTGCCGCCCGCCCGCCTCCTTCAGCGCGGCGGCAATCAGCGCGCGCTGGTAGTCCTCGGTCGCGGCGTGGAAGCCGCGATGGAGCGGCAGGGTCGCCCCTTCGCCGAAACCGACGCCGGGCGGCGCCCGCCCCTCCACCTCACGGATGATCCGATCGGGCAGGTGCCTCACCAGCACGATCTCGTCCGTCTCCAAGATGGCGATCCGCTCGATCAGGTTCTCGAGCTCGCGCACGTTGCCCGGCCAGGAGTAGTGGCGGAACATCTCGGCCACGCGCGGCTCGAGGCCGCGGATCAGCCGGCCGCAGCGCGCGCCGTGGTGGCGCAGGAACGCCTCCGCCAGCAGCAGCACGTCGTCGCCGCGCGCGCGCAAGGGCGGGATGTTCACCGGCACGACCTGCAGCCGCCAGTAGAGGTCGTCGCGGAACCGCCCGGCCTTCACCTCCGCGAGCAGGATCTTGTTGGTGGAGGCGACGAAGCGCACGTCCACGCTCGCCGACTTCACCGCGCCCACCCGGCGGAACTGCTGCGTGTCGAGCAGGGTCAAGAGCTTGGCCTGGAGCTGGAGATCCATCTCGCGGATCTCGTCGAGAAACAGCGTGCCGCCGTCTGCCGCCTCGATCAGCCCGGGCTTGGCGGCAGCAGCACCGGTGAAGGCGCCGCGCTCATGCCCGAACAGCTCGGACTCCATGAGCGTGGCCGGTATGGCGGCGCAGTTCACGTCCACGAAGGGCCGGCCGGCGCGGGCGGAGAGGCGGTGGATCATGCGCGCGACCAGCCCCTTGCCGGTGCCGGTCTCGCCGTAGAGCAGCACCTGCCGCACGGGGCTCTGGGCGATGCGCGCGACGAGTGCGCGCACCGCCTTGATGCTCTCGTGCTCGCCGAGGAGTTCGCCGTAGGCCATGCTCTTGGCGTGAATCTTACGCCAGAGCGTGTAGCGTGCGCAAATCGCGCGCCGAAGACCCGAGGCGACGGGACCGCTGGCGGCGACCGCGGACGACGCCTCGCCCCGCTCACCGCCGCGCCAGGCCAACCCGCGCTGCGTGCGGCCGCGCGGCGTCGGCGCGTTCCCGTCGCGATCGCCACTCGCGGCGCCGCTCCGGTGTGGCCTATCGCTTGCATGCAGAATGGCGCAAAAGTGCAGGCATCGTTCGACCATGCCGATGCGCTGCCGGAGGAGCGGAGATGCCGGTCCGTTCTGCTGTTTCGAGGGGGTCCGACCCCCGCAGGCCCCGCGGGACCGCCGCACAGCGCCGGACGGCGCCCGAAGCGCCGGTTGTGACGCCAGACCCTGATGCGGTCCTGCTGGATCGATTCGGCTCCGTGCTCGACCAGCTCGTGACGCTCGATCTCGGCCAGCGGGGTGTGGTCGGCGATCTGCATCGCTGGGCCGTCGATCGCCAGGGCGAAGGACGCGCCTTCGCCGCCGCCTCCGCCTTGGCGGAGCGCGCTCAGCCAGGCCGCGTCGTTCTGATCGCGACGGGCTGGCCGGATCGGCCGCACATCACGCCCCTCGTCGCCGAGACCGACGGCCCGCCCGGCGCCGCGCTGCTCGGACGCGGGCTGCATTTCGGTCTTGCGGTGGTGCCGATCTTCGTCGTCGAGAGCGACCTCGTGGGAGCGATGGCGGCGGTGGCGGAAGCCGCCGGCCTGCGCGCCCTCAAGCCCGCCGAAGCGATCGCCGCCGCCGCGTCGCGCGCGCCGCTGCACGCCTGCGCCGTGACTGCGCTCGGCACCGATCTGGACGCCGCGCGCGCCCAGGCCAAGGCCATGTTCGACGAACTCCGCCCTGCCGCCGTGATCGCGGTCGAGAAGGGAGGGTTGAACCGGACCGGCCATATCCTGACGAGCCGTGGCGACGATACGTCCGCCGCCTTGGCGAAAGCGGACACCCTGTTCTGGGAGGCGGCGCAGAGGGGCGTGCTCACCATCGGCATCGGCGACGGCGGCAACGAGATCGGCATGGGCGTGATCGAGGCGGAGATCGAGGCGCAGCTTCCCTTCGGCCGCGTCGGCCGGGATCCGGCAAAGGGGGGGATCGCACCGCACACCGAGGTCGACCAACTGGTCGTCGCGGCGGTATCGAACTGGGGCGCGACGGCGGTCGCGGCCGCGCTAGCCGTGCTGACCGACCGTCCGGAGGTCTTGCATCCGCCGGCGCTGGAACGCGCCGTCCTCGAGGCGGCGGCGCGCCACTCCCTGATCGACGGCATCTCGGGTGTCGTCGCGCCGACGGCTGACGGCCTCGAAACGGAGATCCACGTGGCATTCGCCGAGCTGGCCGGACGGCTGGTGCGCAGCACCATCGCCAAACGGCGCGAGCGGATGCGTCTCTGACCGGAGGGGTGACACCGTTGCCACGCCACGACAAGGGAGTGCCGATCATGCACCGCCGAACCGTCCTTGCCGCCTCGATCGCCGGCCTCGGCTTCGCCGGGCAGGCGCGTGCCCAGACGCGGGCTACGATCAGGCTCGCACACGAAGCGCCGCCGACCCATGCCAAGGGGCTCTGGGCGCAGTGGTTCAAGGAGGCTGCCGAGACCGCCGGCGAGATCGCCGTGCACCTGTTCCCGCAAGGTCAGCTCTACAAGTCCGAGCAGGCGGCACTCGAAGCGACCGTCTCAGGCGTCATCCAGATGGCCATCCCCTCGACGGGCTACCTCTCCAGCGTCGCCCCCTGGTTCGAGGTCTTCGACCTGCCCATGCTCTTCGCCGACGAGGCGGCTCTGCATCGCTTCCAGGACAGCGAGGCCGGGGGAGCGCTGCTTGCGCGCCTGCAGGAACGCGGCCTCGTCGGCCTCGGCTACGCTTCGAATGTCGCGCTCGACCTCTTCAGCCGGGTGCCCATCCGCGAGCTCGGAGACTTCGCCGGGCGGAAGATCCGGGTCCATACAGCCGCGCTCGAACGGACGGTGCGCGCGCTCGGCGGCAATCCGGTAACGATTCCGGCCGCAGAACTTTTTGTCGCCTTGCAGCAGGGAGTGGTGGACGGGGCGCTGACAACGGTCGCGTTCGCCGCGCCCAACCGGTATCACGAGGTCACCAAGTACCTGACACGGTGCTCGCTGAGCGCCGTCGCCTACGTGGCGGTCATGAACGCAGGGTTCCATGCTTCCCTTACCGAGACGGCGCGCCTTGCGGTCGCGCGCGCGGCGGCCGCAGCGACGCAGCGCAACCGCGCGAGTCTGGCCGATCAAACGGCGCAGCATATCGAGATGCTGCGCCGCGGCGGCGTCACGGTCATCGATCTCGCGCCCTCCGAGCGAGCCCTCTGGCAGCAGAGACTCGCGCCGCTCTACGACGACGCGGCTCGGCGCATCGACCCGCGGCTCATTGAGCAGGCGCGCCGGATAAGTTGACCGCGCCGGTCGGTCGGAGTCCACGATGGAGGCGCCTTCAGCCCGGCCAGACGACCAGCTCGCCGTGATCGAGGGCTGGGCGGTCTCGTTGGCGATCGCCTCGGCGTCGCTGATCGTCTTTGTCGCCGTCGTCCTGCGCTATGGCCTCGGCCTCTCGGTCTCGGCGTTCGACGAGATCACGCGCTACCTCATGGTCTACATTACCTTCATCGGCGCGAGCCGGCTTCTGCACCAGGACGGGCACGTCTCGGTTGAGGTCCTGCTGGTGATCGTGCCGCGCCAGATCAGGCGCTGGATCGAGGCGGCGGCCGCGATCGCCGGCGCGCTGTTCTGCATGGGCCTGGCGTGGCTCGGCATCAGCATGCTTGCGCAAAGCATGGCGATCGATCTGCGCTCGATGTCGGCACTGCGCATGCCGATGTGGCTGCCCCAGGCCGCGGTTCCGCTCGGCGCCGCGCTGATGGCGTTGCGTTTCCTGCAGCGGTTCCTCCGCCTCGTCCGCGCCGACCCGATGCGAACGCGCGCTTAAGCCCATGGAGAGCGTCGTCGCTTTCGGCGTGCTGACGCTGCTCCTGCTCATCGGCGTGCCGATCGCGCTGGCGCTCGCCGTCGCCGGCGCAACCACGCTGTGGACGACGCTCGGACCGCAGGCTCTGATCGCGGTGCCGCAGAAGATGTTCGGCGCCATCGATTCCTTCACGCTGCTGTCGATCCCATTCTTCGTCTTGGCGGCGGACCTCCTCGTCGCCAGCGGCGCGACCCGCCGGCTCGTCGCCGCCATGGACGCCCTGGTCGGTCACTGGCGCGGCGGTCTGGCGTCGGTGGCGGTGTTGGCCTGCGCCTTCTTCTCTGCGATCTCGGGATCGTCGGCAGCCACCGCCGTGGCGATCGGCTCGGTGCTCGTGCCAGACATGGTGCGCAAGGGCTATCCGAAGGAACACACCGCAGGCTTGGTCGCGGTCGCCGGCGGGCTCGGCATCCTGATCCCGCCCTCGATTCCGATGATCGTCTACGGTGCGGTCGCGGAGCAGTCCGTCGGTCGGTTGTTCGTGGCCGGCATGCTGCCTGGGCTCCTGCTCACCGCGAGCCTCCTCGTGGTGAGCCGTTTCGTCTTCCCGAGGAGCGAACGCCCGCGCGGAGCGATCGATACGGCGACCAAGGCACGCCTCGTTCGGGAAGCCGGCTGGATCATCGTCCTGCCGGCGGTGATCGCCATTCTGATCTACGGGGGCATCGCGACACCCACCGAAGCGGCCGGGGTGGCCGTGATCTATTCCCTCGGGTGCGCCCTGGTGGTCTATCGCGATATCCGCCCCTCCGACCTGCCGCGCCTCTTCGCGGACGCGGGAGGCAAGAGCGCCTTCGTGCTGTTCATCATCGCGGGGGCGACCGTGTTCGGCTACGCGCTCACGCTGCTCCAGTTGCCGCAGGAGGTCACGGCGCGGGTGCTGGCTGCCCAGCTTTCGCCCATCGGCTTTCTGATCATCGTCAACCTGATCCTGCTCGTGATGGGGATGTTCCTCGACATCATCTCCATCCTGCTGATCACCTCGCCCATCTTCCTGCCCGTCGTCGATTCCCTCGGAATCCACCGGATTCATTTCGGTGTCGTGTTCACGATGAACATGGAGCTGGCCCTCATCACCCCGCCGCTCGGGATGCACCTGTTCATCCTCAGCGGCATCACCGGCCTGCCCGTGGCCGCGGTCTTCCGGGGTGTCCTGCCATTCGCAGGCGCGGCGATCTTCTGTCTGATCGCCGTCACCTGGATCCCCGGCTTGAGCCTCGCGCTCGTCTGATCGCCAGCGGGCCGAGCGGGATCGCCCTGCTCAACAGCCGTCCGAGCGCCATCCCTCAGCGCCCAGAGCGATGACCCGCCAGCGCGCGGTGCAGGGCGGGCCGAGGGCGATCGCGGCCCGGCGCACTTGCGTGTCGTAGACTGCGCCGGCAAGCGTCGGCGAGGGGTCGGGATCGTGACGGCAGAGCGGCTCGGGCGCGTGCAGGGCGAGGATCGCGCGCGCATCGGCCGTCCCTGCCAGCGCCGCGCGTAAGGTGGCGAACCGTGGCAGCGAATGGCCGACCGGCGCGAGCCGGTCCGGCGCGCCTGTGTAGTGGTTGGTGCGCGCGACGCACGCGGCTGTCTCGATCTCCACGCGACCGTGACGAAGTTCGACCGCGGCTGCGGCACCCGAGGCGTCGGCCAGCACCAGGCTGCCGCCGCCCGCATGCGGCAGGGCGTGGATCAGCGCCAGCGCCTCGGCGACCGGAGCGCAACGCGCCAGCAACTGATTCATCAGGAAGTAACGCAGGATCCCGGGGCTGTGCTCGGCCGTCGGGATCTGCGTATCGGCCAGCGCCAGCCCATCGCTGTTCATCCCCGACGACCAGGCGCCCGGCGCGCCGAGCGAGCCGAGGCACAGCACGCTGCGGCCGCGCCAAGCCGGATCGCGATGGACAAAGACGCGTTGCAGCGCGGCGTGCTCGGGGCGGAAGTCGCGGTTCTTCGCCACCACGCCCGCGCGGGCGAAAGCCGTGCAGCCGTCGCTGTCGTCCGGCGCGGTGGCGAGATCGGCGAGGCAGCCGAGATGCAAGAACACGAACACCTCGTCGGGGTCGAGCGCGAATCCGTCGGCGATGCCCGCGAGCTCGGCCAGCGCCTCGGGGGCGAGCCGCGCGGTCGCCTCGCGCTGGGCGGCGAGGAAGGCGCGCGCGCCGGCCGTGCCGGTCGGCGCGGCCGCGGGCCGGTCGCGGATCGCCGCGCGCACCGCCGGCGCGGCGTCCGGACAGGCGCGCGCCTGGCCGAGCCCGCGCGCGTGCGCATCGCCCTCCAGCACGACCAGCGGCGTCACGCCACGCCGCCGTCGAGCAGATGGCAGGCGGCGCGATGCCCGGCCTCCAGCGGCGCGGAGCGAGGAACCTCGCGCGCACAGCGCGGGCCCGCCTCGGGGCAACGCGGATGGAACGGACAGCCCGGCGGCGGGGCGAGCGGCGAGGGCAGTTCGCCGCCGACATGGCGCTTGCGCGCGGCCCCCGGCTGGTCGAGCCGGGGGACGGCGGCGAGCAGCGCGCGGGTGTAGGGATGCGCGGGGCGTTTCGTCACCGCATCGCGAGGCCCCTCCTCGACGATCGCGCCGAGATACATCACCGCAATGCGGTGGGCGAGGTGCGCCACCACCGCGAGGTCGTGGCTGACGAACAGCAGCGTCAGCCCCATCTCGGCGCGCAGATCGCGCAGGAGCCCCAGCACCTGCGCCTGTACCGACACGTCGAGCGCCGAGACCGGCTCGTCGCAGACCACGAACTCGGGCTTGAGGATCAGCGCGCGCGCGATGCCGATGCGCTGGCGCTGCCCGCCAGAGAACTGGTGCGGGTAGCGGTCCAGATGCGCGCGCACGAGCCCGACCCGATCGAGCATCTGTAGCACGCGCGCCTCGGCCTCCGCCCCGCGTAGCTTGGCATGGAGCGCGAGCGGCAGGCCGACGATCTCGCGCACGGTGCGGCGCGGGTTGAGCGACGCGTAGGGGTCCTGGAACACGATCTGCATGCGCGGCCGCAGGGGCCGCAACGCGTCCTCGGACAATGCGGTGATGTCCTGACCATCGAAGCGGATGGTGCCGGCCGTGGGGGCGTGCAGGCGGATCAGCAGCCGGCCGAGCGTCGATTTGCCGCATCCGGATTCTCCGATCAGACCGAGCGTCCCGCCGCGGGCGATGTCGAGATCGATCCCGTTCACCGCGCGCACGGTCGGCGCCGGGGCCCGCGTGAGGCGCGCGGCCAGCGTGCGCGCGAGCCGATAGGTCTTGGCCAGCCCGCGCGCCTCGATCAGCGCGCTCATGCGACCTCCTCGGCGCGCAGGCAGCGCGAAGCGCGGCCCGGGCTCACTGCGCGCAACGCCACCGGCCGGGCGCAGGCCTCGAGCGCGAGCGGGCAGCGGTTGCGGAAGCGGCAGCCGGCATCGACGCGCGCGAGATCGGGCACCTGCCCGGGGATCGCGTGCAGCGGGCGGTCGGGGTCCTCGAGCGAGGGCAGGCTCGCCATCAGCCCGCGCGTGTAGGGGTGGCGCGGCGCGGCGATCACCTCGGCAGTGGGGCCGGTTTCCACCACCTGGCCGGCATACATGACCATCACGCGCGCGCAGCGCTCCGCGACCACGCCGAGATCATGGGTGATCATCGCCACCGCGAGCCCGGTCTCCTCGCGCAGTTCGTCGATCAGGTCGAGCACCTGGGCGCAGATCGTGACGTCGAGCGCGGTCGTCGGCTCGTCTGCGACCAGGAGGCGCGGCTGGCCGGCGAGGGCGATCGCGATCATCGCGCGCTGGCGCATGCCCCCCGAGAACTGGTGCGGGTAGTCGTCGAGCCGCCGTTCCGCAGACGGAATGCCGACACGGCGCAGCAGCGCAACCGCCTGGTCGCGCGCCTCTGTTGCGCTGCGCGCGAGCCCGTGCGTCAGGATGGTCTCGACGATCTGCGTGCCAATGGTGAAGGCCGGATTGAGCGCCGAGAGCGCGTCCTGCATCGCCAGCGCCATGGCACGGCCACGCAGCGCGCGCAGCGAGGCCGGCGGCAGGCGCGCGAGGTCGGTGCCGTCGAACAGGATCTCGCCCGCCTCGATGCGCCCCGGCGGGCGCACGAGGCCGAGCACGGAAAGGAAGGTCACGCTCTTGCCCGAACCCGACTCGCCGACGACGCCGAGCACCTCGCCGGGATCGATGTCGAGATCGACGCCGTCGCAGGCGGCGAGCGGGCCGCGCCGCGTCGGGAACACCGTGCCCGGCCTTGCGATCCTTGCCCTCGTGCTGTCGATCAACCTCGCGAGCCAGGGGCTGCGCGATGCCTTCGATCCCCGGCTGCACGCGTCATGACGGCGCTGTTGTCGGTGAGTGCATGCTCCGCCACCGCGCGGCGGAGTTCATCCGCTTCCTGCGGCTGATCGACAAGCAGACCCCGGCCGAGCTCGACCTGCACCTGATCCTCGACAACTACGCCGCTCACAAGACCGAGGCCGTGAAGCGCTGGCTGGCCCGGCATCCGCGCTTCCACGTCCACTTCACGCCCACCAGCGCGTCCTGGATCAACGCTGTCGAGGGCTTGTTCGCCACGCTGACGAAGCAGCGTCTGAAGCGTGGCGTCTTCCGCTCCGTCATCGAGCTGAACCAGGCCATCCGCGCCTACCTCGACGCTCACAACGCCGACCCGAAGCCCTTCCGCTGGACCGCCCCCGCCGACACCATCATCAGCAAGCACCAGCGAGGGAAACGTCTGCTGGAATCACTCCACTAGCTTTTACCATCAGTCCATGGGTGGTCGGCTGCTGTTGACACACTGTGGGGTGGAGACCTCTGCGAAACGCCTGTTGATGGCGTCGATCAGCGTGCCGGCCTTCAGATCTTCCAGCCAGGCGGGTCCGGTGACGGCTCGGGGCCCGGCTCCGGGCCCGGTGGCGGTCGCTGCCGCAGCGCCTCCGCCGCCTTCTCGGCCGCCTCGAGAGCCCTCAAGTCCCGCCGCGCACGCTCGGCGTCCTCGGCGGCCCGCTTCCGCCACCGCGCTCGCTCCTCCCAGCGCTCCTGTGCCGTACGCGCCTCCGCGCGCGCCTCGCGCAGGGCCTCTTCAGCACGCCGGATCTCTCCACGCAGCAAGAGCCGGGCGAACCACCCTTGCGCACGCAGCCGCTTCACCTCGCGCTGCGCCTCAGCGCGCACCTCGTTGACCCTCATCCGCCAGGTGCAGGCCTCCCGCTCAGCCCGCTCGGCCTCGATCAACGCCGCCTCCGCGCGCTGCGCAGCGGCGCGGATCTCGTGCGAACGCCGCAGCAGCTCGGCCCGCCGCGCAGCCTCGGCCCGCTGCTCCTCGATGATCGCGGCCTCGACCGCCGCTGCCTCGGCGCGCAGCCGCGCCAGCTCGGCCTCGGCCACACGACGCTGCTCGAGCAGCGTGCGAACCTCGTAGAACGCCACCAGATCCTGCCAGCGCTCCTCGATCTCAGTGCGCACGCCGCGCCGCTCCAGCGCCGTCGCGCCGGGCCCACGATGCCAGGACGCCGGACGGTCGGTGATCCCCTGCTCGACCAGGCTCCGCCGGTCGATCCGGGCATCCACACCAGCCGCTGCAAGCGCACGGTTGGCCATCTCCTCCCACGCCACCCGCATCGCCTCGATCTCCGCAGGCCCGGCGGCCCTGTCGTCCAACACGCGCAGCTTGGCTCCGAACGTGCCGTCCGCGCCCATCTCGCGCGTCGGCATCAGGATGTGGGCGTGCACGTTCCGCTCGTCCCCGGCCGGATCAGGCGCGTGAACAGCCACATCGACCGCCGTCCGGTAGCGCTCCGCGAGCCACTGACCGAACCGGCGAGCGAGGTCTCGGCAGGCCTCCACATCGAGCTCGGCAGGCAGCGCGATCCGCACCTCCCGCGCGGTCCGCGCATCCTTGCGCCGCTCGGCCGCCTCCGCCGCCTGCCAAAGGCGCTCCCGATCAAGCGCCGCACACCCTGGGGGGGCGACGACCTCGGCCGACAGCACACCCCCCCGCCGCGTGTAGTCGTGCACGACACCGGTCCGCTCGTCACGCAAACAGGCTCCCGCGCGATACGCCGCCGCCGCCACTGCACTCCGGCCGGTGCTGCGCGACACCACTGACACGGACAGGTGATAGATCGCCACGACATCACCTGTCCGTGTATCCCGGCCCCTGAGGGCAGGGTCCGGCCCTGAGGACTCGGGGGGTGGGAGCGGGGGTGCAAAGGCGCAGCCTCTGCCGCACGGGCATTGCGGGGCAACTATGCGTAAGTGCGCTATTTGTCAAAATTTCTGGCTGCTTCGTCATGACGCTATGATAGCTATCAGGAAAGACAGTGACCAGAGGTGACGAACATGCCGACCAGGATGGAAAGACTGACGGCCAAGCTCGATCGGCTACGTGCCGCAGAAGCCAAGGTCAAGGCAGAGATCCAGGCCGCAGAGGCCCGACAACGCGCACGCCACAGCAAGGCCAAGCGCGCCGCCGACACACGCCGGCGCATCCTGCTCGGGGCCTGGCTACTCGAGCGAATGAAGAAGGACGAGACCCTCCGTGCGCGCCTGGTGGCCGAGCTCGACGCGTGGGTGACCCGCAACGACGACCGTGCCCTGTTCGGCCTGGAGCCACGATCCCACGACGCTGGAAGCACCCCAGAGGCCGCTGCGACGGCTGGAAAAAGGGCGCAGCACGGCTGACGCCAGGCCGCGCTACAGAGCCGCGGTGCAGTCCGGCTGCGCCGCACCCATTTTCAACAGCGAATAGGACACAGCCCCACGGTTGGCGGATGTGCTACTCTTGCTTACAGCCTTGCTTGCCTCCTTTGGATGCGACACCCGGAGCCTACCGGCTCAAGGCGGGTAACGCCGCCACTCCAGAGATCGCGACATCCCCTTCCTTCCCGAGCCTGTTTGCACGCTCGTGATAGCAACCGCCGCTGTTCGGCGAAGCTCTGATGCCGCTGGGTAGCGAGCGCAAGTTATCCACAGGCGTCTGTCGTTAGAGGAAGTTAGAATCAGTTAGAAGAGGTTAAGGCGCGCGACGCGTCGTTTTCTGTCGGTTTTCCAATGGTTTGCAGACCACCCTCGTTCCTGATGTCCCGAAGGAGCGTTCCTGATGTCCCGAAGGAGCGTTCCTGATGTCCCGAAAGAGCGTTCCTGATGTCCCGAAGGTGGTCCCGAGTCCTCCACAGGGGTGGAGCGTTCCCGATGTCCCGAAGATCGAGGGGGAGGCCGCGGCGCGCCACCCGACCTTCGGCACCGAGCTGTCGGGACATCGGGAACGCGGCCTCGGCCTCAGCCGCGTCGTTGCGCTGCGTGGTGACGGCGCAGGAAGCCGAGGAAGGCCGCCTCGTAGTCCCTGGGGGCGCGGCTCGCGTCGGCGCCGAGCCAAGTGTCGAACTCCCGCTGCATGGCGTAGACGTCCCAGCCGGGGCATTCCTGGCGGATGCGGGCGAGGATGTCGTCGCTCAAGGGACGCGGGGAGGCCTTGAACAGAGGCAGGGCGGAAGGGTCGGTCGGCGCGCGGGAAGGCGTCCTGGGGGGTCGCGCCGCTCCTTTCCCGGCGTGGGCGGCGAGGGCCGCGTCTGTCGTCTCGGACGGGAACTCGCGGCTTACCATCCGCAGCAGCGACTCGCCCCCCGCGCGCTCCTCGAGGCGCAGCAGGAAGCCCGGCAGGGCGTTGTCGCGAACGATCCGGGCGATCTCGAACTTGAAGCGCCGATAGGTCCCTTCCGCGCCGGATTTCTGGAACAGCGTGTCGAGGGCGATGGCGAAGCCCTCCTCCCCCGTTCCGCCCGCGTGCTTGCGCGCCACCCGGTAGAGCCAGCGTTCGCGTCCGCCGGCGATCGCGAAATAGGCCGGGTCGATGGCGAGCAGCCCGCCGCTGCTCATCACCCCCTCGTAGAACCAGTCGGAGAGCACGATCCTCATGCCAAGCGGCTTGCCGCTCTCGGCGTCGGAGAGGTCGTCGTAGGACTCGATCCAGGAGAACTGGCGCTCCTTCTTGCGGGTCCGTTCGGCGC
>Ga0308418_1001176_pt1 | contig 14161 bp, 15 predicted proteins | sample HotsprSampleR4cd_FD_203517 | JGI IMG/M metagenome (GOLD analysis project Ga0308418, IMG submission 203517) | Hot spring phototrophic mat microbial communities from Mushroom Spring, Yellowstone National Park, Wyoming, United States - 20090729_R4cd ... | reverse complement strand
CCAACGTCAAATTGAGGAATTTTCGGCTCGCTGAAGAGCACTGAAACTTCGGCGCGGGCGCGCTCTTGCGCTTCGCGCTGTTCATTGAGGAATTTTCGGCTCGCTGAAGAGCACTGAAACGTCGGCAGCGTCGCGGGAACGTCACGCGCCGGGAAATTGAGGAATTTTCGGCTCGCTGAAGAGCACTGAAACTCGTTGTACAGAAACGTCAGCGTGATTTCAAGCGGCTCAATTGAGGAATTTTCGGCTCGCTGAAGAGCACTGAAACCAACGTCACCCCGCACCGCTACCTCGCCAGCGCCCACATTGAGGAATTTTCGGCTCGCTGAAGAGCACTGAAACTTGCACTTCCCGCAATACCCGTACCGCCGCGCAGCCATTGAGGAATTTTCGGCTCGCTGAAGAGCACTGAAACAGTATGAGTTGATATGTGCTTGTTTGTACAAGAGCAATTGAGGAATTTTCGGCTCGCTGAAGAGCACTGAAACGCGACAGCGTTACGCGCATCGCATCAACTCCTCGAATTGAGGAATTTTCGGCTCGCTGAAGAGCACTGAAACGCACAATGCTACGAAACGTTTATCGGTTAGTCATCATTGAGGAATTTTCGGCTCGCTGAAGAGCACTGAAACTATCCGTCAACTGCGCCGAGTTGTTTGTGTTGTTTGATTGAGGAATTTTCGGCTCGCTGAAGAGCACTGAAACCTGAACGAAGCGGAGGCTAAAGCAATCGCTCAGACGATTGAGGAATTTTCGGCTCGCTGAAGAGCACTGAAACTCAAGCGGGAAATTTGCCGGATTTCCCGCGAAATTGATTGAGGAATTTTCGGCTCGCTGAAGAGCACTGAAACCCTCGTCCGCCAGTTCGTTCCAGCGGGCGGTATCGATATTGAGGAATTTTCGGCTCGCTGAAGAGCACTGAAACTACAGCAGGCGTTGGACGCAATGACGGAACTTGCGATTGAGGAATTTTCGGCTCGCTGAAGAGCACTGAAACGCGAACCGGGACGCCCCGAACTGCTACTCGTCCAGAATTGAGGAATTTTCGGCTCGCTGAAGAGCACTGAAACTCTGCGTTCTGCCGCACCAGCGTTTATCGCGTCGCAATTGAGGAATTTTCGGCTCGCTGAAGAGCACTGAAACGATTAGCCAGCATATCCCCGTACAGATCGCGCTGTAAATTGAGGAATTTTCGGCTCGCTGAAGAGCACTGAAACACCCGCGGGAGGAAACAACATCTGCGGCAGCCGCGCGATTGAGGAATTTTCGGCTCGCTGAAGAGCACTGAAACCTGATCCGACCTATCGCGCCCGTTGCGCGCCGTTTCGATTGAGGAATTTTCGGCTCGCTGAAGAGCACTGAAACACAAACCGGACACACTGCGTGCTCCGAAACGTATTCCATTGAGGAATTTTCGGCTCGCTGAAGAGCACTGAAACTTAGGCGCGGGGATGATAACGGGAAGCGGGTACGATTATTGAGGAATTTTCGGCTCGCTGAAGAGCACTGAAACACGTTTGCGCGTTCCGGCGTGATGACGCAAATCGGCATTGAGGAATTTTCGGCTCGCTGAAGAGCACTGAAACCGTGCTTATTTACGAGACGCGAGTTTGACGCTGCTGGATTGAGGAATTTTCGGCTCGCTGAAGAGCACTGAAACTCGCTGTCCGGCGCATACTCCTGGCTCGGTATTTAATTGAGGAATTTTCGGCTCGCTGAAGAGCACTGAAACCTGAACACAGCAAGATGACGGCTTGAAATAAATCCAATTGAGGAATTTTCGGCTCGCTGAAGAGCACTGAAACGACGCCGAGTTGCTTGGCTACTATCGTAGCCGCGTTTGATTGAGGAATTTTCGGCTCGCTGAAGAGCACTGAAACACTAGTGTTTGGAGCATTTACCGGAATCAGCACAATATTGAGGAATTTTCGGCTCGCTGAAGAGCACTGAAACGCGCTTTGCTGACCAGCGCGATCAGTAAACGTTCCGATTGAGGAATTTTCGGCTCGCTGAAGAGCACTGAAACGCGCCAACCCGCGCGCCGCGCTCTCCACGCCGCTGCGTAATTGAGGAATTTTCGGCTCGCTGAAGAGCACTGAAACAAATCCACTGCGCCGCCGCGACCAGCGCTTCAATCGATTGAGGAATTTTCGGCTCGCTGAAGAGCACTGAAACAGCAGTAACCCGAACCGACGCTTTGCTTCCTCATTGAAATTGAGGAATTTTCGGCTCGCTGAAGAGCACTGAAACAGCGCGTGCCAGGTGATGCTGCCGTCCTTCGCTTCCATTGAGGAATTTTCGGCTCGCTGAAGAGCACTGAAACGAATGCCCAACGCCCGCGCTTTGCTGACCAGCGCGATCAATTGAGGAATTTTCGGCTCGCTGAAGAGCACTGAAACCGCAACCTCATCCGGCGCGTACTTGACCGCGCGCAGATTGAGGAATTTTCGGCTCGCTGAAGAGCACTGAAACTTCAACTCCGGTCGTTCGTGCCCGTCTTTACCATTGGAATTGAGGAATTTTCGGCTCGCTGAAGAGCACTGAAACCGACACCGGCGAGATGGAGGAGATGCGTTTCGAGATCATTGAGGAATTTTCGGCTCGCTGAAGAGCACTGAAACCGTTCCGTCAAGCGCTTGCCGCCGCGCCGTCGTTGGATTGAGGAATTTTCGGCTCGCTGAAGAGCACTGAAACATCGCCTGCAACGCGCGAGTACGTCAAATACTTTGCATTGAGGAATTTTCGGCTCGCTGAAGAGCACTGAAACGTCGTCGAGGAGGGATAGCCGCAACTGGTGCACCACAATTGAGGAATTTTCGGCTCGCTGAAGAGCACTGAAACGGCTATGCGCGCTACGGCGTGATGACGCAGATCGGAATTGAGGAATTTTCGGCTCGCTGAAGAGCACTGAAACCCGGGGCGTCGCCGCAAATCCGGCCGATGCTCTGGATTGAGGAATTTTCGGCTCGCTGAAGAGCACTGAAACCTGATTTTGGCAGACGGCGCGGGTACGAACACCGTATTGAGGAATTTTCGGCTCGCTGAAGAGCACTGAAACTTCCACAGTGTTTCTGCAATATCCTTGATTGCCACCCATTGAGGAATTTTCGGCTCGCTGAAGAGCACTGAAACCGACGAGGCGGCGGTTGCGCTGGATCGCCAGATCGCATTGAGGAATTTTCGGCTCGCTGAAGAGCACTGAAACTATGAGATGACGGTAGCCATACCCACTCCTTTCTATATTGAGGAATTTTCGGCTCGCTGAAGAGCACTGAAACATCCACGTCGCCTCCGCCAGCGCCTCCAGCACCCGCATTGAGGAATTTTCGGCTCGCTGAAGAGCACTGAAACCCAGAACATCGCCGCCGCTCCGTTCACCCCTCCCAATTGAGGAATTTTCGGCTCGCTGAAGAGCACTGAAACGTTTAGCACGCTCGTTGATATTGTGGAGTTGCTGATTGAGGAATTTTCGGCTCGCTGAAGAGCACTGAAACGTTGACTTCGTTGCCGAGAAGCAGCGTCTTCATCGTCATTGAGGAATTTTCGGCTCGCTGAAGAGCACTGAAACACCTCGGCTCTCGTCTGTCAGCACCGCAAGCATTCATTGAGGAATTTTCGGCTCGCTGAAGAGCACTGAAACGCGTGACGAGATTAACAGCAGTCCCGTCAACCTCGATTGAGGAATTTTCGGCTCGCTGAAGAGCACTGAAACTATACAGCAACGCTTCGGCGCGGGCGCGGTCGATCATTGAGGAATTTTCGGCTCGCTGAAGAGCACTGAAACCCAACGCGAGTACGGTGGACGTTGAGGAACTCGCGTATTGAGGAATTTTCGGCTCGCTGAAGAGCACTGAAACTTCACAAGTTCCGTCATTGCGTCCAGCGCCTGTTGATTGAGGAATTTTCGGCTCGCTGAAGAGCACTGAAACGGCTGCTCCAGTCCGGCGACTACGGCAACGACCCGGTGATTGAGGAATTTTCGGCTCGCTGAAGAGCACTGAAACTCAGCCCGTTCGTTGAGATTGCAGCGGGTACGTAATATTGAGGAATTTTCGGCTCGCTGAAGAGCACTGAAACGGTTGATAGTATACGTGATCGTCCCGCTTGTCGCTGACGAAATTGAGGAATTTTCGGCTCGCTGAAGAGCACTGAAACTTGCGCTCTCCAGTTCCTCAATTGCGAGTAGCGCGATTGAGGAATTTTCGGCTCGCTGAAGAGCACTGAAACGCTGCGGAAGTCGAAGGATCGTTCGGCGACTTTCTATTGAGGAATTTTCGGCTCGCTGAAGAGCACTGAAACCGTTGATGCGCCGCTCCAACACCGCCGCCATCTCAATTGAGGAATTTTCGGCTCGCTGAAGAGCACTGAAACCGTCCCACGCAGTTTGCGCAGACGGCGCAAGCGCGATTGAGGAATTTTCGGCTCGCTGAAGAGCACTGAAACTTCGCTGTTCAATCCAACCGACCCGCGCCCGGCGCGCATTGAGGAATTTTCGGCTCGCTGAAGAGCACTGAAACGGCGCATCAGCAAGCGCTGGGACAGCGGGGACGGGATTGAGGAATTTTCGGCTCGCTGAAGAGCACTGAAACGCAGCATCAGCATCAGCATCAGCATCAGCATCAGCATCAATTGAGGAATTTTCGGCTCGCTGAAGAGCACTGAAACCCCGGTCGTAGACGTGGAAGAGTATTTTACCGTCCGATTGAGGAATTTTCGGCTCGCTGAAGAGCACTGAAACACTTTCTGAACGTCGCCCTCGACGTTCAAGCGCCGATTGAGGAATTTTCGGCTCGCTGAAGAGCACTGAAACGCGGGCGTCGCAGCGGTGTGTTTCTTCGCTATGGCGATTGAGGAATTTTCGGCTCGCTGAAGAGCACTGAAACAAACGCCGTCTGCCAAGCCGGTATATGATAGTTGAGATTGAGGAATTTTCGGCTCGCTGAAGAGCACTGAAACCTCTGCGCGCAGCGCTGCGAGATGCTGCGCGACGCGCTATTGAGGAATTTTCGGCTCGCTGAAGAGCACTGAAACACACACAGGCAGTGCGCATTGTTGCGCACACAGGAAATTGAGGAATTTTCGGCTCGCTGAAGAGCACTGAAACTCAGCCCGTTCGTCGAGATCGCGGCTGGATCGTAATATTGAGGAATTTTCGGCTCGCTGAAGAGCACTGAAACCTTCGAGGCTGCTGAACCGGTAGATTACGGCGCGGCATTGAGGAATTTTCGGCTCGCTGAAGAGCACTGAAACGCCATCGCGGGCGCGGTGATCCGCAAGCCAGAATCATTGAGGAATTTTCGGCTCGCTGAAGAGCACTGAAACTAATGATTCTGTTCAGAATTGAGCGAACGTTAGAGAATTGAGGAATTTTCGGCTCGCTGAAGAGCACTGAAACCTCTTGCGGTTCTTCAACGCGAACATCACTGCGGATACATTGAGGAATTTTCGGCTCGCTGAAGAGCACTGAAACCTCACAATTCGCGCTTATTCGCTGATATTCGCGAAATATTGAGGAATTTTCGGCTCGCTGAAGAGCACTGAAACCGTTTACACGCATTGCCGTGAGCGTAACTTTACGCAAATTGAGGAATTTTCGGCTCGCTGAAGAGCACTGAAACCTAGAAATCGTGTACCCCGTCAATTGAGCGTTCGATACATTGAGGAATTTTCGGCTCGCTGAAGAGCACTGAAACGCAACGACGGCCCCGCCCTCTCTCTCGACGCGCCAAATTGAGGAATTTTCGGCTCGCTGAAGAGCACTGAAACTCGGTTCGCCCGTCAATCCACCGGAAGCGTGGAATCAAATTGAGGAATTTTCGGCTCGCTGAAGAGCACTGAAACTTTAGCCCGCCGCCGCGCAACGCGGTGAACGCACGTTCGATTGAGGAATTTTCGGCTCGCTGAAGAGCACTGAAACAACCGCAACAAGATAGAATAATGCAATATCACGGTTAATTGAGGAATTTTCGGCTCGCTGAAGAGCACTGAAACTCAGACGGGAACAGCGCGTCGCTGTCGGCGTCGTTGAATTGAGGAATTTTCGGCTCGCTGAAGAGCACTGAAACCGTAATGCTCCCGTCGCGCGCTTCCTCGATCCGCTCGATTGAGGAATTTTCGGCTCGCTGAAGAGCACTGAAACCGGCGGGCCGTAGATGATTCCGGGAGGGACTGTGGATTGAGGAATTTTCGGCTCGCTGAAGAGCACTGAAACGATCTGCGCCGCCAACGCTGCGACGGGATCGGCGGCATTGAGGAATTTTCGGCTCGCTGAAGAGCACTGAAACGGTGCTGTTATTGAAGCGATTCTAACTCCTTCCCGAATTGAGGAATTTTCGGCTCGCTGAAGAGCACTGAAACACGTGAAATACGCGAACGTAGCTGGGAGCACGACGATTGAGGAATTTTCGGCTCGCTGAAGAGCACTGAAACGTATGGGTTCGACAGATGGACGGTGTGCACCTTACCATTGAGGAATTTTCGGCTCGCTGAAGAGCACTGAAACGCCCGACGCGCTTGACCGTCAACCGCTCCGGCGCGATTGAGGAATTTTCGGCTCGCTGAAGAGCACTGAAACTATCTTGTGCTGATAGGAGTGCTCTATATGCGTGTCAATTGAGGAATTTTCGGCTCGCTGAAGAGCACTGAAACAATAAGCGATGGATAATGCGCATCAACGCGCGCATTATTGAGGAATTTTCGGCTCGCTGAAGAGCACTGAAACTGGCGTACTCGACGGCGGATGCGATCATTGCCGCCTATTGAGGAATTTTCGGCTCGCTGAAGAGCACTGAAACTCGTCAACGCTTCAATCGCCGCCTGAACGAACCGCATTGAGGAATTTTCGGCTCGCTGAAGAGCACTGAAACCGAGTTTCTGGACGCGAGCGAGCGCAAAATCGCGTTATTGAGGAATTTTCGGCTCGCTGAAGAGCACTGAAACGGTCAGGCGCTGGATGGCTTCCGCCTTCTCCAACTCCGATTGAGGAATTTTCGGCTCGCTGAAGAGCACTGAAACCGCAGCGCCGTACTGCTGCTGCGTCAGCGCAGCATCAATTGAGGAATTTTCGGCTCGCTGAAGAGCACTGAAACGCCAGCGTGTCGCCGTACACCAGCGATTGCCCGTTGAATTGAGGAATTTTCGGCTCGCTGAAGAGCACTGAAACTCGCCGCCTTCGGTGAGATAGCGCCCTTTCCTCTTATTGAGGAATTTTCGGCTCGCTGAAGAGCACTGAAACGCAGCCGCGTACTGCTGCTGCGTCAGCGCAGCATCATTGAGGAATTTTCGGCTCGCTGAAGAGCACTGAAACCGCACCGCCTACCTCGCCAGCGCCCACACGCATCTGATTGAGGAATTTTCGGCTCGCTGAAGAGCACTGAAACGCCAACTCGCCGCGCGTCGGGGCGAGGGCGCGCTGGATTGAGGAATTTTCGGCTCGCTGAAGAGCACTGAAACCTTCCGGACGCGCTTGAAGGCGCGGCGATAGTTCTGATTGAGGAATTTTCGGCTCGCTGAAGAGCACTGAAACCTGCGGTGACGACACCCATAATCCCTTCCCACGTTCGATTGAGGAATTTTCGGCTCGCTGAAGAGCACTGAAACACCGCACACAGGGCCAGCGCAACACTCATCTCCTGCAATTGAGGAATTTTCGGCTCGCTGAAGAGCACTGAAACACTGTTTGGCGACAATCGTTGCTGCGTTGGCGAGGTTGATTGAGGAATTTTCGGCTCGCTGAAGAGCACTGAAACTTCACAAGTTCCGTCATTGCGTCCAACGCCTGCTGATTGAGGAATTTTCGGCTCGCTGAAGAGCACTGAAACGCAACGACTGTCGGCTGATTATCGAGCGCACCGGACTTGATTGAGGAATTTTCGGCTCGCTGAAGAGCACTGAAACTTTTGGCGCGCGCGACTGATGGTGACGCGGCTGAGCGAAATTGAGGAATTTTCGGCTCGCTGAAGAGCACTGAAACTTTTGGCGCGCGCGACTGATGGCGACGCGGCTGAGCGAAATTGAGGAATTTTCGGCTCGCTGAAGAGCACTGAAACGCACGCAGGGCAGGGAGCGACGCCGGATACGTCACATTGAGGAATTTTCGGCTCGCTGAAGAGCACTGAAACCGACCAAGAAGGCGGGAACAGCGCGTCGCTCTCGGATTGAGGAATTTTCGGCTCGCTGAAGAGCACTGAAACATTTGCCGTATTCGCATCTCACACCCTCCCAAACCGCATTGAGGAATTTTCGGCTCGCTGAAGAGCACTGAAACTTCGGGTGGTCGACGGTCGGGCGCTGTCACAACACCCTGATTGAGGAATTTTCGGCTCGCTGAAGAGCACTGAAACTGTTAGTCAGCGGTGGTAGAACGATTGCGCTTCGCGCCCCATTGAGGAATTTTCGGCTCGCTGAAGAGCACTGAAACGCGGTGACGCGAGTATCCAACTCGACGATCCGGTGAATTGAGGAATTTTCGGCTCGCTGAAGAGCACTGAAACACGCCAGCATCTACGTTTACGACACGCTCGAAGATGATTGAGGAATTTTCGGCTCGCTGAAGAGCACTGAAACCGCCGCTGCGTTTGATCGCCCCAACGCACGCGCGGACGATTGAGGAATTTTCGGCTCGCTGAAGAGCACTGAAACGTCTTCAAACGCCGCGAACGCCAGCGACAGATACGATTGAGGAATTTTCGGCTCGCTGAAGAGCACTGAAACTCAAAAAGCCCGTGAACGTCAAACTTGTCAGTCAGATTGAGGAATTTTCGGCTCGCTGAAGAGCACTGAAACGATGAAGCGCGCTCAATGACGCTATCGCGATACAGATTGAGGAATTTTCGGCTCGCTGAAGAGCACTGAAACGTGCAATCTGTCGATGTGTTTTTGAGCGACGTATAATTGAGGAATTTTCGGCTCGCTGAAGAGCACTGAAACCCCTGAGTGCGAGAAATTGAACAGAGTTCCGATTGAATTGAGGAATTTTCGGCTCGCTGAAGAGCACTGAAACTCAACAGCGCGTCGGTTTCGACAAACGCCGGACTGCATTGAGGAATTTTCGGCTCGCTGAAGAGCACTGAAACCGCTTCAGGAAGGTTGATGGCAAAGTTGAGCAATACATTGAGGAATTTTCGGCTCGCTGAAGAGCACTGAAACAGCGTGATCGTCGCCACGTTCGGGCGCAGCCCTTCCATTGAGGAATTTTCGGCTCGCTGAAGAGCACTGAAACGCGCTTTCCCCGCCTTCTGCGCTCCGCACCAAATGCATTGAGGAATTTTCGGCTCGCTGAAGAGCACTGAAACGGGAAGAGCAGCAGCGCCGCCGTTTGTGCGATCTGAATTGAGGAATTTTCGGCTCGCTGAAGAGCACTGAAACTCACCATAGCGACATACGGTTCCGCGTCGCCCGGAATTGAGGAATTTTCGGCTCGCTGAAGAGCACTGAAACTGCATTGCGAGTACGACCAGCGCGGTACTCTGGACGCATTGAGGAATTTTCGGCTCGCTGAAGAGCACTGAAACGTGCTGCCGGTGCTGGTGCTGAGCATATGCTGAAGATTGAGGAATTTTCGGCTCGCTGAAGAGCACTGAAACACCACATCTTTGTGTGCTGTCAAGAGCACGATCCCGATTGAGGAATTTTCGGCTCGCTGAAGAGCACTGAAACCTGATGAAGAGTTATTCGTAGATGATTTTCCTACGATTGAGGAATTTTCGGCTCGCTGAAGAGCACTGAAACCAACGTATTCGGAAACGCGGCGTTCTTTGACAAATATTGAGGAATTTTCGGCTCGCTGAAGAGCACTGAAACGTCGCCGAAGGCGAGGGTTCGTTTGGCGACTTCTTGATTGAGGAATTTTCGGCTCGCTGAAGAGCACTGAAACTGACCAACCCTAGTTCCATTGATAGAAAACGGAAAATTGAGGAATTTTCGGCTCGCTGAAGAGCACTGAAACCCGGTCAAGACTACCGCATTTTGTACGACCGCGAGAATTGAGGAATTTTCGGCTCGCTGAAGAGCACTGAAACCCACCGGTACACAAGTTGAGCGGGACACCGATACCAATTGAGGAATTTTCGGCTCGCTGAAGAGCACTGAAACGGTTCCGCTGGGTGTTGACCAGACCGGCGCGTTTCGATTGAGGAATTTTCGGCTCGCTGAAGAGCACTGAAACTTGAATTCGATGTCGCCGGCTTGAATTTTCTCGTCGTCGATTGAGGAATTTTCGGCTCGCTGAAGAGCACTGAAACCTTCCAAACGCGGGTAGAGCGTCTGGAACAGAGACGATTGAGGAATTTTCGGCTCGCTGAAGAGCACTGAAACACTACGTTTATCAGACATCCGAGGGTGAGATTATCATTGAGGAATTTTCGGCTCGCTGAAGAGCACTGAAACGACGATATTGTACACGCAACGATCCGGTTGGCGGCGATTGAGGAATTTTCGGCTCGCTGAAGAGCACTGAAACCTTGAGGAACCGCACGTGCTCGCTGAAGGCGACGCTGAATTGAGGAATTTTCGGCTCGCTGAAGAGCACTGAAACAGCGCGCTTGGGGCGCTCAGCAGCAGTACCGCTAACATTGAGGAATTTTCGGCTCGCTGAAGAGCACTGAAACGATTGCGTACAGCGAACACCTACCGACTGTGACGAGATTGAGGAATTTTCGGCTCGCTGAAGAGCACTGAAACGCAAACTGGACGCGCGTACTGTGAGGTGACGGATGTAATTGAGGAATTTTCGGCTCGCTGAAGAGCACTGAAACGGCATCGGATTTCGCGCAAATAGTCTTTTCGACCCGATTGAGGAATTTTCGGCTCGCTGAAGAGCACTGAAACACAAACTGATGCTGCCGGTCTGGGAACAAGTGCGCCGGATTGAGGAATTTTCGGCTCGCTGAAGAGCACTGAAACTCGGGTACGCGCGCAGCATAGTCCGCCAGAACGTTGATTGAGGAATTTTCGGCTCGCTGAAGAGCACTGAAACTCGTCGAGAAGCGACAGCCGCAACTGATGAACCGCAACGATTGAGGAATTTTCGGCTCGCTGAAGAGCACTGAAACGGCGGAACTGATCCGACAGTATCCGGCGCTCAGAGAGAATTGAGGAATTTTCGGCTCGCTGAAGAGCACTGAAACACGCTGATTGAGTTGGCGACGGTCGGGCTGGTGCAATTGAGGAATTTTCGGCTCGCTGAAGAGCACTGAAACTCCGGCTGGACGCGCGTGCTGTGAGGTAAGCGATGTATTGAGGAATTTTCGGCTCGCTGAAGAGCACTGAAACAGTGGAGAGGTGCACGATAATCTCACCCTCGGTCTGATTGAGGAATTTTCGGCTCGCTGAAGAGCACTGAAACTTAGCCCGTTCGTGGAGATCGCAGCGGGTACGTAAGATTGAGGAATTTTCGGCTCGCTGAAGAGCACTGAAACAGCGCGCTTGGGGCGCTCAGCAGCAGCACTGATAGCGCTATTGAGGAATTTTCGGCTCGCTGAAGAGCACTGAAACTTCGGGTGATGCAGCGGGCGGGCGTTGTCACAACAATTGAGGAATTTTCGGCTCGCTGAAGAGCACTGAAACAGCGACCGCGCTTTGCTGACCAGTGCAATCAGCAGCCATTGAGGAATTTTCGGCTCGCTGAAGAGCACTGAAACAGGTGTTGTTTGATGTCTAAAGCGGTTGCACAACTGATTGAGGAATTTTCGGCTCGCTGAAGAGCACTGAAACGGATGATTTTGTGACTGCGCTGCGGTGAAAGGAACAATTGAGGAATTTTCGGCTCGCTGAAGAGCACTGAAACCGCCACGCGCGCCGCCAGGCGCTGGCGTCGCTGGTCATTGAGGAATTTTCGGCTCGCTGAAGAGCACTGAAACCGTCCGGCAACGGATGGGGCTTTCTACACCACAAAAGATTGAGGAATTTTCGGCTCGCTGAAGAGCACTGAAACGCGGACCGCGCCCGGCGGCAACCAACTGGTCGAACAACAATTGAGGAATTTTCGGCTCGCTGAAGAGCACTGAAACATCAGGCGCACTGCCTGCTACCGTCGCCTGGCCCTTATTGAGGAATTTTCGGCTCGCTGAAGAGCACTGAAACGAAAACGACGAGCGGGGTTATTCTGATCGAGGAGATTGAGGAATTTTCGGCTCGCTGAAGAGCACTGAAACGATCGTGACGATCGCCAGCTGAGCCAGCAGCGCTTGCATTGAGGAATTTTCGGCTCGCTGAAGAGCACTGAAACAGTTTTGCAATGAGTTCCGGCAGTCGGTCTCTGACGTATTGAGGAATTTTCGGCTCGCTGAAGAGCACTGAAACTCACAACTTCCCCCGCCGCCCGGCGAGCGCGGGTTGTTTATTGAGGAATTTTCGGCTCGCTGAAGAGCACTGAAACTCTTTCGCAGTTTCACCGTTGTTGATGTGGAAATCTATTGAGGAATTTTCGGCTCGCTGAAGAGCACTGAAACTTGCGCGTAACTGTACAGTTCGCGCGCAAGCGTGCTATTGAGGAATTTTCGGCTCGCTGAAGAGCACTGAAACGCCGGAACGCGCGCGGCGTAGTCTGCCAGAACGTTCAATTGAGGAATTTTCGGCTCGCTGAAGAGCACTGAAACATCCATATGATGAACGTAATACCCGGTACTATCTATATTGAGGAATTTTCGGCTCGCTGAAGAGCACTGAAACGACGGCAGCAGCAGATAATCCCAACGCATCACCCCGATTGAGGAATTTTCGGCTCGCTGAAGAGCACTGAAACGGAATGGACGAGCGGCGGGTTGCGACGTTGGTACGCAGATTGAGGAATTTTCGGCTCGCTGAAGAGCACTGAAACAGGTGTACATCCTTCCCACGCTCGACGCGGGCGAGGGGATTGAGGAATTTTCGGCTCGCTGAAGAGCACTGAAACATTGCCCTTCGCACCAGGCGCGCGATTGTTTCGGGCGTCAATTGAGGAATTTTCGGCTCGCTGAAGAGCACTGAAACAGCGAAGGCGCGCTTGCAATCGCATCATTAAACGCATTGAGGAATTTTCGGCTCGCTGAAGAGCACTGAAACCTCCCAGAAGCCCCGTCGGCAACGGCGGGGTTTCAATTGAGGAATTTTCGGCTCGCTGAAGAGCACTGAAACTCACGAGGATTATTCATCAATACGACGAACTCCTTCATTGAGGAATTTTCGGCTCGCTGAAGAGCACTGAAACGAACTGCTCCAGCGCGCGGCGGAACTGATGCTGACATTGAGGAATTTTCGGCTCGCTGAAGAGCACTGAAACGGTCGACGACAAAAGGCGGGTAAGCGACGGATCGCTCATTGAGGAATTTTCGGCTCGCTGAAGAGCACTGAAACCCAGATTGAGCGCCTTGATGTCGTAGCGCTCGGTCGATTGAGGAATTTTCGGCTCGCTGAAGAGCACTGAAACCGTTGCCGCAGCGACGGAACTCATCACCGACGCACCTATTGAGGAATTTTCGGCTCGCTGAAGAGCACTGAAACCGTCGGTGGGACGTTGGGCGAACATCCACACCGTCGGATTGAGGAATTTTCGGCTCGCTGAAGAGCACTGAAACCTTCCTTCGCCGCGACGCGCGACGGCGAGCGGATGCCGATTGAGGAATTTTCGGCTCGCTGAAGAGCACTGAAACGCGCCTTGGCGCGCGGCTGACGGATCGTTTATGTTATTGAGGAATTTTCGGCTCGCTGAAGAGCACTGAAACCGCTCGTCGTATTGGCGATGCAGCGCGGGTGGCAAAATTGAGGAATTTTCGGCTCGCTGAAGAGCACTGAAACGTGAAACTCGTCAACGCTGATCCCCAGCATCAGACGATTGAGGAATTTTCGGCTCGCTGAAGAGCACTGAAACACAAGGAACGTGTCGGCTTCCCAACAAACCGTCCAGATTGAGGAATTTTCGGCTCGCTGAAGAGCACTGAAACTGGTGCTGCGCACCAATGCCGCCGAATTAGCGCTGCCGGATTGAGGAATTTTCGGCTCGCTGAAGAGCACTGAAACAGCGCAAGCAGCGCTGAAGAGAGTGTCGCATCGTTGATTATTGAGGAATTTTCGGCTCGCTGAAGAGCACTGAAACATTACTCGCGCCGAAGCGCGTCGGCGGCGCGGCGACGATTGAGGAATTTTCGGCTCGCTGAAGAGCACTGAAACGTCTCGTCCTGAAATG
>Ga0308418_1001174_pt1 | contig 14163 bp, 9 predicted proteins | sample HotsprSampleR4cd_FD_203517 | JGI IMG/M metagenome (GOLD analysis project Ga0308418, IMG submission 203517) | Hot spring phototrophic mat microbial communities from Mushroom Spring, Yellowstone National Park, Wyoming, United States - 20090729_R4cd ... | reverse complement strand
AAGCATCGGGAGCGATTGCAGGCGCAGTGCTGGTGTTCGGGCTGTCGGCGCGGGTGGTTGGGATGCCGCTTGCGATGGGGTTGGGCTACGCGGGCAGCGTGCTAATTGGGCTGCTGACGCTCGCGCGTTCGATCGTGTGGTATCGGCGAGGCTGGGTGCGATGGAAAGGACGGGTCTATCAGGCGCGCTCGTGAATCTGCAGGCGCGGTTCGTGGACTGGCTGATTGAGCGCAGCTTGCGCAAGCACTTTCGGGCGGTCTATGTGCGCTTCGCAGCGCCAGAGGTTGTAGATTCGCCCCCCTCCTTAAGGTTCCCCCCGCTTTGCGAGGGGAACCGAGGAGCGGGACAGGTTCCCCCGCTTCGCGAGGGGAACCGAGGAGCGGGACAGGTTCCCCCGCTTCGCGAGGGGAACCGAGGAGCGGGACAGGTTCCCCCGCTTCGCGAGGAGAACCGCGAAGGGCGCACCCGCTCGGTTCCCCCTGCTGGCAGGGGGAACCTTGAGGAGGGGGTCAGAATCGGCGGTTTGTACGACCCCAGTTGCCCTGTGATTCTATTCGCGAACCACCACTACTGGTGGGACGGCTACTTGGGCTACTGGCTCATCCGCGCGTGGGGACGGAGCATGGTGGTGTGGATGGAGGCGTATCGTCGCTTCCCCCCGTTCAGGGCAACTGGCGCACTGCCGTTCCCGCCTGATGACCCGCAGGTACGCGCCCGCACGGTCAGGCGCACAGTGCAGATTCTACGCACGGAACCTGCGGCGCTGCTGCTGTTCCCTGAGGGCGTGCTACATGGCGACACGGAGCGGCTGTTGCCGTTCCAGCGGTCGCTGCACTGGCTGGCGTGCCGCGTCCCGCAAGCGACGCTGCTGCCGCTGGCAATCCACATTGAGCCGAGCTATCACCAGTACCCACGCGCGTATCTGAGTGTGGGTGCGCCGTTCCAGAGCGCATCGACCGACGAGACCGCGTGGCTTGCGGAGGCGGCGGGCGCAGTGGAGACGCTGCTGCGCCAGACCCGCGCCGACGCCCGTGCCGCGCTCACCGACGACGAACACGCTGCGCAGGGCTTCCAAGTGCTGCTGCAAGGCACGCGCTCGATTCACGAGCGGTTCTGAGCGTTTTGGGTATCCTACTGCCGATGCGTTCGCTGATGGCGCGCCGTGGGGAGGCGACGACGCTGGAGCAGGACTACGCGCACTGCCAAGCGGTGCAGCGGGCGCACGGCGTCAGCTACTACTTCGCGACGCGCTTTTTCCCGCCCGAAACGCGCCGCGCTGTCCACGCGCTCTACGGCTTCGTGCGCTACCCCGACCAGTGGGTGGACTGCCCCGACGCGCACAGTTCGCCCGAGAGCATCCGCGCGCAACTGGACGCCTACGAGCGCGATTTGATTCGCGCCGTGTGCGGCGAGCCTGTGTCGCTGCCGCCGCTGCGGGCGTTCGCCGATGTCGTGCGTCGCTACAAAATCCCCCTGCGCTACCCGCTGGAGTTTCTGGACGCGATGCGGATGGACTTGACGCGCACGCGCTACGCGACTTTCGGTGAGTTGCAGACCTACACTTGGGGCAGCGCGTCGGTGGTGGGCGTGATGATGTGCTACATTCTCGGCACAGTGCATCCTGACGCGCTGCACTACGCGGCGACGATGGGGCTGGCAATGCAGATGACAAACTTTTTGCGCGATGTGGGCGAGGACTGGGCGCGCGGGCGCGTCTACCTACCGCAGGACGAACTGCAACGGTTCGGCGTCTCGGAAGCGCAAATCGCCAACGGCGTCGTGGACGACCGCTGGGTCGCCATGATGCGCTTCCAGATTGACCGCTGCCGCGCGCTGTACGCCGAAGCCGAACAGGGCATCCCACTGCTGCCGCGCGAGGCGCAGTATCCCGTGCTGCTGGGCGGCAGGCTCTACGCGCGTATCCTGAACGCAATTGAGCGCAACGGCTACGATGTGTTTCGTCAGCGCGCCCGCACCACGCATGCCGAGAAGCTCGCGCTGGCGGCGGCGACCTACTACGAGTGGCGCTACAGCATCACCACGAACCGCTCTGCCTCGCGCATGTAGGTGTTGAACGGGTCGCGCATGTCCACCTGGCGGTTGCGATCGACATACACGATATCCCAGTCGATGTAGTAGCGGTTGTAGCGGCGTTCAGCAAGTCGCTTGATGACAAACCCCCGCGCGCAGGCGCGTGTGTCGCTCGGCGGCGTGGTGACGCCCGCTTCGATTTGGACATCGTCCACCACACGCTTCACTTCGCCCATCTGCTGCAGCGCGTAATACAGCCCCTGTTCGGGGTTGATGTTGTGGTACTCCATGTCAATCGAGTGCAGTGCGTCGTCGCCCCACTGCGCGCCCGTCTCCTCCATATACTCGCGCAAGATGCGCAACTTAATGAGCCAGTCGATGCGGTCTTCCAGTTTTTCGGGGTCGGTCTCTAAGGTGTCCAGCACATACTCCCACTCGTGCAGCACCCAGTCGGTTTCGGGGTCGCGCCCTGCGAAGCGTTTCTGGGCGAGTTGCAAGTAAGCGCGCTGGATGTCGATTGCCGACATGGTGCTGCCGTCCAGCAGCGTGACAATCCACTTGCGGGTCGGATCGCGCGAAATGCTCTTGAGGGTGTGCAGGGCGTCTTGCAAGCGCAGCCAGTTGGGAATCGCGCGCGCTTCGGCGAGGTCTAACACAAGGCAGGTCGTGCCGATTTTCAGCGCGGCGGCGTACTCGCTCATGTTGCCCTCGCCGAACAGTAAATGCAGCCGCTGGTAGTTCTGGTAGCCGTACACGCTGTCCCACTTGGGGTTGATAATCGCGCGGTTGAAGCGCACGCGCGAGGCGTTCTCGCGCACGATGTGGTCGGCGCGCTGCGACAACTGGTACTGCACGGTCGGGTCAGGCTCCACATTGTAGACATTCGAGACCCAGATGAAGTCAATCGGGTGGTCGGCGACTTCGGAGAGGGAGGGTCGGAAGCCCGCGTGTTCGAGGCGATGCCCGCCAACGCGCCCTGCGCCCGCGAAAATCTGCCGCGTGGTCAGAAACGGCAATATTAGCTTGTGCCAGTCGCTGGGGAGCCGCTCGTCCGTGCGCACAAGGTAGTTCTCGTGGCAACCGAAGGTGTGCCCCGCGAAGTGGTCGATGTTGTTGTTGTGGAAACTGACGCGCTCGTCCCAGTTCATCTGCTTAAGCGTGTTGTAGACGATGCGCTGCCCCGCCTTCTCGTGGGCGACAATATCGAACAGGCTGGCGCATTCGGGCGTGGCGTACTCCAGATGGCTTCCGACAGCGTCGATATACAATCGCCCGCCATTGATGAGAAAGCCCCCACTGCGGGCAGGCTCGAACGCCTCGTCGCGCGCGGTCAGGTCAATCAGCCCCAGCCGCGCCTTGTGAAACACATAGTTCTTGACCGCCTCCACCACAGTTTCGGAAGTGCCCACGCGCTCGTCCCGCACGAAGCACCCGAACTCGGTCTCGATGCCAAACACGCGACGCCCGATCATCTTCGGCTCCCCCTACGGCTCATATACTTATTATACACCATGCGACGGCGTTTCGGTTCCTGTAGATTGCGCCCGCCTGCGAAATGCGCCTAAGAGTAGACCGACCAGCGTCATCCCGCTGCCCCACAGAAACATCGTGTCATGGATATTTACCGATCGGGGATCGGAAAGCGCGTCGGAGAACGGCTTGAACACCCACAGCTGCATCGCAACGAACTCGGCGCGGTCCCAGAAAAACATCAAGTCGATAATCACGGGCAGCGTGATAACCCCCGTGATGATAACCAGCGTCAGCGCACGCGCTGTCGCCAACGAACGCGCCCGCAACATCACCGAACAGTACCGTCCAATCCCCCAAAAGAGCATCCACACACCTGTAAAGTAGATTAGCATCGATAACAGGTAGTTCCAAAGCAACGGATCCATTATCGCAGGGATGCCCGACTGATAGAGAACGAGAATGAGCGCGCCCACCGTGAGCAGCCACACCGTCCAGAGGAACGGCAGTGCGCCCGACGGCGCAGCAGTGAACATTCGCGACGGCTTGAAAACCCCATCGTCAGGGCACGGCGCGTCGCCATCTTGACCAAACGGCGCAATCCATGCCGCCAACACCAAAAACGGCGCGACACACAACAGCACCACCACCAGCAGCACATACTCCGCTCCCACAATCCCCCCAGCACCGCCGCCCCGCGCCAGCAATGGCAGCACGCACAGCAGCATATTCAGGGGCAGCAGCAGTAGCAGTTGCCGCCGTGCAGACGGCAGCACATCCTTGTCGTACAGCCCGACCTTGCGCGCGGCGGCAGTCAGCGTCAAGCGCGTGAACAGCAGGCACAGCACGACGCCCACAATCCACGCAGGCGCCTGCCAGCGCACAAAGTCCACCTGCATGTCCGCCGCGAACGGCGCCACGAACGGGTTCAGCAGCGCCTGCGGAAACGCTAAGTTGAGCGCGCCCGCGCCGCGCCCGCCGAACGCAACCACATCTTGAAGCGCGATCAGCACGCCTGTCGCCAGCAGAAAGCCCGCCACGCGCAGATAACTCCACAGCACTGCCAGCGTCGAGTTGCGGGCGTACACCGAGCTGAACAGCGCAATCGCGCACAGCACCAACCCGCCGCACGCAATCAGCAGGTACGCTTTCAGCAGCTCGGGGAACGACACCCCGCCCAGCAGCACGCTCACCGCGCTTACAGGCAGCGTTAACGCAAGCAGCAGCACGATAAACGCGAACGAGCCAAGCAGCTTGCCCACCAGCAACTGGCGCGCGGTCAGCGGCGTGGCGAGCAGCAAGTCCATCGTCTTGCGCTCGCGCTCCAGCGTAATCGCGTTCGCCGTCAGCGCAGGCGCAATCAGCGCAATCAGCGCGACCAGCATGCTCATCACGATGCGGTAGAACCCCACCAGCGCTTCCTGCACGCGCACGGGGTTTCGGAGGTCAGGGTTGTCGCCAATCGCCGCTTGGTACGCCAGCGCGACAATCAGAATCAGAAACGCGAGGTAGAACGCCTGCAGCAGGTAGGCGCGCCCGACGCGCACCCGCACGCGCAACTCCCGCCCAATCACGGGATTGCCCAGCACCTGCGTGAACACCCCGACCAGATACTTGCGCCAATCGATCAGCGCCGTGCGTATCGCTGCCATCGCTGCCTCGTAAAGGATTCGCATGGTTGACCTCCGTGTGCGTGGGGGGATTGTACCCGCACACACGGGAAGACTTGACAAGGTGGCAAGTTGGGTATTCTATAGGTGCGATTCTTGGGATGCCTGACGATGCGCACACGGGTTTGGTGGTTGATTGGGCTGATGGCGGCGTTGCTGGGCAGCGCCTGTGCCCAGACGCTGGTGCTGACCAACGGCGATGTCAACGGCGATAATGGTGTCGATGATGCCGACTTGCTTTCTGTTTTGTTTGCGATGGGGCAGTCTTGTCCTGCAGATTGTCCTGAAGACCTGAACGGGGATGGGGTCGTAGACGACGCGGATTTACTGACAGTGCTGTTCAATATGGGCGCGCAGGGCGCGCCTGAGTTTGCAGGTCAGCCGAACGAGTCGTCTGGGGGTGCGTTTGGGATCTCGCTCACGGTGCGGTTGGCAGACTGGGTAGGCACTGCGCGGCAGGTGAAGGTGCAGCTCAAGCCTGTGGGCACGGAGAATGACCCGAATGTGCCGATTTTTCAGTTTCGGGCGTTGGTTGGTGGTACGGACACAGTGGTGCGGTTGGACAACTTGCCTGCAGGGGTTTACACGGTGCGGGCGTTTCCCGAGTCACCTGGTCGTTGGCTGCGCGTAGAGGGTAAACTCTTGACGGAGGTGCCGTGGATTTTTGCGGCGCCGACGGGGGCGAACAAGGTGACGGTCTACTGGGACGAAGTGCCAGGGGCAACGGGCTATCGGGTGCGTTGGGGCACAACGAGCGGGAGTTATCCGAACAGTTCGGCGGTGCTGCCGGCGACGGCTCGGCAATACACGGTGTCGGGTTTGTTGCGTGATAGGGAGTATTACTTTGTGGTGGAGGCGGCGTATAACGGGCTTTGGGGACCGCCATCGGAGGAGGATAGTGCGGTGCCGCATGAAGGAGCAATAAGGTGGGATTCAGGAAATGTCAGCTGGATAATGGAAGATGTTCGGCGTGTGACTGGCTCTACAGCGGGACGCGATATGCTGGATGTTTTAGGACCTGATGGTCTAATCTATTCTGACAGCGGCGTAAGACATCCAACAACCTTCTTTGACGTGAGTCGGCTGGTCTTTACTCTGAAGGACTTTCCCAGCTTTGAAATTCCCGTGACTAATGCGGGGCGTGAGGAATTAGAAAACACTTGCACGGGTCCTTATCGTCGCGTTCGTGCGCGCGGCGATCAGAACATTACCGCAGTTCGCGCCACATTTTGGATACCATCCACATTCTCGCCCCGCTTTCCTTACACTCAGATTTTCATACCTTCGGAAGTAGATAACCCAGACAATCCAAGACGACCTGCAGATACGCCATACATGTACTTCGGTTTCGCATTTAGTGGCTTAGATGTTGAAGGCGGACTGATGTACCACAGAGCGGGCAGAGGTGATTTGAACTATCCACGCTGGCAGGCGTACCTGAAGGTTGTGTCTCGAGGGCGAGATAGACATCCAGCAATCACGGACACCCTCAACGAAAGAGGACACATTTTAGATAATACAGAAGGGGGCACGCCGACCCGAGTAGAGCTGTACACTATTGGTCAGGAGCGTTTAGTGGGGCTTCGTGTACAACCCATAGACCCTGTGTTTGGCGAAGAAATATTCCTTAGGGAAATCGCGGCTACGGCTAAGCTCAAACGGGATATGTCAGGATTGCGTTTTCGGCGTGTTTTCTCGATTGCTCAAAGAAAGGAGGCAATGATAGGCTGCCTGACGGGTTATCTAAGAACAGGTAGCTATGTGCGTGGGATGGCAGTTGGATACAATCCCGTTGCAGGAATTGGTGAAGATCCCTTTCTTGAACCACCAGCACAGGTTGGGATAGGAGGTTTGTTTTGGTTTGATTGGAGTGACTATTACACGGATCAGGCAGGTGCATATCCTCCTCCGAGCTTTGGAATCGTGTCATGGAGTGAGATCGTTCGATTCTCGCGCGAGGTTGTCAGCATCTCGCTTTAGGTAAAGGGGGAATCGGTCTTGTTGGTAGGAACCAAATCGGGAACACCAAACCAGTTCCGTTTCGTTGTGTTTGACGGTAGAAGAGGCATCGCACTCTACCGAGTGTCGGATGGCAAACTCCGAGAAAAGAAATGGCTTGTCCATTTCTCCGGCTTCTGGTATATCTCTGTAGCAAATCCTGCTCTTTCACCTAACGGGCGCTGGATCTACCTACCACTCCACGCGGACACTGCCATAGTAGACCTTCAGACGCAACGGCTCCACTGGCTGGGGCGTGCCCGCCGTCTTCCAGATGGTGGGTATATCGCAGAAGTCTATCGGTTGTGTTGGTCACCTGATAGCCGTTACCTGTTGGGAACGCCCGGGGGGGTGGCTGGAGAGCTCATTTTATGTCAGCCACTGCAACAGGGCTATCGAGTGTTAGTGAAAGGCGATGTATATGGTTATGGTTGGTATCCTGACGCCCAGCATATCTGGTTTGTGAAAAGAGGCGTAGATGGTCAATTCCACTGGTATCGACGCAATTTGCGCTCGGGTCAGGTGAAGCGATTAGGGGCATCTGAGCGACGACGGATTAATACCGACTGGGACATGACCCTGTCCCCGTTTCGGTGGCTGGATGTGCCGGTCATGAGAATGCTAAAACCGTCGGAGTGGACGCCTCGCTTTGTGGCTGCATGCACCGCGCAAAGACAGGTTCGGGTTCGCTTTGATAGGCAAGCACCCAATCGACGACTGTTTATCGAATGGCGAAATGGGCGTTCAGTTAAACTTGAAGCGCCCATAGGTGTGCACAGAATGTTCCTCTGGGATTTGTCGGCGAATCATCAGTGGGCACTTGTGGTATGCAGTGAGCAGGGCGGTAGCCGATGGTATCTGGTGGATTTGAATCGTGATTGCTGGGAGCCGTTGGTATTTTCGGTGGATGTAGAACAAGCGATTACGCCATCTGCGGGAGCAGTGATTCGTGCTGAATTTGAACAGAGCGCTCGCTTATTGTTCGGATAGAGGAGCTGTTGCGCTTACCCAGAAGATGAGAAGGTTCGGCAAGAATAGTTGCTGAAAAAGCACTTCCCGCGTCGCTGAGTCGTTGGCTGCAGGACCCTATCGGCGCGTCGTGACACGGGGCACGGGATGCATAGGTGCAGTGGTAATGTTTTATATGCCTCCTCCTGTGTACACATATTCGCGATTTATAAATGTTCCAAGTGAAACTAATCGCACTACACGAGACACTCCCTACGTTTACTTGGGCATCTCGTATGGGGATACCGATATGGAAGGTGGAATCGGCTTCCACCCTGCAGGGCGTGGAATCCACAAACGGGGTCAAGAGTGGTCGGATCCAGAAAGAGGAATACCCCCTCCGTCCTACAATCGTTGGCAACCCTATCTGAAGATCGCGAGAGGAAACCGCTTGTTTCCAATCGGCTCTGAAGAGATAGGGGTCCCGATGAACCACATTCGGTATGAGAATGCCCCATATGGACTGATTGTAAGGTTGCGACTGATCCCCGATGTTCGCCGCGCCAAAGGGGTGGAGTTCAGAGCGAAGGTATGGGCAGCAGAATTTGACGATCCGAATGACTATCCGCGTTTCATTTGTGACTTCTATGGATTCGCTGATGTGAAACCACCAGACCGCTTTAGGGGAGCAAAGACGCGTCGTGTGATCTCCATCGCCCAGATTAGACCAGGATCGGATGGCTATAAGCGCACAGGCTCATTCTTCAATTTGTCGGTGTTGGTTATCAGCCGTTATTCAGTATAGGCGAACTTCCATATTCAGCGTATGCATATTGTCCCCCGTTCTACCAGCTTTGGACAGGTGGCATTAGTGACCCACCAACAAACTTTCCTCCTGGGGGCAGTGTTGTAAATGCAACGGTAATAGAGCCATATTTTCAAGAGTATGTCCACATTAGCCTGAGGAGGTGATGGTAGAAGTGTCTATCCCTACCTTACAGATGATTGGCTTTGGTTCCCCTGTGGACAAAAGGGGCAAGCCAACAGGTTCGATTGCCGTCGAGAGCGACCGACGCTCGTGGGCGACGATTCGCAACTACTGGTACGCCCAGAATGAGTGGCATCACGAACTGCTGTTCTACATCGGCAAAATGTTCGATCGTCTAATGGGCATCTCTCCCAACTATCGGTACTGGTGGCACAGTGCGCATCGGCTCTACTACGCTCGTATCGGGGAGAAAAAGTACCGCCCGCTCACGGACGATTGGGAACGCTACAAGTGTGTCTTTTCGCCCGACTCCCGTTGTCTGGCGGGAGTAGCGATTGGCGTCTCCGACAGGAATGTCTCGGTTTTCGAGATGCCGTCTGGTCGTCGGCGCGATCTCCGCTCGCCTCACGCGAAGTTCATCGGCTGGTATCCCGACAGTCGCCACCTTTGGTTCGGCGACGGAAGGCACTGGTATCAGCTAAATGTGGTGAGTTGGCAGGTGCGGAAGTTGAATCGCACCGAAGCAAGCGCGCTGCAGCAGGATTGGGATTTACTCAACCCGCGCGTGCGCTATGTCGATCAAAAAGTCTTAGACCCCTTGCTGGAGCCTTACGACGGGGCATGTCGGCGCTATGCCTACTCTCGGAATGGTCAGGTGCGGATAGGGGCGTTTCCGTGTTGGTGGATACCCCGCTTTGAGCAAGCTCAGCCGATTGTGTGGCGTCCGCAGACGGTCTGGGTGGAGTGGCGCAACGGGAAGCGTGTTCGGCTCTGGCAGAACCGTGAGCAGGGAATCCAGGTGACGCCATCCGATGTGTCCGACGATGGGCGTTGGGCAATCGTCGAGGTGGCGCGAATGGACGAAAACTTGGTGAATGTGGTTGAGCGAGAGTGGGTGCTATTTTCCGTTGCTGCGAGGCGGATTGTCCGACGCTTCAGATTGAGCAAGGAGCTACAGTTTGGGTATATTGTGCCGTTGCACTTTGGGATTGGCTCGGTGCTGAAGTGATTGGCGGCAGCAGCACTATCTGTGAATAGGGCTGGCGTTCCCCGAAGCCCTTGAAGCAAGCGGGCATCGCCTCGCTGCCGCGTGCGCTGGGCGGGCTGGGAGTAGGTATACTGAAAGCCGCCGACGCCCTCGCAGGCGGCGGGGGCAATTACTCAGGGATTAGCACGCTTTTGGCAGTACGCCGTTGTTCCATCGCGTGGAACGCCTCGCGCCACGCCTCCAGCGGGAAGACGCGGCGCATCGGGGCGAGCGTGAGTTTGCCCGCGCCCATCAGCGTCAGCACGCGCTCCCAAGTGCCCCAAGTATGGCTGAATGTGCCCTGCAGGCGTAGGTTCTTGCCCACCAGCGGGTCTAAGCTGAAGCCGAGCGGTTCAGGTCCCCAGCCAACTTTGGTGATTTGCCCGTCGGGGCGCGTGATGCGCAGACACGGCTCCAGCACGGCGGAGCTGCCCACCGCGTCGATGACCAAGTCCGCGCCCAGCCCGTCACCCTCGCGGCGCACAATCGCCTCGATGTCGTCGCGGTCGGCGCACAGAATCGCATCCGCGCCGACCGCTTCGGCAATCCGCAGCCGTTCGCCGTCCGTGCTTAGCCCGACCAGAATCGCCTTGCGCGGGCTGAACAGCTTCGCCATCTGCAGGCACAGCAACCCGATGGGTCCGCTGCCGAACACGACCACCAAGTCGCCTGGCTTGGGCTGCGAGCATTCAACGACGGCGTGCGCGGCGACGCAGCACGGCTCGGTCATCGCGGCGTCTTCGAAGCACAGCATGTCGGGCAGGCGGTGCAGGATGCGGGCGGGGGCGCGCACATAGCGGGTCATCGCGCCGTTGACGCCGTAGCCGAAGCCGAGCCGCTGCGGGCACAGGTTGTAGCGTCCCGTGCGGCAGTAGGCGCACTGCTCGCAGATGACCGCTGCGGTCTCGCACGCAACGCGGTCGCCCACCTGCCAGCCCTGCACGCCCTCGCCGACCGCCTCAATCACGCCTGCGAACTCGTGCCCCAGCACCACAGGCACATTCACCTGCCACGACTGCGTGTTGTGGTACTGGTGCAGGTCGGAGCCGCACACCCCGACGGCGCGCACGCGCACCAGCACTTCACCCGCGCGGGGCGTCGGCTCCGCAATCTCGCGCAGCTCCACACTGCACGGCTCCAGCGCGTAGTGGACGACCGCCTTCATTTGTCCACCGCCACCTGCACGCGCTTGCGCAGCGCGGCTTGCGCCGCCGCCAACCGCGCAATCGGCACGCGGAACGGCGAGCAGCTCACATAGTCCAGTCCAACCTCGTGGCAGAAGGCGATGGAGTCGGGGTCGCCGCCATGCTCGCCGCAGATGCCCACCTTCAGGTCAGGGCGCACTGCACGCCCAAGATCAAACGCCATCCGCACGAGTTTGCCCACGCCGTCGCGATCCAGCGTGATGAACGGGTTTTCGGGCAGAATCTTATGCTCCACATAGTAGGCGAGGAACTTGCCCTCAGCGTCGTCGCGGCTGAAGCCGAAAGTGGTCTGCGTCAGGTCGTTCGTGCCGAAGGAGAAGAACTGGGCGTACTGGGCGATTTCGTCAGCGGTCAGCGCGGCGCGCGGAATCTCGATCATCGTGCCGAACTTGTAGTCCACGCGCACGCCCTCGCGCTCCATCACCTCCTTGGCGACGCGCTCCAGATGCTCGCGGGCGAGTTTCAGCTCGTTCACATGCCCCACCAACGGGATCATAATCTCCACATGGGGTTCGTAGCCGCGCCGTTGCGCTTCGGCGGCAGCCTCCAGAATCGCGGCGACCTGCATCTCCACAATTTCGGGGTACAGCAACGACAGGCGCACGCCGCGCAGCCCCAGCATCGGGTTCGCCTCGTGCAACTCCTCCACGCGCTGTAGCAGTCGGCGTTTCTCGGCAAGCGTCTCCGAGTCAGGCGCGGTGATTTCCAACTGGGCGACCTCGCGCAACAGGTCTTCGTGGCGCGGCAGGAACTCGTGCAGCGGCGGGTCAATCAGCCGAATGGTAACAGGTAGCCCGCGCATCACCTCGAAGATCTCGAAAAAGTCGCGTCGCTGGAAGGGCAGCAGGCGGCTCAAAGCTTCGCGCCGCTCTTTTTCGGTCTTGGCAAGGATCATCTCCTGCATAATCGGTAAGCGCTCCTCGCCGAAGAACATGTGTTCGGTGCGCGCCAGCCCGATGCCTTCCGCGCCGAACTCCAGCGCTTTGGCGGCGTCGTGCGGGTTATCGGCGTTCGCGCGCACGCGCAGCCGGCGGAACTCGTCCGCCCAGCGTAGCAGTGTGTGCAGGTCTTCGGTCAACTCAGGCGCGACGGTGGGCACCGCGCCCTTGTAGACCTTGCCCGTGCTGCCGTCGATGCTGATGAAGTCGCCCTCACGGACGGCGACCGTCTGCCCGTCTACTTGTACGGTGAACAGGTTCTCGTGTTCGTCGACGCTGATGGCTTCGCACCCTGCCACGCACGGGATGCCGAACCCGCGCGCGACCACAGCGGCGTGCGAGTTGGAGACCAGTATCGGCGTCAGGCGCGACGAGAAGATGATGTAGTTTTTGTCCAATTCCTCTACTGCGTCCACCTCGAAGTTATACACAAGGGCTTCCTCACGCTCAGGCGAAATCGCTACGCGGTAGGAGCGCAGGGGCGAGTCGAGCAGGCGGGTGAGTTCCCCGCGCAACTCGTCGGAGGGGCACAGCGGGAGGATGTCGCGCCGAATTTTGTCCGCGCCGAACATGATGTTCCGCTTGACCGCCGCGCGCGTGCGTCCCGCGTAGTTCACCTCCGCGACGATGTCGCTGCAAAGGGCGCGCATGCTGAAGCACTTCGTAGCGTACCGACGCGCAGGCGGGTTCGCTTTGACCCGATGCGTGCGCGAAAGGATCTGCTCGATTCCCTCCGTTATCTGCACCATGTACGCATTTCGGTTGTTGGAGACTTGCGGCAAGATGCCCAGTCGCAGGCACGCCAGCACAATCGCCTCCAGCAGGTACGGCTTGCGCTCGGCGACCACAAGTTGCAGGCGCACGGGGCTCGAAGCCGTGGAGTAGGAGCCGTCGCCGTCGATGTAGCCTGCAAGGAAGTTCCGTAGCGACTCTGCATCTGCCTCCAGCACCCACCGCGTGAGGTTCGCGATAACTTCAGACAGGCGTGCGGCAGGCTCGCGACGGAAGCAGATATAGTCGGCGACCTCACCCTCCACGACACGCCCTCGCAGCGCGCACTTCGTGTATCGCCTACGCCCGTTGCTGAGGGAGTACCCGAACGCCGCCTCGAACGCCTCGCGGACGCGCTGAATAAACTCTGCCTTCTCTGGGGTCGGCTTCTGAATAAACACAACGCACCCTTTCGTGCGCGTGAGCCGAATGTGCCCGTCGGAAAGCAGCGCGCCCAGCACATAGGCGAACGCAGGCGACTGATGCGTCTCACCGAGCGCGGGTATCCAATCCACCGCGAGCAGGTACTCCTGACTCTCGGCGACGGTTTCCAGCGGAACCTTGTGCAGGCGGCGCTCGCGGATGACGAACATCTTGTGGTCGGGCGTGATGCGGAACCAGTTATCGCGCGCCCGCCCCGTTTGGGAGACCTGCGCTCGAACGACGGTCGCAAGGCGTCGCCCCGCCGCGATAATCGGACGCCATACGGGGCGCATCGTGCGCGTGTCAAACGACAGAATCCGCAGGGGAACCTCCCCAGCGAACAGGTCGAACACCTGCTCGGCGGTCAGTAGTCCCCTATCGGTCAGCACTTTGGTCTCACCCGCGATGCAGGTCATGCCGCCGCGCGCCGTGAGAATCGCCTTAGATGCGAGCATCCCGCCCACATCGTCGGGGTTCGTTTCGGGGCGCACGAGGATCACAGGCTCGGTCTTGCCCCGCTCCATCGCGCGTTTGGAGTCGAACACGGCGCGCCCGCTGGCTGCGCCAGGCGACGCGCCCAAGCCCTGCGCCAGCAGCGGGTAGTCGCCGCTTGCCAGCGCGGTCTCGTCGAAGTGCGGGTGTAGCAGTTGGTCTAACTGGCTCGGTTGCACACGCAGCACGGCTTCGTCGCGCC
>Ga0308418_1001161_pt1 | contig 14260 bp, 10 predicted proteins | sample HotsprSampleR4cd_FD_203517 | JGI IMG/M metagenome (GOLD analysis project Ga0308418, IMG submission 203517) | Hot spring phototrophic mat microbial communities from Mushroom Spring, Yellowstone National Park, Wyoming, United States - 20090729_R4cd ... | reverse complement strand
TGCTGCGCTCTATCTTTGTTCGTACGCTCTTATTTCACTATGTTCAGTGTTCGTGTTACCGTCGTGTTACCTATCTTCACTATCAATGTGTACACTCCGCTTGGCAAATCGCTTACGCTCATCGCTACCTTCTGCACATTGCCATTGCCAACTCCGTTGAACACCGTCTTCATCTCGCGTCCGCTCATATCTATCAGCTTCGCTTCGATTGCCACGCCTTCGCTTGCACTCAACTCGAAGCTCGCTTCGCTTGCCGCTGGGTTGGGCATTACTTCGCTCACCCAAGTACCTTCGCCTTCCATCTCCACCATCACCTCTCGACTGTAACTTACGCTTCCATCAATATCAACTACCTTCAATCGATATGCATATGTGCTACCTAATTCAACCGTCCTGTCAATCACCGGTCCATAGCTCTTCGGTGTGGTGCTGGTTCCTGCTGCCTTCTCTTCGGCTACCTTCACAAATTCGCTCTTAACTCCGCCTTCTACCTTCGCTCGCTCTACCTCGAACTTCGCTGTGTTGTATTCGCTCTCTGTTGTCCAGCTTACATACACTGCGTTCCCTACTGGCTTCGCATCGAAGCTCGCTAATTCAATCGGTATGATGAATCCACCATTCTGCGTCGCAAAGTCCAGTATCGCTCGCATTATCATATCGATTCGATTCCAGTGTCGCCAATCTACTCCGAACAATATAACGTTCCTTGTCAATGTCGTCGTCGCCACTCCTGCCAACGAGTCTGTCGTCGAACCACTATGCAATCGATAATATCCGGCTGCAAGCGCCTGCCCTTCGCCGTTGCTCTCTACTCGCATCAAACCGCAGTATGGTGGTACATCGCCGTTGTATCGCGTTGCACTTATTCGATTCGATAATCTCCTGCCTACTGCAAGCCCAATTACATCATTACCATCGTTGTTTTCATTGGTTCCTTGTGGATTGCCCGGAGCAACATATTTCGCTCGCAATAAGTTGCCAAGAAATTCTGCATCGCCAGAGTTCGCTCGCACCATCTCTTGACTGCTTATCACAAGATTCTTCTTCACCTGTATCGTTCCGCTTGTCAGGAACCGCTTGATGTCCATCTTCTCGAACCTTGTCAAGGGCTTGTCGTTTCCGTCTGCCCACAATACTGAGTTGAACAAGGTGTAATCCACTGCTTTCGGCTCCCAGCCTTTCCTGTCGAATATGTCAAAGTCGTATACTCCTTCGGCAATATCTACCATCCATCCAAACTTGCGGAACGCTGCCACAAGGCTGTCGTAATTCAATCTGCCTGCGATTTCATCTACCGTAGAGTTTTGGTCTAACTGAACCATACTGTTTTCCACGCTCAACAAGGCTCGAGTCTTGCTCTGCGGAATGTAGTACCTTACTATCTTCGAGACTGTGTTGTTTGCATTCTGTTGGTCGCTCGCCAACGATACTACTATCTTGTATCGTGGGGTTACGTTGGCTTGCATCGTCAAGAATTGGTCGGGTATGTAATACCCTTCGTTTGCCAATTCGCCATAGGTCTTCGGCTTGAAGTCGGGCGCCACTCCATCGGCAAGACCAAAGTCGACTTCGGCACTTGCGCCGCTGGCAAGTGTTACCTGCTTCGTTGCCGTTACTTCTGGAACATTCGAGAAGCTACCATCGGGCATCTCTCGATATATGTTCACTGTTACGTTAATCGCAGATTGCTGCAAGTTCCCACTGTTGCGGACTAATGCCTTTACATTTGTTGGCGAATTGTCCATTATATATTGGGCATCGTTGAACATTCCAACCGACGATTGATACTTCGCCGGATAGGTAATCTTCAACATCTCCATATCGCTCAGATACAAGCGACCATCGAATTCTACCGCTCCGATGTCGTATCGCTGTCCAGCAGCTCCGCGGGTATTACCATCGATGTCGCCTGTTACCCAGCTCAATCGTTCGCCTCGATTGTTCAATAGCGAACCTAATGGTGCTGGGTTCGTTGCAATGCGCAACTTCTGGTTCGGCTCGTAGCCAAGATACACAAAGTCGTTCGTGAAGTTGCCAAACACAGAGTTTATGTCTTGTCCTGTCCAGTTCTGCCATTGCTCTAATGTCGCAAAATCGTTGCGATTGCCACCATTGTCGAGTATATTGTCGTTCTTACCGGTTTCGATAAATCGTGCAACATTGCCACCGCTTCCGTTTGCATACCAGAATGCGTTGTAGTTGCTGATTAATCCGGATTCGCTCGGCATCATCCCTTGATACAGCAAGCAGGCGTAAACTGCGTTGTTCGGGTCGACATTCATATCCAACAACGCAACCGCATTGTTCTTCACAACAGTGTTCTTGGCGCTTTGAATACCAATGCCTGCGACTGGATATGCAGTAACAATTCCAGGATTTGGACTAACAACGACCGTATTGTTTGCAATCTTGTCGTTTCGTGTGTAGTAGCCGGGAGCCTTTGGTGTTGTGAAGTAAGCAATAATATCACTACTTGGCTTTCGAGCTGTGAACAAATGAATACCAGCACGATAGGCATTCCCTGTTCCAGTCGTAATTCCCCAAATGCTGTTGTTGGTAATTTGAATGCTTTCAGCAACATCAGGATATTTGACTTCGCCGAGGTACGGATGCGGCAAAGTGTTTTGCTCTTGCTCGACTTTAATACCAACAGCACTAACGTTCGAAGTTACACCGCTGATTTCGTTCTTATCAATTGTGATACCTATGTTGTGGTAACCTTTGTAGCTCGAAGAGCCTAAGCCACCAAGAGCAATACCATAAGCTGGTTGGCTACCACCATTTACGTTATAAATCCTATTGCCAACAACCTGGGAATTTTGCTCGTAACCAAGGAAGATACCCGCACTAGCAACATTATAAATTGTATTCTTTGCGAAGGTATTGTTGTTGTTATAGTATTTGACGTAATTGGTTTCGCGCCAGAGTTGACCATAACCCAACGAAACAATACCATAGCCAAAGCCATTGATTTCGTTACCCTCGATTACATTGTTGTTGCAAGGAATGGTGTCCAGTCCCATAATCTGTGATTGTTCGCGCTCCAATTGGTCATAAGGCAGATTGGAACGCAAGACAACACCAGCCGAATATGCCAACACTTGTGTACCTTGCAGCAAAGTATCGGGAGTATATGTAAATCCATAAACCGGGCTATATGCAGTCATTGGCAGCCAGGTCTTATTCGCTATGTTCGAATTAGCATTCTCAATTATCAAGTTCTTGATTTGGATATGATGTGAGCCGGGACCGAGATAAATGGCTTGCCCACCGTTCGAATAGCTTACAAGGCGAAGCTTAATCGACTTCTGCGGACCGCCATCGAAGATAATGTAACCAGGAGTATTTACATATTTCCTCGAAATTGAACCCTTGGTCTGGTATTCACGGTAAACCGAATATTCGTTCGATGGCTTAATTGATTGACCAAAGGCAATACCTTTGCCAGTTGGCGAGACAAGGTCAATTGTAATACTTCCACGAGTTAGCGATTTTTGAGTCGAGGGCTTCCAAGTCACAGTATAGGTTGTATTCAAATCGGCATTATGGCCAAGATTCAAAATCCAAGAACGGAAGTCCCAAGCTGGCGCAGTTGGGTCGACATAGGACCTTGCTTTCACTTGGTAATAAGAATCGGTGAGTTCAAAGACTACATTGCCGGCAACACCACGATAGAACAAAGCATTCATAGCAGAGTCGATGGTCGGGAAGTCTTGCCCAACACCAACACGATAGGTTCCAGCCAAGCCACCAAGCACGCTAAAGTACGACCAAACGGTATCGTCGGTGCGAACAGGGTCTTCGGGATGTGTGCAGTACATCTTGGCTAAATAGTTACCCGATTGTCGTGGTATAAATACATCGAAATCCACAATGCGGGTATTGTATGTTCCGGATTGAATATCTTGTACTAATATTGTGCTTTGATAAACAGCATTTAATGTGTCGGGCAGGCGATAGATTGCCAATGTTACCGGGAAGTCGGAAGCAACACTTACACCCATATTCTTAAATTCACCAGCTGGGATATAAGGTCGGTTCCCGATGAGCTGTTCATTTAACGGTGGTTTTACAACACGATTTGCTTTAACTTGGAACTCATAAGCAATTTCGAAAGTATAATCGGGGTCACCCTGACGAGGTAGATGGTCGTTGTAATCTTCTTGGTCAACTGCGCTCTGCAAATCGCAATCAAGGTATAGTTTATATATACCAACAGTATTGGTCGAGAATGTTGGGAACTCAAGGTCCACCTTCTGACCAGACTGCAAAGGCGAATACCTTGGGTTGTTGTTCGCATCGAAGTGCACAGTACGGTTGTAAACTTCGGTGCCGTTCGGGTCGACTATTCGAGCATAAGCATAGAAATCGGTAACTGTGTTTAGACCAGTATTTTGGAAAGTACCAATAACACGAATTGTCTGACCTCGCAAATATTTCATAAATCGAGGTGCACCATTGGTTTTTGGCGAAACTACGCCCGTTACAGAAATATCATTATCCCATGCAACGGTAAACGAAGGACTTGCTTCGGCTGGTGGTGCAGTACCTCCCACAGAAACATACAATTTATACTCACCACCACGATTGGAACGGAAGCCGGCGTTAGATGTTGCAAATGTTCCGCGAGCCCTTTGGATATTATATTGGCGATAACCACTCATATTAATATCTATTGAACCAGTAGATGGGTCGAGACCTTCGTAAACAACATTTGTCGAGGGCTTGGGTCCAACAATTCGATAGCGGAGAATTGCACCGCTGGGTTGAGTCGAACCCATACGAACCATTGGGCGTGGATGGTTTGCATCGCTACCGTCATAGGTTTCGTTGGCGCGAAGAATGTCTCCATCAGCTGGGAAGGTTGCCTCGATATCGGGTTGGAAGTCGATGACATAATCCTCTGCTTCTCCATAAGCATAGTAGTAGAAATAATATGGTGGATAGTCATAAAGATAATACAAATAGCAACCTGTACTACCCACACCACCATAGTGGCCAAACATATTGTGGGCTACACGAATACGAGTTTTGCCAACAGTTTGGGTGTTTGGAACATTAATGTTAAATGGTCCATATGTTCCAGTGCAAGTAGATGAATTCCAGTTTGCCAATTCCAATGTTTGCACACCAATAAATTCGTTAGCATCACGAAAACTTCCATTAATATTCCAATCGAGCCAGACAAGCCCATAGCAATATCTATAATAGCTATATTGGGTCATATATTGGCAAAACCAATAGTCTGGCATATAGAACGTAAAGTAGAGTTGATAAGATTTTCCAAGTTTGAGCTTCGCTTCTTGTCCGGTGAATGTGTAGCAGTTATTGTCTCCTGTTGTCCAATCGAGAACCCAATTACCTGTGGCTACATCTCTAATTTTGACATTAACGATGTAACCATAATAAAGAGGTCCATAGCAATAGGAATAGACATAGGAGTACCCCGAGGGAATATCAGGTGGATACACTACGCAGTAATTAGTTGGCTGCGACGAGAGACGAATTGGAACAAACGCTAACAGGAGAGCAAACAAAAAGCTTCCTGTTAAAACAGTAATTTTAGAAAAGGACTTCATTGTAGAACCTCCAAATAGTGAAACATACATATATTTTAAAATACTAAACATTTTCAACAACTTCAATTAAATACCAATAGCAAAAATATAAATCCAGAGAAAAATGTTACACAAAAAAATGTAAAAAATTTTACATAATGTAAAAAAATTTTGTTTTTTTGTCAAAAAAGTGTGTAAAAAATTCCACACTGTCAACTATATTTTACACACCTATTTCTACCTTCTCCAGACATCGGATGTTTCAAAAACATCCGATGTCTATCTTTGCAAAGGTAAAAAACATAGCGGCTTGGGCAAGGAGTTACATTTCCTCATTCATTCCTTCCCAAAGCTTATAACACAATTGAGCAAGGAGTTGCAACCCTTTTGGAATTTCACCTCCAGACATCGGATGTTTCTAAAACATCCGATGTCTTTATACATACTTCCAATGTCTTTTGTTCAATTTATAATAAGTGTATTTTACCAAAATGTAATATCTTTTATTTAATTTCGTTTTTGTTTTTTTAAAAAATTTGGTTGAACTATGGCAATAATAAGAGTAGAGGAGAAAGAGAAGTTTTTCGTTGCCCATTTGGAAGGCGATTTCGTTTCGACCGATGACATCAACCTTTTACGTTCCACCCTGAAGGAACTTTCGCAAAAGGAAAACAATCGCCTGATAATTAATTTGGGAAAAACCAATTTCCTCAGCTCCGCTTCGCTTGGCGTTCTTCTTTCGGGCAATGCAATGTTCGAAAAAAACGATGGACAAATTGTTCTTTGCTGTGCTTCGGACTACATTGAAAATTTATTTAAGATTACCAAATTAAATCTAATCTTTAAAATTTTCCCAACCCAATTCGACGCTGAAAGATATTTCACAAAACTCCCCGCAGAAGAAAAGTAGCGGGCTTACTTCATATCCAATTGCAAACACTTGCTACTCATTCTCCTCCTGTAATCGGTCATAAATATATTTAGTGATTGAGAATCACTCCAATTATGACAATAAAAGCAAGTGCCAATATTCAAAACACGCTGGATTTGTTTGGGTTGTAGTGAACTTGCATCGCTTCTTGTAGATAATCCCTTCCTTAATCTTTTAAAATCAATCCAAGCATCCAAAGGTAAATTATCGAATTGGGAACTTGCAAAAGTCGGATGGAACTCCAATTTCAACTTTTTCCCATTTTTTTGAAATTCAAATTCACCAGAGCCAAAGCCAAGCACAAGTGGATTAAGATGGCACTCTTTGCACGTGAGAACCACTTTCGAAATCGTATGAGAAAATGTTGGTGCAAAAAATCTACCAGTTTTGGCTATCCCATTACTGGGGAATTTACTCCCATCGATTTCAAGTATCATTCCCGGCATAAAAGTTGAAATTTTAGTCTCTTTACCATTTTGGATATTACCCAAAGTTGGAAAAGTAGCTAAAAAATTTCCGCCAATTTCTTTCCAACCCCCATTCGTTTCATTATCAAGCAAATTATCCCATCCAACAGAATTTGGGTCATAAGATGTGTGGCAAGAACTACAACGAGGAACCCATTGGGTATGGCATACTTTACAATCCATCGTGAAATGAATTTTTTGGCTCGTAAGGCAAATTTGGCCTTGTTTCGGAGAGACCCAAGTTCGGTTGCCACCCTTTTTATAAACAAATATTTTCCCATTTTCCATAACAACGTTAGAATATGGTTTCCCCGATTTACCTGCAACAACAAATTTTGCTTTCAAAAGATTATACCATCCACGAAGGGAAATGATTTTTTTGCTTTCCTCATCCAGATTATCGAAATCAACACTTCGAGGGCTTTCGCTCGGATGGCAATCGCTGCACGATATTTTTATTTGTTTCTCTTTATGTTCGTAGGAATTACCGTCGCCCATAATTTCTGATGAAAGATGGCAATCGATACAATCCATACCCTTTTGGTAATGCACATCTGGTTTCACTCGGACGAAAATCCTTCCATCCATCAACTTCACAAAATCTTGGGAATGTGTTCGTGGCAACTCTTCCAAAGTAGTTTCCATCAGTCCAATATAATTTGTCGAAATGCGACCCGAACGGCTATGACATCCAAAACAGCTTTGAACAGGAACTTTAAGACTTACTTCGGGATGGGTTCGGGGAACAATATTTTTCATTCTTTTATAGGAACTTAATTCATTCATTGCAACGGAATCATAAAAAAGATGGCAGGCAGAACATCCACCCCCACGCGAAAGTTCATCGATTGCACCGGGTTCAGTTTTATCCTTCCCCAAATGGCACGAAGCACATAAATTTCGCAAATGTGTCCCGGCCGGAGAGTGTCCAATTTGTTTAATGTCGAACAAACCTTCTGGTTTCGACAATTCTCCAAAAACGAATTTATCGACGGAAACAACTCCCGACATCGTATTCATCAGACTTTTGCTAACCCGGGTAGCAATTTCCCGGTGGCATTCAACCTTGCCACAAGTTTTGTCCACTATCGAAAGATTTCCGGGAGTTGAAACCATACCTGAATGGGCTGTATTCTTGTCTTCGCCCAATGGCTCTCCAAGATGACAAGAACTGCAACCAATGACTTTGGGATTATGGAATGAGCTAAAACTTCCTTGAACGAGATGGCAATCTTGACAATGCTCTTTTTTACTTGAATAATTCTCCGACTTATAAAAAATACTTTTGTAAGTTGACACAATCCACTGTTCAAATTTGGTGGAATTTTTTTCGACATAACGAAATAACAGAAAAAAAGCCGAACCAAAAGCAAAAAACAAAGTTATTGTTATTACTACTTGCCACCGGCGTGTTTTCATTTTCTCAACCAAATTTCAAAAATTTCCTTAAACTTATCGCCAACCAGTTGGGGGATATCATATTTGCCCGCAACAAGCCTTTGTCGGAAGGCTTCGTAAAGACTTACAGCACAAGCAACCGAAATGTTCAAACTTTCGACCATTCCCACTTGCGGGATTAGAAAGTTCCCATCGGCGAGCGATATTGCTTCTTCCGAAACGCCAGAATGCTCGTTCCCAAAAACAAGAGCAACGGGTTCGGCAAGATTCAACTCATACAGCGAGATTGAATCTGCCTTCAAAGATGTAGTGAAGATTTTGAAACCCCGCTGCCTTAAAGCCAAAAAGCACTCCCCCACATTGTCGAAAAAATTCAATTTGACCCATTTGATTGCGCTGGCAGAACTCTTCTTGCTCAAATCGGGGAATTTCTGCCCGCTGTGGTAAATCAAAAAGACTTCGTAGATTCCAACAGCGTCGCAGCTGCGAATCACTGCCGAAACCTTGTGTGGGTCGTGCACATTCTCGAGGACCACGGTTAAGTCCAGTTGCCTTTTCGAAAGCACACGACGAATCTTTTCGGTTCTCTCCTCTGTCCGTTCCATATCATTTAAAAATAACAAAATTAAGGTTCAAAATTAAATTTTTGAGGAAAGAAATGTATAAAATTAATATTTTGTAAACTGGGTTGATTTGTAAATTTTAATATTGCAAGATAAAAATTCTTACTAAAATCAAAGAAAATGTTTTGAAATTGTTTAAAAGTTTTGTAATTTAATCTTGATTTTTTTACAAAGTTTGAAATGGGTTTGGAAAAAGTAAAAGAAAAACGCATAATTAAAACTTTACAGTTTGGGGTTCTCGAAATCGAACCGCACCACATATTCTATTTCGAGAATGGCATTCTTGGTTTCGAGGATTTGCACGAATTTGTTTTGATTGCCGACGAGGATACCCTTCCATTCAAGTGGCTAATTTCTATCGAAAATCCTGAAATTGGATTCCCACTCCTAAGTCCTTGGCATTTGGATTTAATGTATGACCCCGGTCCGGAGTTCGACCTCGAAAAGCAAGTGCTGATGGTAATAGTAACCTTAGAAGACGAAAACAAACAGATGACAGCCAATATGAAGGCTCCGATTGTGTTCGATGTCGAAAATCAAAAAGGATGGCAAACTATTTTGATGAACGACAAGTACTCCACCAATTTTGTTATACCTAAAAAGACAAAACAAGAATAAAGGAATATTATGCTTGTATTATCAAGGAAGATAGGCGAAGTAATAACAATAGGTTCAACAGTTAAAATAACTGTTTTAGGATATAATCGTGGCGTCGTTCGATTGGGAATCGAAGCACCGAAATCCATTCCAGTTCACAGAAAAGAAGTTTACGACAAGATTATCGAAATCAATCGCCTTGCAGCCAAAACAGAAATCGAAAAACTCAAAGACGCTATGAAAAACAATCCGGTAAAAATCAATAAAAACATCAAAGACAATTTGAGCAACCAAACAATTGTTTCGAGCAAGGAAAAAGAAAATTCAGAGAAAAATAAAGAGGGTGAATAAATATGGTTGAATATTGTGCTTTGATAATCGATGATGATGTGTGGATGCAAAGAATCCTTGCCAAGACGCTTCAAAGCTACGGATTCCGAAAGACTCTGCTTGCATCGAATGGATACGAAGGTGTTAGTTTGGCGATAGAGCATCTACCCGATATAATCATCTTGGATATTCTTATGCCAGACTTGTCGGGGCACCAAACGTTGAAATTGTTGAGAACGATAAAGATGACAAAAAACATTCCCGTCCTGATGGTTTCTGCACTTTCGGATACCGAAAATCTGGGCAAGGCAGTTAAAATTGGTGTAAATGGCTTTATTTCCAAGCCATTCACTCGAACGACCGTTTACGAAAAACTTGTTAACATCTTCGGTCAGGACAGGATGGAAAAAATTGCTGCCGGGGAACCTATCGAAAAACTAACAATAGACGAAGATGTCGATTTAAGAACCTTAATAGCAAGGCACGATGAGCGAAGCTCCGAAGAAGTAACACAAGAAAGTGAACAGCCGACAAATGTTGCTCCGGAGAAAATCTCCTCAAGCTACCGCGAAGAAGACGAACAAAAAACCATCGATGCAATCAAAAAACTTCTGTTGAAAACCAAAAAATCTTCTGAATGATAGAAAGAAGGCTAAAAATTGGCTCCCGTGGTAGCAAACTTGCTACGATGCAATCTTATATTGTTTTGAAACAATTGAATAAATTTTTCCCCGAATTGGTCTTTGAGTTAAAAATAATCAAAACCAAGGGAGATAAATTTTTAGAGGAAGATTTCTCTAAAATTCAAGGCAAAGGCATTTTTACAAAAGAAATCGAAGAGCGGTTGATTTCTGGGGAAATCGACATCGCTGTTCACAGCTTGAAAGATTTACCAACTGAACTCCCCGAAGAGCTAACAATATCTGCAATTTTGCCCAGAGATAATCCCGAAGACGTGCTGATTTCAAAGCAAAATAGACTATTCCTCGAGCTCCCCGAAGGCGCCAAAATAGGTACAAGCTCCCTTAGGCGAATTGTCCAACTAAAAAGAATACGACCCGACTTCGTTTTTGTTCCCCTTCGAGGTAATGTTCCGACAAGGGTAAAAAAACTTTATCATTCCGATTTAGATGCAATTATTCTTGCCCGAGCTGGGCTCGAAAGATTGGGTATGGGTTATACAATCACAGAAATTTTGCCCACCGAAGTCATCATTCCTGCTGTTGGGCAAGGAGCAATTGCTGTGGAGATTCGCAAAGACAACGATTTTGCACGCGAAATCACCGAAAGTTTGAATAACATCGAGACCGAATTTGCTGTCCGAGCCGAAAGAGCCTTCCTGCGGAGGCTTGGTGGTGGGTGTCGGAACCCAATTTCTGCCTTCGCAACAATCATTGACTACGAAATTTTTATCGATGGCTTTGTAGCCTCGCCCGATGGCGAAAGCTTTGTACGCCATTCAACTTTTGGCGATGCACTTAACCCCGAAAAAGTCGGGACCCAACTGGCAGAAACCCTTCTGGCAATGGGTGCCCGAGAAATCCTCGAAGGCTCCCCGGTTAATATTTCAACCCAATCGTAAATACCAGATTCCTTGGCAATCCCGGCTCGATATAATATGGCAAATTTGTGCCTTTTTCGTAGATTGGATTCAGAAATACCGAACCGATATACTTTGTATTCAAAACATTATTGACACTAAAAGCAAGTGAAATTTGCAATTTTCGATTAATGTAAATCTTATCGAACCAAGTACGGAAATTCAAAATGTTATATGCTGGAACATCAATCCTATTTGCATCATCGGCAAAATATTTTCCAACGCCGTTAAGTGAAAATTCAAAATTCAGATAAAACGGAATTAATAAAGCTACATTATAAAAATAATTTGGAACGCCGGGTATCTTGTTGTCCTTGAAATCTGCATAAATCCCAATCTTCGTCTTATCATAAAAAGAGGAGTCAACTTTGTAATCGTTGAACTTGCCCACTAAATAAGTAAAATTTCCCGAAAGAGTAATTCCATAGGCAAAAGTTGCCCGCAATCCTGTTTCGAATCCTATTCGGCTTGTTTTGCCAGCCGAAAAGTAGAATCTTCCTTCTCGATACGGAACTAATTCCTTCTTTGTTGAGATATAATAGCCTGAAAGTTCGAATTCAATACCTTTGAGTGGACTTTGAAATTCGGCAAAAGACTTCAAGCCCAATTCGTAGGTAGTAGAAATTATTGGGTCTAAAAGAGGATTAATTTGGTGCAAAGTATCTTCGCCCGGTGGTGGGTCGGTTTCGTTCCCAGCAGGAACTTCGATACCTCCCCCAACATTCCCAAATATCGACAGATTATCTAAAAGTCGATATGTTATGCCAAATTTTGGTATCAATCGAGAGAACTTTTTCTCCTCGGTAAAAGTAAAATTCAAGAAGTCTTGGCTCGAATAGTTAACGACATCGTATCGTGCACCTACAAGGAAACTAAATTTTTGCCAAATAATTTCATACTGCAAAAAAGCACCGAATGTGCTGGCACCTTCCTTTTTATCGGTGCGGAGTTGATTTGAACGATTTGCATTAGAATCAAGATTGTAGAAAAGGATTGCACCATCTTGCAAAGTTTGGTCGAAACCTAATAAAACGATATTGTCGACCTTGCCAAATTGGGTTTTGTTTTGATAATAAACCGATGAACCAATGAAGTAGCGATTAAAGTCGCGGAAAGTGCCCCGTTCGGACCGTTGAAGATATTTCGAGGTCAAAAAGCCTTGTCCAGTTATCGAGTTGTTCCCGTCGAAGTTATGATTCAATGTAACCGAAATCTGTGCCAGTCGGTTGTTCCGACGCTCTTTATTCTTTAAGTAAACTGGATTTGCAGACTCGGGAAGGCTATCGTAGACAGGTTTCGTTAATGCACCGGGAATGTAAAAAAGATTCTTTGCCAGATTAATGTTCAACTGCAAAGTTGTTGGGGGAAATGCTTCATCCGAAGAGGTTTTTGGGCTACCTATTGGTGTTTTAATTCCAAAATTAAAGAGAAACTTTTCGGAATTGGAATTTTCCCGCCAACCATCAAATTTCCCATAGAGAGAATTAAGATAAATTACTCCGTCATTGCCCAAATTGGTGCGAAGTTTCAAGACATTTTTGTCGAGCCCCCAACTCCCAACCGATTTCGAAAAACTCGCCGAAGGTTTATTGCTCGAAGGCACTGTAGTGAAGCTAAGAACAGCCCCGGCAGCATTTCCCCACAGTGCAGAAGCATTCGAACGGAGTACTTCGATTTGTTCAACAAAGTCAATATCGAAGAAGTCCAACGAGGTTCGACCGTCGGGCTCGGTTTGTGGAATCCCATCGAGTAGAAATCGAAGCCCGCGCACGGTCCCGCTGTTGGAGCGGTCCCCAGCACCACGAGAGCCAAATCCACGCACACTTATCCGAATGTCGGACGAACCACTCCTTGTTTGAACCAAAACACCCGGAATACGCGTCAAAGGCTCATCAATGCCAAGTGCTCGATAACCAGCAAAGTCTTTCGAAGTTAGGTAGCTAATTGACAATGGAACTTCGAGCAGCTTTTCGGGATAGCGAAGTGCCAAAATTACAACTTCCTTAAAGCGAAACGAAGTAGTATCAATTTTGCCAAAACTGAAATGATTGGCAAGAAATAACAAAGCAAAAGCAAAAAGGATTGTCTTTTTCATTGGAACACCTTTTTGATTTAGTTTAAAAAAAATCACTGGTATTCAATAAGATAACAAAATGGGTTGAGGAAAGTTTTGGCACAATTTATTTTTTGGGAACCTCAACAGGCGGAGGCGTGTTTGGCAAAGTTTTGGGAATTGGCGCCCCTTGGGTAACTGGTTTAATCTCGCTTTGCCCAGAACTTCGCAGAAGGAATTTATTTGCAATTAAAGAAAGCAAAAGTATTGCAACAATCAGAGCCCGGGTGGTTTTTTGCAAAAAGTCCATCGTCCTTTGAGCACCAAACATAGTTCCGAACTGCGCGCCCAGCCCACCAAAAGTCGGCGAAAGGTCACCCTTGCCGGGCTGCAAAAGTATAACCCCAATCAAAAGTATTGACCCTATTATCAGCAATATTGTAACCAAAGTAAACATAATTCAATCTCCCAAAAAAACAAAATTATTAAAAAAATTTAAATTTTTTTGTAAAATGTCAATTATTATTTAATTTAGTTTTTTGACAATAAACAATGGATAGAGAAATGAAAAATCCATTTATAATTTTATCCTTATTCTTTTTGTTAACAAACCAACTCCTTTCGATCGAAATCGAACTTCTTACAAGTGCTTATGAAGTTTCGTACGGGGATGTAATAATCATAATGCCAAAAAGTGGAAAAT
>Ga0308418_1001159_pt1 | contig 14280 bp, 10 predicted proteins | sample HotsprSampleR4cd_FD_203517 | JGI IMG/M metagenome (GOLD analysis project Ga0308418, IMG submission 203517) | Hot spring phototrophic mat microbial communities from Mushroom Spring, Yellowstone National Park, Wyoming, United States - 20090729_R4cd ... | reverse complement strand
ATTAACATATAAGGAATTTGCGTAGGTTGATTTAGTGAGATTTCAAGCTCTTTTTTCTCATCTGAATCTGAATCGATCATAGCACTTGCCTCCTTTGCCAGCCGGTAACTCTTTCAGTTTTTGTTACAACGTTGATCTGATTTAAAGCTTCGCATTTCCTAATCCACAACCACATTCGGGCGCCGACAAGGATCATCAGCCATTCGATATCCGTAGAATTAGGGGCAAGGCAGTGACCTGCCCCTCCATGCAATTTCGTTGGCAATAGGCTGGTTGCAAATTACGTTGCATCCATCTTCAGATTTCATCTGTTGCAAAGTCTTACAAGAGCTCACGTAGCTCATGTCTCTAATTCAGCTATGGATATGCAGGCAAAGGTAGCGACGTTGGCGCAGGCGGCGCGGTCGGCCCCGGATAGACCGGTGGTGGCGGCGTTGGCGCAGGCGTGTTCGTCGGCGCAGGCGGCGCGGTCGGCCCCGGATAGACCGGTGGTGGCGGCGTTGGCGCAGGCGTGTTCGTCGGCGCAGGCGGCGCGGTCGGCCCCGGATAGACCGGTAGTGGTGGCGGTGGCGCAGGCGTGTTCGTCGGCGCAGGCGTGTTCGTCGGCGCAGGCGTGTTCGTCGGCGCCGGTGGCGGTGGTGGCGGTGGCGGCGATGGCGTATCCGTTGGCACTGGCGCTGGTGGTGGCGTATCCGTTGGCACCGGCGCTGGTGGTGGCGTATCCGTTGGCACCGGCGCCGGCGGTACTGGTGTATCTGTTGGTGCAAGATAAATCGGTGGCGTCCTCGGTGCAGGTGGTGGAGGTGGCACGAGTGATGGTAAGGGTAGTCTCGTTCCTGTTGGCATTGGCGCCAGGGTGGAGGTCGCCTGCACCATCACAGAAAGTGGTGTGGCCGTTGCTATACTACTCAGAGTTACAGTGGGAACGCCTGCTGGACGAGGCGACGCTGGTAACGGATAAAGGACTGGAGATAATGTTTCTGATCGGGTCGTCGGCCCGACTGGCGGTTGCAGAGTATACAGTATCAACCCGCCTAAGACTACTACTACTGCTCCTATCCCTATCCATTGAATAAGTTTTACAACGAACATTGTAACCTCTCTTTCAGTCTCACGGCGTCAGCGGCGCAGGCGTGTTCGTCGGCGCAGGCGTGTTCGTCGGCGCAGGCGTGTTCGTCGGCGCAGGCGTGTTCGTCGGCGCAGGCGTGTTCGTCGGCGCAGGCGTGTTCGTCGGCGCAGGCGGGGTCGTCGGCGCAGGCGGGGTCGTCGGCGCAGGCGGGGTCGTCGGCGCAGGCGGGGTCGTCGGCGCAGGCGGGGTCGTCGGCGCAGGCGGGGTCGTTGGCGCAGGCGGGGTCGTCGGCGCAGGCGGCGGTGGCGGTAATGATTTAGCTACTTTCAGGGTAATAATTGTTCCCTGTTCTACCTCTGCTCCGGGGGGTGGATTCATTTCAAACACATGCCCCGGGTTTCCGTCAGGTTTTTCTATTTCTTCAACGATCGGCTGCAAGCCGAGATTTCGCAGTTCCTTCTCAGCTTCTGCAAGTGGCTTTCCTATGACATTTGGAACGACAACCTTCGTTGTCGGAGTATCTGTGGCAAGCACTGGCTGCGTTACAGCCGGTGATACAAGTGGTCGGGTGGGCGACGGTTTTGAAGTCGGTCTTACAGAGCCAGGGTTACTACCACCCTGTCCGCCTGTCTGTATTACCGTTGGTGTAACCATAGTTGGTGTGATTTCAGGCGGTAACGCACCTAAAGTCGAAGTAGGTGCGACACCCAAGACAGGGTTACTGTTCGATCCGTTATTTGTAAAAACTGTTGGTACGAATTGTGTAGCATGAGTAACAGTTGTTGGAGACCCCGATCCACTGTCAGATCCCGCCACTGACAGAAAGCCAATAAACGAAAGTACAGACAACGCAACGAGGCCAATAACTGCCAGGAATTGCGTCCGTGTCGGGATTGGCACTGACCATGATCTATCTATCACCTTTTCGCCAGTTGGTGGTGCATGACGCACCACAACCGCACTGATATTGTCGTGCCCCCCACGCTGGTTTGCAAGGTTGATCAGCTTGCGAGTCGCCTGACGTGCATTAGGTGTGGAAAGAACGATATCTGCAATTTCCTCCGGTGTGACAAGATCCGTTAATCCATCAGAACAAAGTACAATAACGTCATTTTCACGCCATTCGGTAGAATAGAGCGATGGATAAACCTGCTTATCTCCCATTGCCTGGGAGAGGGCTTTCCCTCCATCTTCACTACGTCGGATGTGCGCTTTGATCAGAGTTCTAGGTTGTTCGTTAACACGACATAGAATAGCCGGACTATCGCCAACGTTAGCAACTGTGAGTGTATTGCCGTGGATCAAGGCTGCAACAACGGTGGAAGCCATATTGTTTCGTCGTCGCTTGGCTTCGGCAAACACTTGACGCGATGCGTACTCAATCGCTGCCTTAAGGCGGTCTACTGGTGCTTCAGGGAACTGATCATCACCGGTACCGTAATAAAACGCATTAATCACTTCGTCTACAACAATTCGGCTAGCATCAGCACCATCTGCATTACCACCAACACCATCTGCTACGACATAAAGCCGCCCATAACGTTCTCGTAAATCACGCTCAACGCTAATCCCATCTTTTCGATGCCATTGATCAGCCCGTCCAACATTATCCTGATTACTAGCACGTTGACGACCGCGATCAGTGCGAGCATCAACATCAAATGTAGAAGTACCCATACTCATTGATGCTGCTCCTCAAGCGAGTGGCTATACTAATTAGGAATACAGAATATACTTCGACACCAGCCGACCTGATCATTGTAGCGAATCTCATACCACGTAAACGAACCCTGCTGTTGTTCTCGTCCAGTACGTTCAGCTCGCGCCCCTTCCGGTATCCATAGTAAAATGCGCGTCTCGGTTGAAGGTCCGTCGCGTAGTGGTTCTCGTTGTCTCATTCTCACAAAACCCATACCGCTCGGCACAAGTGTACTCTGTGGTAACACCGGGGCTAGTGTCGATGCAGGTTGGGACGGCGCAATGGTACTCGTAGGAGCTGATGTTGGTGCAATAGATGTTACTACACTACCTGCAGACCGATTTGATGGTACCAGTGTAGATGTAGGTATATTTGAAGCTGGAGTAGGTGAGGGCGGGTTTGGACGATAGACAATTGCAAAGGCGAGTAACAGGATTGCCATAGCCACGATGAGACCAACTGCAATCCGTGATGATATGGCAGTTGGTTGCACAGGTGCTGATGGAGAATTGGGGAGTTTCAACCTGATCTTCTCAAAAACCTTTTCACCATCCTGTTCGAGTGCTGTTCGGAGAGAATGAGCAAACTGTTTGCACGATGGGAAACGCTGTTGCGGATCAGCCGCCAGTGCCTTGCATATTGTCTCCGCAGTGTGAGTGCGTTTTCCTAACCACTGCCGAATGTCGGCGTAGTTCGTACTTTGCCATTCTTCAATCTGTTTTCGCCAAGCCGTAGCCCCACTCGGTCGCACGCGCCGACCGGTCAACATTTGGAGTGCCACCATCGCCAACGCAAACTGATCTGACGCTGGCTGTTCCTGACCGATCAATTGTTCAGGCGCCATATAGCCTAACGTCCCCATCACCTTCTCATCAGTCAAACCGTAATGAGGGTGAGTTGCGATACTGAAGTCAATTAGTACTGCCCGTCCATCTTTTCCAACCAGAATATTATCTGGCTTCACATCACGGTGCACAATCGGGCTGTATTCAGAAACACCGGTGTGCAGGTAATCCAACGCATCGGCAATGTCTGTGATCACCCGTACAACCAATGATGGATGTTGGGGTTTCCCAATAGTGAAGGCTAACGTCTGCGCATTGAGAATGGTACTCAAACTGACTCCGTCCACCAAACGGGTGGCTAGCCAGAAAGGTGGCTTGACGAAATTGTCCGCCACATATTCCACGATATGGGGATGACGCCGATGATCACGAATTCGCTTCAAAACTACTTTCTCGTTGGTAAAGTAACCGAACACCATCCGGTCACGCCGTTTATCCTCATCCAGAACCTTGAGTGCAACCAGCGTTCCGTCACGCATCCGTGCTTTGTAGACTCGACCGGTCAGCCCACGACCGATCACGCCAAGTTGTTCAAATGTAGTAGATCGAGTCATACGTTACCTCAACGCATCATCGTTTAGTAGTAGTGTTCGCCGCACCACTCCCTGCGAATCCCCCCATCGCAAGTTGCAGCACAAATGACACTAGAATGGCAATCGGTAGCGCGAAAATCAGATACTGACGCACTAACACATCGTGGAGCGGTACAAGCACGGTGGTCGCCATACCGTTGTACCGTAGGGGTAGGGTATAATTCTGCGTTCCACCTGGAATACTGATTTCCAGCGTCATCGAATGGTCTTTGCCATCATCGATAATCCGTGAGTTGTAGGTCAGGGTGTAGAGCGCAGTTGGCTGCGGCTGCACCAGTGACAGAAACGCCTGCCCGGCTTCCACTTCACCTGGACGTTCAAAGTAGATACCACCGGTCGACTCAGCTAACTGCTTCAGTCGAAATCCATTATTGCTTAGGGCTTTGTCAGTTCCAATCCCGAACGCAATCACTTTCACGTTCTGTTGATTGGCATAAGCGATCAGACTGTTGAAGGTATCACCGGTGAGCGCATCACCGCCATCGCTCACGACGAGAACGGTAGCATTGCCACCATTCTGACGGGCATCACGAGCGGTTGCGTCAATCGCTGTCTGAATAGCAGCCGCCAGGCTGGTCTTGCCTTGCCGAATCGGCAAATCCTGGCGCAGCGTATTGATCACCGCATAGCGATCCTGCGTAAATCCCGGCAACGATGATGGAAATAAGGACTGGGAGGGTTGTTCAACCGGAATGAACAGAGCTACTCGTTCGGGATTGGCTGGCGACTTCGTGCGTGGCGGCGGCGGGTCGCCCATTTCCAACAGAAATGCTTCAATTGCTCGCCGACCAGCGCCGATGTTATCGCGCACGTCTGCCCCACTCCCGTTAAGTAACTGAGAGGCATCAAACACGATTCCAATACTGGCGCCGATTGCGGTCAATGGGTACTGGGCGCCACTGACCAAGGGTACATTCAAGACCGGTTGATCAACATCTGCTATCTGCGAGTCCAAGGTATAATCAGCCACCGTGATTCCATCTTCCAGTAACCGTATTGCACCTCGGTTCAGATCTACAATTGGATTACTCTGCTGGTCACACAGTCGGAACTGGACAGTCACTTTAGGAAATGCGACCTGAGCTGCTAGCACCTCAATCCCACGACAGCCAGTAGACTGAGCAGCTACTGACGTCCCCACCAGTAAAGATAGGACAACGCTGATAATAACCAATCCTCGTTGCATAATACCTTCCACCCCATGCGTATGCTTAAGAAATCAACTACGCTCATATTTCAATATCACTGCATCTGGCGATGCAGGATGACCGAGATAAATCTTGTCACCGTGCTGTATTTCGTAAGGCGTTCCATCAAGCTGATGCTGCTGACCGTCCCGCTCGACAAACGTGCCATTCCTACTACCAAGATCGTGGAGATACACTTTGTCATCCCGTACCTCAAACTGAGCATGCCGACGGGAAACATACGCATCGGTAATCAGAATGGTCGCCTCACCAGCTTTGCCAATGAGTGCGCCGTGCACAATACCGAATTCCTGACCGGGCGATTCCCCTCTTTCTACCTGTACCTTGCCATATTTTGAATTGACTCGGGATTTACCCCCACCACTTCCCATTAGTGCTGTAACTCCACTGATCGCTTTCGTAAACTGTTGTGAGATATTGCTAAGAGTTTTCACCACAGTAGGGGGAGCATAACCACCAACAATGATAGCTGCGATCAGGACAACAACGGCTAGTGCAGCGCCAATAATCCCGAGCGTAGCGAGCTGGGACAAATATCCACCAACCTGTAGCCCATCAACCCGACTCATTTGCTGGATATTTGCCGGAACTTGAAAGTTGATCCGTCGTAAAGCATCAGTCAGGTTGATACTAACGTAGAACGATGGACCAACTAGAATGATCGGCAGACTGGCGAAACATAGCCAGAAAAAGATTTTGAACCCCTTTGATCGCCGCAGTGCAAATGCCATTAAGAAGTAGGCCCCTCCTGAGATCACCGTTGCTGGCAAGACTGCAACGGAATACCACCAGATGTTACTAACCTGTGCGTATTGTTCAAAGTAACGCCACAATTCATACTCGCTCATTGGCGTTCTCCTTTTCTACTTACTGTTCAACCCGCTCAACCTGCAAGGGATTCGTATTCGTTTCGACTGTTACTGTACTCTGGCTTGTTCCATTCAGGGCAACCGAACTAAGAAGCTGCATTGGATCAGCGATGTGCGCAACTTGGGTGAGCATTTGCTGACCATACCACAATACTAGACCACGTCCTGGCGGGAATGCAGCGCTAGCTAACGACTTTGGCCACTTAATACCAACACTCTCTACCTCTTTGGGATCAGCTTTTGTCGCATCCGATGGCGGTTTCCCTAAGTACAAACTGCATCGAGACGTTTTCAGCGTCTTGATAAGCTGGTTATTCTGCCAGGGCGAAAAATCAGTAGCGGTCATAATGATATGGAAGCCTAACTCATCACCTCGCATTGCAAACGGTGTGAGCAAAGTCAGGTAGTTTACTTCCTGACCAATCATAAGATCAAGATCATTGACTACCAAAATAAGCCGTGGTCGATCTACCTGATAATTGTCTTGACCATCAAGATTACTCAAAAGCTGCAATCGCTGATTGAGTTCATCACGTAGATGCAGACAAAGGCCCGCTACTTGACCCTCGGTGACAGCAACCCCGAGCGACTTCGCATGTTCAGGCGCTTGTAAGCCCTTGAGAGCAGTTTGCATCTGTGATGAATTTGGCGGAAATGATATAGGAGGAACATCTCCCTCAAACACCCTCACCGGTTTATCGTATTTGAACGGTACATTGGCAAAGGGTAGGAGCGTCTGACGGCGATAGTCAATCAAGATGAACCTGGTCTCATCAGGGTGTGAGCGCAGCATAATAGCAGTCAGTATCGATCGCAACGCCGTCGACTTACCGCCACCAGACCCGCCTGCAATCAACAAATGTGGAATCTCGTTGCTCAAGTTGAAGGAAATCGGCTTGAGACGCAGACCATCGCGAGCAAAAGGCGCGAATGGTGCTTCTACTTCCGTCAGTAATTCTTCGAGGCGAATCTCTGCTGGCAAGAGGCGAAGTGGTTGAGGTAAGTTGTTTAGAGAAGAGCGCTGCCACTTGTCAGTAATCACCTCTCTTGCCCGATCAAGGTCTGCTCGGAGATCAGGAGCAAATCCACTCTCACCATTCTTGATCGGTATGCTCATTTCTGGTAACACTGGTAATGCAACTTGCAGCTCCACTGGACCTTCACCGGTACGCAAGAAGGCGCGACCTGGTTGTCGAATACGGAAAGCCACGGGCTTCCCAACCAGCATCGTCGATTCGTCATCGCTATTAACCCGCAGTGCGATTTTCGTTTCAAAAAAGGTCTGAAATCGACCCATATCTTTGAGCAAGCTAGTTGTTGCAACAACACTGATCCCCAACGCACGTCCGCGTCGCATCAGGGCAATAATTGCTTCAATCGTAGACTCTGGTTGCGCATTGCTCAATTCAGCAAAATTGTCAATGACTATTAGAATGCCAGGAGGCGGTGGTAGTGAACGATCAGGCGCACGCTGGTACAGGCGACGATAGTCAGTTAGCGTATCAACCCCGTATTTGCGGAGGAGTGCTGTACGCTCTTCAACAGCAGACTCAAGTTCGAATAGTAAACGTTCAATTCGTTCGCTGTCTTGAGGGATCAACGTATCGGCAATATGAACCAAACGGCCCTGTGGCGTTGCTAACCCACATCCTCGGCCACTACCATCAATGGTGTAAATCCGTAGGTCATCTGGTGAATGATGATAAGCGAGCGAAACCATAAGGGTACGGAGGAAGAATGTTTTACCGGAACCTGCCGCGCCAACCACCAACACATTCCCATGTTGACCTACGAGATCGAGGACAAGAGGCTGTTGCTCAGCCAGAGTCGGGTAGTCGAGTAAACCGACCGGAGCCTGCATCCAAGCATTATCTGCCACTGAGAACACCTTTTGCACTTCTGCCAGTGTCAACTGTTCTGGCAGCGGTTCCATCCAAACTTTGTACGTCTCAGCAGCATAACGACGCCGATTGTACACCTGCTCCATAGCGTCAATCAGCAATTTGAATTCCGTTACTTCATCGTGCTGAGCGTGCAATCGAGCGATCATCTCATCGATCACTGCGCTATCTGAACGTTCAAGGTATCGCTGCACCTGCTCACGAATAATCGCTTCTGCTTTACCTATATTCGATGGGGTTGGCAAAGTACCACGTTCTACCGCTTCTTTGTACTCTTCGATAATCAGAGTGATCAATCGATCACTGCTGTTATAGGTTTTGCTACATAATTCCTCGACCCTCCTTCTGAAATCGGCGGCAATATTTTGTACAACGTAACGCCGCCCTGTCTCATCGATAAATCCACCGACTTCACCTTGCTGCTGTGGTTGATAAGGGATTGTTACACGGGCCGACTGAAAAGCTATTACTTCCTTGTTTACACGGAAATAGCCACGTCCTGGAGTTTCAGTAGTCAGATAAGCAGCATCAGGAATTTGTACCATCAACTTGCTATCATCGGTTGAAGTAACACGCAGTGCGATCCAGTACGTGAGGTTACGCAATAACCCCTCCTTAACCATCGACGGCTGCTGAGTGGCAAAAAGGAGGTGAACGCCGAGGCTCCGACCTTGTTTCGCAACCCGAATCAATTCAGTAACAAAATCGGGATAATCACGCACCATTTCGTCAAACTCGTCAATCGCGATCATCAGATTCGGAATTGGCGGCAGAGCCTTATCTTTCGCCAACCGACGATACTCACGAATATTCGAAGTATTGTAATGCTGCAACTTCCGCTTCCGGCGATCAAGTTCACTGTTGATTGCAATCAGCGCCCGTTCAGCCTGATACCCCTCAAGATCTGTAACAACACCTACCGTGTGTGGAAGTGTTTCCAGGATCTTAAATGTTGCACCGCCCTTGAAGTCGATCAGCATCAAATTGAGCCGATCAGGACTATGAGAAACAGCCAGTGACATCAAGAACGTCAACAGGAATTCACTCTTGCCTGAACCAGTGGTGCCTGCGATGATCCCATGTACGCCGTGGTATCCTTCATTGAGGTTAATTTCAAAACGGTCACGGCTCAGTTCAGGACCAGTCACCCCCACAGGAACAGGATGCCAGCTATCCTTCAATGATTTCAGTCGCTCATCCCAATACTCCTTCGGGTTGAACTGCTTCACATCGCCAAGATTAAGCAGAGTAGAGAATCGTACCTGCCGTGGCAATTCACGTCGAGTGGCGATAGTGACATCACTAACGCGAGCAAGAGTTCGCGCCAAACGTACACTATCTTCTAACGAAACTGCGTCCTCCCTGAACGTTTTTCTCCCACCCTTGTTCCCTGTCAGTGCGAGCACTGCTTGGGAAGGCTGTATATCGATGTACCCGCCACAAGCATCAGGGGTCTGCCGCGACTGTTGCACCAGGAAAAAGAAACTAAAACCCAATTCACGACCTTTCGTCAACAATTCGAGGAAAGTGTCACACTGAGACTTAAACTTCGGATAGCTATCGAGTATGATCACGACCTGTGGTCGCCCTTTGACACCATGCTCAATACGCTGACGTAGTTCATTTTTTAACACTCCAACTATTTGTTCAAAATGACTTTGATTAACATCGTAGCGCGCTAGTAAACGATAAGAGACATCTTCAAAAGCCCGCGTATGTGGCAAGTAACGTAACCACGACCAGTGGCGATCAAAGACCGACGACCAAAACATCGCTAGTCGTACTTCATTGGGAGAGTGATGAACTGCGATTTGCCAGATCAAGGATCGGGTAAAGGCAACAACTTTCTCATCGCTCCCGGCAATACCTAGCGAGCCACATTCACGAAGAGGGAGGGTAATTGGTACATCGCGTACTTCAGAGAATTCCTTTACCAATTCCAGTGCTTGCTTCAACTCAGGGGAAAACTGAAAGAGATCAATCCGAGGCGGCTTAATCTTAAAGGCGGGAGGCACAGCTCCAATTCCAATCCGCAAAAGAAGGAAGTCATCATCATCTGGACGCCGTTCCCACAATCGCGACTGCGGAAGTACACCATCACCTGTTGCAATTTCAAGGAGCTTTATCGGAGCAGGGTCGTTTTCTGTCATAACCCGTCTCTGCTCATCAGTCAGGTACTTTAATTGTGTTCGAATCTTATTCAGTACCTCGTTATACGTGTTCTCATAATCTCGCTTTGCTTTCTCCTGCTCACGAAGTTGCTTCCGATAATTCCATATCCCAATACCGACACTAATAAACGAAATCACCACAATAGGCAAGGAAAGCCAAATATTTCCACCCTGATCGCCACGGGCAATCAATGCAATAAGGTAAAAGATACCAGTAGCAGCCGGCAGAATTACGTAAGCGAGCGATGGTAGACTCGCGAAAGAGGAACGGTTCGGTGGATTCGGTATTTCAATTTCTTCAGCAGGTAGTTGCCGAAGAATACGAGGTGGACGATTAAAATTCTCAACTTCTTCTACACTCGTCATAGTTGTTTTCCATAACAAAGGCTTTTTGATACGATATTGTTGCCAAGACAACTGAGTGGGGTGGCGGTCGGGAACACCGTCCACCCCAGCCATCACAATCACGCGCTAATAAATGAACGATCGACGGCTTCAAACTCATCGACTTCCCGACGGATGCCGTTTGCCAAACCTTGCAGCAACTGCAGCATCTCATTCAGGTTCGTGCGCCAATCATTCCATTCATTTGCGAACTGTTGGCTAGACGCACCTTGCCATACTGCCAGTGCAGCATCTACGGCACTAACCATATTACGCAGCGCCGACTCGATAGAGCTGTGACTGCTATCAAAAGTGGAAGCAGTGGCACGAGCTTGATCGGTATCGATACTGATAAGTGGCATAGCTGTTCCTCCTCATGTAGAATTAGCGTTCTACCGACACGACCGTATTAGCGATCAAAGCGTCGCGTAGCTTCTTCGAGCTGATCCGCCTCAGTACGCAAGCCATTGGCTATCGTCTGCAAATCGTTCAACATTTGGGCCAGGCGCCTTCGCCAGTCTTCCCACTGTGTATCAAATTGCTGACGAGACTGACCGGTCCAGGTCGTACCACTGACAGCATTCATCATACGATTGACTTCACCTTCAATCGTGCTCCGACTGTTGTCGAACGTCGATGCTGTTGAGCGAATTTGCTCTACTATTTCAGGAATTGATGCCATAGAGAAAATCCTCCTACACAGTTTCACGCATAGACTGAATATCAGTCAAAGATGAGATCGATCATAGGTAGAGATTGGTGTGCTTCTTGATATTCGGCTATCACCTCCTGTCAAAAACTTACTTTATCACTCACCCTACGCCCTGAATCAAAGATACTGATCAGGATGTAGAGTAGATAATGATTCTAAGGTAGGCTCTCGGACGAAAGAATTTCCACCGTTATCTTCCATCCTCGCTGATGTGCACCGAGCACAAGTGTCATCTGAGGTCTGTCCAGCAATTTCACCTCACCCTGAGAGATAAGTTCATTGTCAACATACGTATCACGTCGCGCTTTCAGGTACCATTGCTCGTTGTATCGAAAGATCGTACAATGTTCAGTACGACTTACGTAGTCGAGAGGTGATTCACCATAGGCAGCACGTCGCAATTTCTCTTTTAGCTTAATTTCACTTGATAAGTTTTGAAGCAGATATTGACGGTTCAAGACCACCTTATTACCAGTAACCGGTATCGGAGGGGATTTTGGCACCAGATACATCCTACAGACAGACGAAGAAACTAGTCTTGGCTTTGGGTATGAGTCGGGATTCGGTGGCGGGGGAAGTTGTCCCGTTTCCGGTTCGGGCGGATTGCGAAGCTCGGAGACATACCACCAGGGAGCCGTTTTATCAGCAAGATATACTGTGCTTCCAGTCCGAATCCCGGCTTGACGCAATGTCTTGCCTGGATCAAGGGGTAGTCCTTGCTTATCGAGAAACAGTCCATATTCAATACGCATACCCTGGCTGCTTGTATCGGGCAATCTGAAACGTGAGACGAGGAAGTTTGTAAGCCTACTAACCGTTTGCATCTCTTCAAAAAATACTCCGTCGCTTCGCTCTGGAGCGTAGTACACGTCAAACTCTATCTCTGCCATTGCTGTATTCTCTCCTGCAAGCACCTAGATGGATGATGCAGCGCAACTATTACCAAAACATTACCAGCAGAGCCAATTTGTTCTTTGATAATGACAGTCAATCCGGCTTTAAATCGCTCTCTGATAACGTTGTCAATACAACCTCATGTTTCGTCAGCAGTAATCTCTCCTGCTTGACTTATAAACTACGGCACTGTAGGATACAATCTTCTATGGATATATACTGCCTAGAGGGCGTAGCAGCTCACACAGGGAATTTTCCAACCTTGGGGAAGCTGGAACCTCGTCAAATATACCCTGTAGAGCCATTTTATCATGCTTGTCAACTAACGATGGCGTTACTCACTCACTCGTTACCAAAAGGTATACACCGAAACGAACCAGATTGTCGAAAACAACCTGGAGCAACGTTAAGGTATTTTCGGGAAAAACGAAACATTTCTCTTAATAAAGTAGCCCTCGAATGATTGGAGTTTCATGGTGTAACACCCTGAATCGAAATTGAGAAAGGTAGACGCCATCCTACATTACAGAAACTACGCAAAATCGGTGACGCATTACAGCTCACTGCTACAGAACTGACCGATCTTAAAGGTTTAGCAGACTACCGTCCGGAAACATGATTACCTCCACTCCCCCCACAAATCAAGGAATTTCTTGCACGTGTGGAAACAGAACTGGTCAAACATCTATATCCAGCATACATTATTGATTATCAGTTTCGCTTCTGGATGACGAATAAAGCCACCAATGTTCTAGTAGGGAGACGCAAAAAAATCGCAAATGACCATGTGGCACGAACTGACGATTTTTGATATTCTGTACTGATTCAAGTCTTGAAACACACATGATCTTGAAAAGATTCAGCAAGAATAGGTGCATCACTACGAGCTATTTAACCAACTTCATCGTTTCAAATAATTTTACCGAAATCCGATCCAAGAAATCCGACGACGATGCTAAAAACTTTACAACTAGTTGAGACGATCTGGAATTCCGATCAACATAGATTATGTCAGCATGGTGATTACATATTACAAGATTTTAGATTTTCTATCAGCCATTAGAAGATGAATGGAAAGTACAATCTTAGATAATGAATGGCAGATGTTCCCGAGAATGGGAACTGTTTCGGAGAGAATGATAGTAATTCTACGCGAAACACCCATTGATATCGTGCTACAATCTGACAGAGAAATTATCTAACCAGGCAGAATCAATAATAGGTGGCTTTAGATCTGACTATAGCATACTATAGTCACAGTATCTTGTCAGGATGTTTCTAATCAGGCAGAATTAATAATAGGCGGCTTTAGAACCCACTACCAGAGTGGTGCGTGGATGCACAAAGTAGTGGGTTGTGCATTGCAATAGTGAGTGAACTGCAAAAACTCACCACGGAGCACACAGAATACACAGAGCGTGCAAGGTTTATAAATAATAAGGATAATTTTTGGCCATTGGGTGCATGGAAGAAAAATGTTCATAACCCTATTTTCAATGAAAGATAAAATTATCTTTAGTCTCTGCGATCTCCGTGGTCTCTGTAGTGGAAAGATCACCTTTTTGCAGTGGAGTCAATAGTAGAAAATATATCCTGGCTCAGACGTTCTGTCTGTCCTTAATCCGCTCTTACTCACTGAGCGCAGGTATAGGGTGAGTAACACACGATGCGCAGCCATGTTTGAGATAAGCTCACTCAGGTGTCTATAGACTCTGTGTCTCCATGGCAATACAAATGTTCTGGTTTAGATGCATGAAGAGCAGACAGCATTTGCTCTTTATGCATCCTTTTTACTTGATTGCAAATCCGTTATACATCAATGATTTATTTTGTGCTACACTAGGAATGTGCCGAATATCACACACTGACGAGACAGAGGAGGTTACAGATGAGCTGGCGAGGTTCTGGGAGAAGCAGTTTCCGTTCGCGTAGTAG
>Ga0308418_1001154_pt1 | contig 14297 bp, 18 predicted proteins | sample HotsprSampleR4cd_FD_203517 | JGI IMG/M metagenome (GOLD analysis project Ga0308418, IMG submission 203517) | Hot spring phototrophic mat microbial communities from Mushroom Spring, Yellowstone National Park, Wyoming, United States - 20090729_R4cd ... | reverse complement strand
ATTCATAGTCTAAGAAAATTTTGTAGGTAAAAAATTTAGGCTTTACAGTTAGCTCTATTTTTATAAAATTAGTTTGATCGTTGTTATATAACGTTACTACAATATCATCTACAAACTCAACATCTGGGTGTTTAGAAACAGAGGTATTAAGTTGATCAATAATCCAGTTTAAATTTTGTTTATTTTTAGGGGTTCTTATTATAGTTTCTAAATCCCAACCAAAATTATTATCACCAGGGTATCTACCAATTTGAGTAATCAGTAAAAAATACATGGATTGAACAAAAGCCTCTACGTTATAAACAAGCTGTAAATCCTGTATATTTTCGTCAAAATCTACTGAACCATCCCAATTCAATCTAACATCATTAGAAAGCTTAGAAGAATCTTGATTTTTAAAGTTAAAAGAAGATTTATAATCAGAAAATACGCTTTGTACATTTTCTGCTAAAATTTTTGCGTCTTTTACAATTAAAGAACTATATCTTGGCATACATCTAAGTATATATATTTCTAAGAACAAATAATCTATTTATAATAATATTATTTATATTTAAATCAACCATTTTATACAGCAGTTTTATTGTAGGTATGTTGATAATTTTTAATATTTCTTCAGAAACTTTTGCTATAGGAAGAAAGCTTAATTCTACAATTTCTTCTGATATAGACTTAATTAATTTACTTGGTTTTACAGTTTCTGGTTTTTTTAAAAATCCTAGGTTATTTGCTAAAGCTACCTCATCAGAAAAAGTATATTTATCAAGAAGTTCAACTTCATTATATGAATCTTCTTCCTTATTTTCCAAGTATAAAAGAGTATTAGTAACTTTATTTGTTAAGAAATTATTTGGATTAGTTTTACTAAAACCGGAAAGTAACAAGGCAATAAAAAGTTTTACTGTTTCTTTAATAAAATAGTTTTCATAATAATTTCCATATGATGAAAATTTTAAGTACATGTGATATGGCGACTCTGTTAACAAGAACAGGCTTTCTAAAGAAGTTATTGGCAACAATAACTCTCCTTCTTCTGTAACTAAATAACTAAAATCAAAAAATTTATAATTTAGTAACCTTAAAAGCCTGACAAATAATAGTACATTTTTATTGTACTTAAGATAATTTTTATTTGAAAATACATATATATTTTCTTTTTCAATAAGTTGTCTATCTTCTACAACAAACTCTCCTTTTAAAATAGGTTTATTTTTAAACACAGTCATTTTTGGTAATAGTACAGTTTTTCCATGTTCGTGTACTTCTATTAGATCATCTTTAACAAATATTTTATTTTCTGAAATAAGATCAAAAACTTTTTTGAGTGACAACTCTTTATCGTCTAATAGCACTGAAAGCGCATAAAACGGCGAGTCATTATTTAGTATTTTATATAAATTTTCTTTTTTTACTTGATCATTTAGTATAGATATAAGTAAATTTCTATCAGAACAAACAAAGAGTTTGTAGAAAAAATCTATATAAGATAAATTGTTGTATGAGGAATTGCATAAATCTTCCATATTATCTTTTACTTAATTAAACCATGCAGCAAATACTGGAATTGAAAATGTTGCTTGGGGAAATTGTTGATCTCCTGTTAAAAACCTTAAATGCGTTCTATTAACTCCGATGGTTGCGGTGATTGTACACCAAGCACGGGCAACAACTCCGGGTGGATAAGGTACAATTACAAATAATTTTGACGAATTATAAGGAGTCCGAAGATATCGAGAATTAGGATCGTGTACCGGTACCACATCAAAATCTGAACTAAAAACCCCAGAATTAAGAGGAACATAAGTCATTTGATGATGGTTTTTCACAAAACCTATATTTCTTTCAGGAAGACCGCAACTAAACGAAAAATGAACAGCAAGAGGAATATTACCATTATAGTCGTGCCAGGTTACCATCAATAAACCTGGACGAAGTTCTGTACGACCCCAACGTGTAAATACCTCCATCCTTGGTATAAAGATACCATCATCTGCTAGTCTTCCTCCCCCATCGCCGTCATAATCACGTAAAGGACTCCAAAAATTAGAACAAAGATTTCCGGTATTAACGCCTTGTAATGTAACGGTATCTGTAGTACCTCTTCTATATATACGAACTCTTTCATAACCACCACAAACTGTATAAAAAAAGTTCATTGAAAATTTACCATAATCAAATATATCTGCTGCAGTAGGAATTTTTACAGTTTTTACAGCGTTTGTGTAACTACAGGTTGCATTATTTGTTACGGTTGCTTCATTAATAGTTAGAATTTTTGTAGAAGGATTATATGTAACATAACTTTTTTCTGGATATATATTACCTTGACTCGGACATGCGCTATTTATTCCTGTAGAAGCATCGTCTAGTAATCTAGCGCAGCTAGTATTAGAAGGTAATTGCGATCTACTTGTAATGTTTTGTGAAGAACTTAATGGAGTAGAACCTATACACAAGTACAAATAATTAGTTGTAGTATCTCTGAAAACAAACAGATTTGTTGTTGTAGATGGAGTTGGAGTTGGTTCGATAGGAAAGGGCATAAATTATCCTCCTTACAAGGTCACTAATGGTAAAGAAACCGATCCTTGAGAATATATTGCTCCTGCAACTGTCATAGGCGCAAACACAGTAAAATCTGTAGAAGTAAGTCTAAGTATATTATAAAAGCTATTTCCTGAAGCAACTCCTAATTTATAAAATATATTAGCATAACTTGCTTTTTTAACTCCCGTAAAATCTACGAAGGTTGGACTATAGTTGTTGGGATCATTAATTGGTTCGCTTGGATTAAGATAAAAAAATCTTTTGTTATATGTAAAAAGATTACCAGCAGCACGAATACTTTTTTCTCCTAACATAAAAGCCATATTATTGGGCTTAAAGTGAAATTCAGAAACCAAACTTGCTCCATCATAAAAACTCACTGACTCAAACGGCGTAGAGTTATAAGAATGGGTTGGTTCGGGAAATATAGAAGTGTCTATGGTTGTCCTAACATGTTCTTTTTTATAAGAGTTTGAACTTATACTTGAAAGGTAATAGTTAAATTGATCTCTATACAAAAAGAAATTTTGAACAACATAACTTTGAGAGGCATCCATTGCAGCTTGTACTTCTGTTTTAGCAAGAACTGGATATGTAGAATGTTCAAACATGCTTTCTAAAAATGAAGCATAAGAAGAGCCTCCTATTCTAACTACATCTTTAACAAAATTTTTTTGTCTATCTGGTATAACAAAAACATTAGAAAATCCAGTAAAAGTGCTACTATCCAATACATTATGTATAGTATCTGGTGAGTTTAAATAAGCGGTTCTGGTATTTACTCTTGTCTCTGTGCCTACAGTAAAATCTCCTAGCGTAGTACTTTTAGTAACTGTTAAGTTCCTTCTAACTAATAAATCTCTACCAATATCAGCGTCATATCCAACAAATAAATTTGAGTCAGTAGTAAGATTTCCTACTACATGGCTGTATCCATTAACATTTTCATTACCATTTATAGTTTGACTCCCAGAAGTTAGCGTTCCATCTATTTGGGCATAACTCGTTACTCTTAAGTACCCGTTTACGTTCGTATCCTTATGTTGCCCGGCTTTAGTGGGGTTTGATATTGATGTAAAATGTTCTACAGAAAAATCTGAAGAAAGAGAAGAATAATAATTATAAAGTGCTGTTAAGTTATAAAAAGGTACTTTATACCACGTGTTGTTAATATCGGTAGGATTTGTACCAATAATATTAAATATTACGCTCCTTATATAATTTAGGTCTTCTAATAAAGAAGTAGATGAAGGAGCATTTAAAATAGATAAGCGATCTGATTGTGGAGAAGAATTATAAACTTCTGTTTGTTCGATATAGCATATTGCCATAAGTATACTTATTGTACTATAAATAAAAACAATAAATAAAAAAAGAAACTAGTCTTTATTTTCAGACTTATTTATAAGTTGATTTACAACATTTTCTATAGAAGTAAAACCTAAAATTACACTAACAATAGAATCGTTTTCTTTATTAATAATCAACATTAAAGGCGTAATGCTTTCGTGTTGTTTTAATTCAGGATGTTGAAGATCAATAATTGTTTTTGCTCTTGCCATGTAGTTGGTAAACTCTACAGGTCTATCTTCTTTATACAGTAGATATGCGTCTAGTGTTAATAAACTTTCTATATTTCTTTTTAGGAGTTCTACACAAAAACCACACGACTTTGAAAGAAGTAAAACTAGCCTCACTGGAAAGTTATTTTTCTCCTGTTTAGTAACGTTTTCTTCTCTTTTTTCCATATTTCCTCCACAATAATTACTTTATTGTTTTTATTATAGATAGCGTGTTCTCTATCAACCATATTTTACACGCTTTTTCTAATTGTGGCAACACTGTTTTTATTTCTTTTACAGTCCAAAAATCTTTTTGCTGAAAGAAAGAAAAAATATAGTTGTAAGGAAGAAATAATTGTTCAAATTCATAACTATTTCTAAGTTCTGGAAACTCTTCTAAGAACTTTTTTTTCAATTTAATAATTGATTTTTTTACTATTAACAAATAATCTTTTTTATTTTTTCCACCTGTGAAATTGTTACCAACTATTGATCTTATTATTTCATTTGTATAAATCTTCATAGTGGTGACGACTCCTCGGACTGAAGTCCTAGGCTTCTCCGCTTGTTTATAGCTGAAGGCTCCGTCCGAGCCTTAGCCAGAATATTCATTGCTGCTGCTGTGTCACGATGAAAAGTATTGTTGCACTTTGGACAAGTAAAATTTCTTATCCAAAGAGGTTTCTTTTCTTTGTGACCACAGACAGGGCAATTCTGGCTAGTATATTTAGGGTCAACAGCTATTACTTTCCTACCAGCCTCTTCCGCTTTGTAAGAAAGCATTTGTAAAAACTGCGCCCATCCAGAGTCGTATATTCCCTTTGCTAAGCGGGACTGTGAAAGAGCTTGTATATTTATGTCTTCATGTACTATTATTCCGTATTCATTTACTAACCTCCGAGAAAGTTTATGATGAAAGTCTTTTCTTTGGTTTGCTATTTTTCTATGAAGTTTAGACAGTTGTTTTTTAATTAGCTTGTATCTACAGCTATTCTTCTTCTTTTTAGAAAGGTTTTGTTGTACTTTTGCTAATTTTTTCTGTGCATTTTGATAGTATTTTGGTGCTTTTACTTCTTCCCCATTTGAAGTTACTAAAAAGTTTGGGTTAGTGCCTAAGTCTATTCCAATAGCATTTTCGTTTTCAGGAAGTCTTTTAGGTTCTACTTCGCAAGAAAAAACAATATACCATAGTTCTCCTTCTCTTTTTATTGTTGCAGTTTTTATTTTACCTTCTAAGTCACGATGTAATTTTACTTTTACAGAACCAATACCATGTAACAAAACTCTTTTTCCATCGTTTTGTATTTTTACACCAGTAGCATATGCTTGAGGAAAAGTAAAAGAGTCGTATCTTTGCTTACCTTTAAAACGAGGAAAACCAGGTTTTTGACCTTTTTTTACTCTACGAAAGAAACCTTTATATGCATTATCTACTCTGTCTATAACGTTGCATAAAACTTGAGAATGAATTTTTTTATATTCTGGTAGTTCATTTTTTACTAATACTAAAGAATTAATTTGTTCAAAGCGTGTAATAGACTTTTTAACTTTTTTATATGCGTCTCTACGTTCTTGTAAAGCAGCATTATAAAGCTCACAACAAAGAGACAAAGTATTTTCTAAGTCTTTTTGTTGTGGTTTAGTTGGGTGTAGTTGGTATTTGAAGGACTTTATCATATGTTTTTTTGGTGCGCCCGAGAGGATTTGAACCTCTGACCTACCGCTTAGAAGGCGGCTGCTCTATCCGCTGAGCTACGAGCGCATAATAAAAAAGATGGTGCGGGGTATGGGACTCGAACCCACACGCTCTTTTGAGCAACAGATTTTAAGTCTGTAGCGTCTACCATTCCGCCAACCCCGCATAGAAAAACTACAGCATATTTTCTCTTAGAAACCTTCTTATAGAAGACATATGCAGAATTTTTTCCATACTAGATTCATCAACCTTTCCTGAAGGAAACATTTTCTTTTCTACAAAAGCCATGTTATTTATATCAAAAATCATTTTCCCAAAGAAAAGCGGGCCATTTCTGTGTTTTTCTATTTTATAGTTTACTATTCTGTACGCATCTTCTGGGTTCTCTTTGCCTTTAGGAAGCTGAATTTGATCAAGCTCTTTACCGCTAGAAACAGCATCGTCTATAACACGCTGTACTTCATTGTCTTCTTGATCTTGCTCTTCATATTCTTTTAGTTTCTTGTCCTCTCCCCATAGAAGCATAATAAGGGATGCAGCCTGTTCTATATCTCCTGACTCCTTTAAATCTGCCATAATAGGCTCTTTGTTAGGTTTACGAGCCAATTGAGACAATTCAACTATAGCTACGTCCAATTCAATAGCTAAATTTTTCATTTTTTGCGCTACAGATGCAACTTCTAAGTGTCTAGATTCAACGTTAGGATTACTAATTAATTGTATGTAATCAATAAAAAATACTTTTGTTCTGTACTTAATAACACTTTCTCTAATAACGTGTTCTATTTTTTCTAGTGTAGGATTATATTCTGAAGTGATTTTTAAGGGCAATTTAAACAACAAGTTACTCACTCGATCTATTTGAAGTAACTCATCGTTCTTAGACCTGGTGTCAAAAAATCTGGTTCCTGGAATACCTGTAACAGCGGTAAAAATTCTCAGTCCAAGTTGCCACAAATTCATTTCCATTGAAATAAAATGAACAGGAATATTTTTTGCAACTAGATTAAGAGATGCCCACAAAGCAAATGCTGTTTTTCCAACTCCTGGACGTGCTCCAATTACTAAAGTATTTCCAGGAGTAAAATCATAAAATTGATGGTCTACCATTCCAATACTAAAGTTATAATTTTCTTTTCTTTCACTGGTAAGTTTTTTGATAGTTTCTTGATATACATCTTGCATGCTGAATTCGTCTTTATATAAGCTAAAAGTACGTCTAACTCTTTCTGTAATACTTTGTAAATGATTAATAATCTCAAATACAGAAGAGAATTTCTGCTCTGCTAATACCTGTAATTTTCCTTTTGTTTCTACAAGCAAGAGCATGTCTTTAAGCTCTCTTGATAGGTTTACTAAATAATCAAAATCATCTTCTACGAAAAGTTCTATATCTCTTACATCCTTTTCACTTATAGCATTGTTTGCAAAAAGAAGCATGACTTGTTCACGAAAAGGCTTACCTAAATTTTCTTTAGCTATAGCAAAAGCTTTCGAATAAAATCTAAAATCACTAGGTTCAAGAAATTGAATATAGTCTAAAAAGTTGGGGAACTTCATCAAAGTAGCCACTAAACTAAGCTCGATGTATTGAAGAGTTGATCTGTCACCAGTGTTAAAGTTAGCCTGATTTTTTCCCATAAGAGTGTACTTGCCCCTTAGAATAAGCTACCATAGGTAAAATCGTCTGTCAAGTACTACTAGAAGACTTTTCTGTGGGTGTAGTTTTTGACCTACTTTGACCAACTCTATTTAGTGTATGGACAAAGATTTTTAAAGACTTAATTTTCATTACATCGCTTAGAAAGCCAAGAAAATATGTAGTGACTAACCTTCTTAGGTTCATTTCTAATTTTATTTTTGATAATAAAATATTTGTCATACGTATATCAGAAAGCTCTGTGCTTAGTTCTGGATATTTTTGGGCTGAAAGTTTTAAGAAAGGAATCAGTAAGTTAATAGTTTTGTAATTATTTTTTGTGAAAAATATATATTGAAAATAGAAAACAATTAAGTCATCTATATCAAAAAGGTCTTTTATCTTGCGAGACAACTTTGGAACAATAAAAGTCTGTGAAATATATTCAGCGTGTGTTCTTGCCAACATGTAGTAGGTAGGGTCAAAAGTAAGTTCATCTGAATCCGGATTATCTGTTATGTAAGGAAAATAGTTGCTGTCATGATAAATGTTGTAATCAAGACCATAAGCTCTGTAAAATTCCTCAATAAAGTCTAAATAGTCTTCTCTTCTAAATCTATTAAATACTTTTCTAATAAACTCTGAATATTCATAGCTACGTTCCAAAGAGAAATAATTACATACAAATTCATTAACTTCTTTCATTCTCGCTGATTTATTTTTTATACTTGAAACAATATTTACAAAACACTTAACTTTTTCATCTTTTAAGCATTCTGGATTTTTTTGCAAAACAATACTTATCTTCTCATTTAAAATTTCTGAAGCAGAACGTTTATTATAAACACTTTCAGAGGCTTTACTATTAGTATCTGGGAAAAGACTTTCTTGCTGAACAGGGCTTCCGTGTGTAGTTTTATTTGAACTAACAGCTTCTTTAAAGGCAAGCAAAGAATCTTTAGATTCAATAGTTGAGTTAGTATCTTTAAAGATTTCAATGTTTGATGTGTAATCTAAATGTTCTTCTTTATTTTCATAAAAAATTTTTTCTGATTTTCCTTTTAAGAAATCTTTCAATCTAAAGAAAGACTCTTCTGAAATAGTAGATTCAGAAGGTGTTGCTGCTCTTGTTAATTCATCAAATAAGGAAGCCTTAGTATTTTCTGAAAACACGCTAGGAAAAACAAAACCAGAAGAAAACTTTTCTTGGGTTTCTTTTGGCGTATTTTTAGAAGAATCAATCATTGTTGCATTATATTCTGTCCGAGAATCTTTTTCAACTGCAGTTGAATATAATTCTTGGCTTCCGGTTACCTCCACATGTTCTGTTGAAGATATTTGTGATTTCTTTCTCAAGTGTATATAATTTCTGTTTAATGATCCTAAATTAGATTTACCTTTAAGATCTCCTATACCATTTAAGTCTCCTAAATTAGATTTACCTTTTAAGTATCCAATATAATTTTTCCTTCTTAATTGTATTCTTCTTGATCCGGTAAAGTTAATTCTTAATTCTCTATTAATTTTATAATTACCACTTAAATTGTTAAAATAATTTACAATTCTTTTTCTTACAATTAATCGTTCTATTACATTTCTTTTTATTACATTAATAGTTCTATTACCGGATGTGTGCAATGTATGGTTTTTCTCGTTCTGTATAGTATTTACCCCTCGTTCTGATCTGTTCATTTTTGCACAGATTGTGTTCATTTTTGCACAGATTGTGTGCGAAAAAGAATCAAAACTTTTCTGTACTAGTTGTTCAGAAGCTTTTGTTAGTATGCTCTTAATTTCTTGGAGATTAGTAGAAGTATTTGCATTTGAATTTTTATGTAAATTTGAAATTTCTTGTAGTATTTTTTGTAGGTCTTCTTTAAAGTAAATAGATAAACTAAGCTTTTTAAATTCTTCTAAAAGAATGTTTCCGTCAAGTATGTTTTCGCTAAATAAATGTTCGAAGCCTTCTTTGTCTCTTATTCCAACAATGTACAAAGAGGTATCATGATGATACCTTAGTTTGAAGGTAACCAAGAACCCTAGTTTTCGTAGAAGATATTTATATCTTCTAATGGAAGACTTACTTAAGTTTAGATTTTTAGAAAGTTCATTATCTGAAATAATGGAGACCAAAAAATTTTTTGATAGTACTTGGTTATTAAAAATATAAAATTCTTTAGAAAATAATTTTTTACAATTTCTGGAAACGTGATTTACTATTTCTTTATATACTAAGAATAGCTTTGAATTAGTATCAATTACTTGTTTTTCTGATATTAATTTTTCTAGAGTATAAAACCTGTTTGTAAAAATAAAGTCTTTTCTTAGCTTTTTTTCTGTGTGTACGTGCATGAAAAAATTGTAGCCCGCACTAAGAAGTCAACAGTAATTTGAAGCACAATAAATTTGTGCGGAAGCGAATATCGTTCTTTTTTTTGTAAAAAAATTTTTTACTTTACAAAAAATTTCAATAACCCGCTTATTAGAACCATCAAAGAAATACCTATAGAAATGAGTTTGAAGTTATATTCTTGCATGCTTTTGATTACCTGTTTAAATTCTTTTAAGGGTTCAAGGTCTTTGGATATTTTTTCGTTAAATTTATTTAATTTCTCTATATCTTCTTCTAGAAAGGAAACTTTATGTTTTAAGACATCTAAGTCTGATTTCCAATATTGCCCTTTTTGTATTTCAGAAATAATAAATTCTATCAATGTGTGTTTTGAAGCAAACGACTCTACTTTAGAATATAAATCATCAATTTTGTTTTTTAAATACCTGATCTCTTCGTCTAATTCAGTAAAACGGCGGTCTGCTTCATATTGGTGCATAGTTATATTCCTTCCTCAGATGAGGATTTTATAAAATCAGTATTATAGGTTATTTCCAAAGACCAAATAAGTTGTTTACAGCAACCACTAAATCAATGAAGGCGCTAATAACTGCAAGAATTTTTTGTTTCTTGTCCTCTGGTAGTTCTGCTAAATTTAGTGTTTCAACTACTAGTTGAAGAGAATGTGCTTTTTTCTCTTCGGACGTAGCGCCGCTTTTAAGTTTTTCTACTAATTGAACTACCTTATTAACCAAGGGCCAGTACCTAATAAAAATTTGAATATAATAAAAGACGTTTTTCATGATTATGATTTTAGCAGATGGAAATGAACTTTTTATTGCGCTTAAGAGCAAGCGTCTAAAATAATTAAACCTACATGTTTAAAAACTTTTTGTTATCATAGTAGCATGCATTTTTATATTGATCTAGCTCTTAGAGATTCTGGTTATGCAATATTTGAAAATAAACAACTTATAAACTTTGGAAGTATAAAATATAAAGAAAAATTTGATATAGAAAATTATGAAAACTTAATTTCACATTACAAATTTTTAAGAGTAGAACTAGAAAAAGTTTTTTTAGGGTATAATATAAAGAAGGTTGTAACAGAGGCAGATACTTTTGGAGTAAGGAAAGGGGGTTATAAAACAAAAGAACTTCTTACTTTAGTAAGAGCTAATTTTATTCATGCTATTTATTCAATAGATAAATCAATAGAAGTTAGATTTATTAGAGCATATGAATGGAAAAATAAATTACTGGGAAGTTCTAAACTAGAAAAATCGGACTATGAAGATTTATCTAAAAATATTATTGCTGAAAGATATTCAAAACATGTTTCTAATCACAATGTACGGGATGCCATTTTGATAGGGTACTATTTGGAAAATATAGCTAATTATTAAGGAGTGGGTATGCAACGAACAGCAAATTTTTTAAGGTTTGAAGAGATCGTCAAAAGAGTTCTGCAAAGTGCGTGTTCGTAACCTCTTTTCAAAGAATAAAAAATATGCTATAGTAAATTTGAGGTAAATATGTTCGAAAAAAAACTGAATGAAGTTAATGACGAAATTAATGCTCTGATTGAAAAGATGAAAGAAATCTCAGCTAAAATTGATGAGTTTACAGATTTTAGAAACAAACTGAGAGATAGAATAGTTTTTTTAGAGGGAAAAAAAGAAATTTTGTTGCAACTATTACAAGAAAAAGAAGAACAGAAAGATACAAATAAAGGAGAACCAGATGAATAATTTGATGGTAAATAAAATTGGTTTGCTTGTGGCTATTAAGAAAAAACGACATATCTACGTACAAGGAGAAGAAAATCAAAAACCCGATTTAATTGTACAAGTAATCTTAACCCCACAACTTTTAGAAATGTATTCAAATGCTGAAACATTATTTTTAGACAGGATGAACAATTATGCATATAATGCATACGCTTTTAACATTTACGGCGATGCTTTTAAAGACCTTTCAGAAGAAGAACTTAAAAAGGATTACGAGAATTTCTTGAAAACTCATGATGTGATGATTTCTCAATCTCCTGTACCATTTGACTACCTTATTGAAGATATTACTACAGAAGAAGATATTCGAGCTTTCATTGATTTTCAAGACCAGCTTATGCAAAAGAACCCTAAAGTAACGGGAGGACAAAATGGCTGATGTAACCAACATTAATACTATAAACTGTGTTTTAGTAGAAATTGAAAAAAGTCAAGAAGTAAAAACTTCTTCTGGAATTTTTCTAGTAGAAAATGAGAAGCCTCAAAATTTTGGTAAGATTATTGCACTACCAAAAACTTTAACTGAGTCTTATAAGGATTATACAGAACTAGTAAATAGTCTACGTGAGGGGGATGTGATATTTTTTAATCCAAAACATTCATATGCAACAGTACAGCTAGATTCTTTTGAAAAGGGTAAAGTTTATATGTTCATTCCTTTAGATATGGTGCTAGCAGTTTACTCTATACCCGATAAAAATTAATTTTTATGGATACGGAATATAAGTGCATTATAAAAAATAATCCAGAAAGCGGATATGACGGGTATGTAGAAGATATAGGAGTGTTCGTAATAGGTAAAAATAGTATAGAAGAAGTAAAAGAATCTATTCGTAAAGGGGTAGAGTTGCACATTCTTTCTCTTTATCCAAAAAACATTGTTCCTAAAAAATGGTATATCTCGTTTTCAGAGGAAGTGGTTTAAATGGAATTAATAGCCAAGATTCAAAGTAAAGGAGACTGTAACTGTCAAATCAGGGATACTTTTGAGGTATTTAAAGAGGTGTTTAGAGATGAAAGTTATTTTTATGTAAAACTAAATTCTTTAAATTTTATGAACAGAGTTACTAAAAGTAAAGTTAAAAACTTTTTTATATCAAGAAAATTTCTTTTTGATGAAAAAGAGTTAGAAAAGTTATTAAAAGCTCTCGAATAAAACTCTTAGGAGTTTCTATGTTTGAACTAGAGACACTACTAAAAGTATTAAACAAGTCTATGCCCCCTATAGAAACCTATCTAGTTTTTGCTTTAGGGTTTTTCCTAACCCTTATTACAGTTCGTTACTTAAAAGTTTTTATTTATAAATTTCTTCCAAATAATTATGAATTTTATTTTCTCTTTTCTTGTGTCCAGTGCACGGGTTTTTGGATTACTTTGCTACTACTTTTAGCGCTTTACTTTGGGTTTGGGGTTTTACTTGAAATTAATCTATTTCTTTATGTTATGTCTTTACTTTCTTTGGTATATGCCTTAATAACTTCCCCATTATTTAAGCATCTTCAGCTTAATTTTTGGTTCATAAAAAATAACAGCGTCTTACCAAAATTTATTATTCTTGTTGCTTATCTACTTTTCACTAAGGATGTTATTATATTAGAACACAATTTTATTTTTAGTTTTTTGGTATTTCCTCTTGCTTTTTCGTTACTATATGTGATTTTGTTGAACTTTTTTAGAATAATTAAGGATAAAAAGATTAATGGTAAAGTATATAGGATCTAAACGAGCATTGCTACCCTGGATAGTTGAAACAATTGAAATAATACGAACCGTAGAGACAGTTAATACAGTAGTAGACTTGTTTTCAGGTAGTGCACGTGTTGGTCACGCCCTAAAAGCAAAAGGTTTTGAAGTAACTGCCAACGACATAAACTCCTATGCTTTTGTGCTCGCTAGAGCATTGATTGAAGCAGATGCAAGAAAATACGATCAACCTTATATATCAAAAATTTTAAAAGAGCTTATGGAAGTTGAGCCTGTATTTGGTTGGTTTACAAAAACTTATAAAAAAGAGGGGGTGTGGGGGAGCTATAAAACCCAGGTTTTCAAACCTGGGATACATGGACCCCCCCACTAAATTTTTAGCCTTAAGTGTGTTTTCCAACACATAAAACACAGCATCTACTAGGTAATCTAGGAAAAATGTCTTTATGAGAAAATCCCTGTCTGAATACAAAAAAATTATTGGAGTAGACATAGAAACTACCGACGGAAAAGGTAAGGGTTCTCTTGATCCTTTTACGGGAAAAATAGCCTTGATACAAATTGCTCATAGTAATAAAAACATTGAGCTTTTGCGTTTAAATAGAGAGACTTATAGATATATAAAAGATTTGCTAGAAGACCCTGAAGTTTTAAAAATTGGACATAACTTTAAGTTTGATATGAAGTTTTTTATAAAAGAAAACATTTATCCAACAGAAATTTTTGACACAATGATTGCTTCTGAGATTTATTATGCTGGGGCAGGAGTAGATTATGTGTCGGAGGTTGTAGAAGCTATTAAAAAAGACTATGAGCGTGCAGATGAGGTTCTTTTTGAAGAGTATTTAAGTACAATGCGTAAAAGAACTAAAGGTACAAGATTTCAACATAATTTACAGGCGGTTTTGAAAAGAGAACTAAATATTTTTATTTCTAAAGAAATGCAAACTAGTGATTGGAGTAAAGAATTAACCCCAGCACAACAAGAATACGCTAAAAGCGATGTAAAATATTTGGAGCAGTTAGC
>Ga0308418_1001150_pt1 | contig 14319 bp, 10 predicted proteins | sample HotsprSampleR4cd_FD_203517 | JGI IMG/M metagenome (GOLD analysis project Ga0308418, IMG submission 203517) | Hot spring phototrophic mat microbial communities from Mushroom Spring, Yellowstone National Park, Wyoming, United States - 20090729_R4cd ... | reverse complement strand
CTCCCCTGAATCAGCCCTATCAGATTCAGTATCAGCAAGGGTATCAGACCGCTGACACTAAACCAGGCGAGATCTTGGCTATTGGCATTATGGCAATCGTTGATGCAGGTATCAGTGGATTGAGCGGTTTGGTATGGTTGCTAACAATATGCGGTATTCCACTTGCGATCTATTCGATCATCGTGGCAGTTATGGCGGGCATGTACGCTTATAAGCTGCTGAGCAGCCCACCTCAACCGCTACAACCAAACAAGACGCTGGCGATTATGCAAATTGTCAACATTATTACTGGCAATATCTTTTCGTTGGCGTTTGGGATTGTCAGTCTGGTGCTGTATAACCAACCAAAGGTTCAAGCTTATTTCGCCTATCGAAACAGTCAATCTCTGCCACCGCATCAGTATCAGCCACCGCCGTTTTAGGGAAGGGGTAGTATTCATTCAATATCTTACCCGCAGTAGATGAGGCTTCCCCTACCTCTTTGTTGATAATCGAGGTTTTCAGCTCTCTCTACGAAGAGCGGGTTTCCAATCCGCCTCAGTATCCCCTTCCTCTCTTGCATCGGGAGAAGAAGGGGATGAGGAAAGAGGAGGGAACGTGGTGGGCGATGTTTCTATCTTTTAGGATGCGGGCCAGAGGCCCGCGTTCCCAGGCAACAGGCATCCGAAGACGTTGAAAGGCCTCCTAGGCTGACAACATGGTGATTGTCAGTTTCGCTTAACGTGCAATATCACGATGTACTTCCTGCCACACCTGCGCACCGGTTGCCGGGAGACTGCTGATGTCTAATCTCCCATCATAAACCACTGTTTCGACGCCGGTTAGTATTTCTCTCATCCGTGTACCGTCGGCCAGACCAGCGTGTCTGATTGGCAATGTCCGTTGTCCATCATCGCTGCGGCGTGCCACAATGATTAAACGCTGCTCAGGCGCTTCGCGTTGAAACGCAATGGTCTCGCCATAGGCGTAGAGTTGCTGAAACCCACCCCAGCGTAATGCCGGCGCGCTGCGTCGCAACCGTACCAGTTGTTGCACAAAGGTGCGCAAGTCGTGATCCCATGCCGATTCGTCCCACGGCATAGGGCGCCGACAATCGGGATCGCCACTACCGGTCAGACCGATCTCATCACCGTAGTAGATGCACGGCACCCCCGGATAGCAGAACAGGAGGGTCATTGCAACTCGTACTCGCGCCAGATCATTCCCAACGATGGTACGTATGCGTGGTGTATCGTGACTGCCGAGCAGGTTGAATTGCTGGCTGGCTATTTGCCAGGGAATTGCTGCCCGAAATGCAGTCCACTGGTCGGCGACTGTTTCGGTAGCTATCGGGCGTGGATCGGCTTCGGGCCGCTGGGGGTTGAATTCAAATCCGCCCAGCCAACGCCAGATGGGAAAGGTGAAACCCTGGTAGTTCATCGTCGCATCAAGCTCTTCACCTTGCAGATGCGGCGTACCATCGAAGAAGTGCTCTCCGAGAAGGTAAGCGTCAGGTTGTTCAGCTTTTACGGCACGGCGAATACCTCGTCCGATTTTATGCCCCAGGTTATCTGGTCCCAGACGTCCCAGCATATTGGCGACATCAATCCGCCATCCATCAATCCGGTAGGGTGGACGTAGCCAGTGCCTCATAATAGCATCGTGACCGGCGTACATTATTTCGCGGAGTCGCACACTGCGATAATTGAGCTTGGGCAAGGTTTTTACTCCTAGCCAACTCTCGTATTCGTGCGGATGTCGGCGGAAGATGAAGAACTCCGATGTCGGTGCGTGCGGATCGCGTTGGGCAGCTACGAACCAGGGATGTGTCACCCCGCAATGGTTCGGTACAATATCGAGCACGAGCCGCATCTGGTGATCGTCAAGAGCCTGTCGGAGCATCAGCAGACCAGTTTCGCCACCCAGGTGTGGATCGATGCTGGTATAGTCTTCCACATCGTATTTGTGGTTCGACGGTGCCCGAAAAATGGGGTTGAGATAGAGCGCCGAAATACCCAAATCGGTCAGATAGTCGAGTCGTTGGGCGATACCCTGCAAATCACCGCCATAAAACTCAAACGGGCCGGTTGCACGGTTGGGGTGTTCGTCCCAACGTCGGGCAATTACCGGGTGTCCATGGTACAGATAGGCGCCACTCTGCACGTTGTTGGTCGGATCCCCATCGGCAAAGCGATCGGGAAAGATCTGGTAGAAGACCGTATCACGCACCCATGCTGGTGCATGGTAGTTGGCCAGTACTACAAAATCATTGGCGTCGGTTGGGTAGTAGCGAGTCATGCCACCTGCACTGTACCAACGTGTTCCGTCATCAGCCCGGATCAGAAAGCGATAGTTGGTACGCAACATCCGAATGGGAAGTGTACCTTCCCACCACCGAGATACTCCCCGTATCCCTTTATCCTGGAGTGGCGTGATCTGTTGTTCACCATCTGGACAGGTGCGGAGAAAGACACCATGCACCGGCGCATCGGCAGCCATACGCAGCCGAAAGACTGCCGTATCACCCAGACGTCCACTGAAGCGTAGATAGAGTGGCGAGCCGTCGTGATGCACACTGACTTCCCAGGGTAGCAACTTCATAGCATTTGCTCCAATGCAGCAATGGCAGCGTTCAACCGCGACAGGCTGCGTTCACGTCCGATGCCGGCCAGGGTGTCGAACAACGGCGGTGCAACGCTCCGTCCCGTTACTGCAACCCGGATTGCACCGAACAGTGGGCCAGGTTTGACCTGAAGTTGCTCGCAAAGGGCACGCAAGGTTGTCTCAAGGGCAGGCGGCGTCCAATCTGTGATCTGACTCAATGCCTCGTATGCTGCCCGCAATAAGGCGATGGTCTGCCCAGCATCGTGTTTCTTCGGAATAAGGTCAGCGGGATTGTAGGTCTCACCAGGTATCACATCCTGGTAAAAGAACAGCAGCAATTCGGGCGCTTCTTGCAGTTCTTCCAGCCGTTCGTGAATCAGCGGAATTAACGAGATCAGATATGACCACTCTTCTTCACTTGCTGGCTCACCAATAAGACCGGCCCGTTGCATAAACGGTAACACGCGCTCGGCCAACTGCTCAGTAGTAAGTTTACGGATGTAGATCCCGTTCATATCCCGCAACTTCTCAGGATTCCAGCGGGCAGGTGACGGCTGAATCCGTTCGAGGGTAAAACGTGCAATCAGCTCATCACGTGTCATGATTTCGGTAACGCCATCGTAGCTCCAGCCCTGTAAAGCGAGGTAGTTGAAAATAGTTTCCGGCAAATAGCCACGCTCACGGAAGCGGTGGGTCGCAACATCATCCTTCCGTTTCGACAACTTGCCACGGCCATCTTGACGTAAAATTGCCGGTAGATGAGCAAACACCGGTCGCGGCCAGCCGAAGAAGTCGTACAGCAAGACGTGGTACGGCGTGCTCGGCACCCACTCCTCGCCCCGCATAACATGGGTGATCTTCATCAGATGATCATCGACGAGATGGGCAAAGTGATATACTGGCATCCCGGTTGATTTAATCAAAACAATATCTTGAAGTTGATCGTTGTGCACGACAATCTCATCACCACCACGAATCAGATCGCGAAAGCGGGTTTCGCCCTCTAGTGGTGTCTTGAGGCGAATGGTGTATGGTTTACCGGTTGCAGCTACTTCACGCTGTTTCGCCAGGGGCCAATCACGTTCGGGGCCACGGAAACGAAACGCTTTGATCCCAGCAGCTTCGGCGGCTGCGCGCATCTGAGCCAGCTCCTCTTCAGTAGTAAATGACATGTACGCCAGGCCAGCCTCGAGTAATTGCTCGATGAACGGTTGGTAGATACCCTGCTCAAATCGTTGTGATTGGACGTAAGGACCGTATGGTCCACCAATATCGGGGCCTTCATCCCAATCGATCCCGACCCAGCGCAGTGATGCACTGATGTCATCGGCTGCACCCGGCACAAAACGCTTCTCATCGGTGTCCTCAATGCGCAAAATAAACTGACCACCGTAGTGGCGGGCGCAGAGCCAGTTGAAGAGGGCGGTACGTACACCGCCAATGTGGAGACTACCCGTGGGGCTGGGGGCGAACCGTACCCGCACCGGCCCTTCGATTGCACTCATAAAACGCTCCTTAAGCTGTTTGTCCGTTGTATTGCATTGTCGCGCTTGCAGACATCACGCCAATAACCGCTTCTCATTGATGGGGCGACCCGGTTGTTATCCGGTCAATACAACCATGTCGTCGCGATGAACAACCTCTGGACCGTAATCGTACCCCAAAACGCCAACGATTTGTGATGAGCGAAGACCGGCAATCAAGTGAAGATCGCTTGATCGATATTGAGTAAGACCACGTGCGATCTCGCGGCCATCCTGGGTAAAGATGCGTACCGTCTGACCGCGTTCAAATTCGCCGCCAATATCACGAATACCGGCGGCAAGCAGGCTTTTCCCATGGTGAACGAGAGCTGTTGCTGCTCCCTCATCAACGACAATCCGTGAATGGCGAACGGTTTCGGCTAAAATCCAGCGCTGTCGAGCATCGGGATGGCTAGTTGTAGCCGGGAAGAAGGTGCCAATTCGTTCACCACTGGCGACGCGCACGATAACATCAGGTTCATGCCCGGCTGCAATGACCACAGCTACGCCAGATCGCGTTGCCAGCTCGGCGGCCTGAATCTTGGTCTGCATTCCTCCCGTCCCGCGGTGCGTGCCACTCCCGCCTGCCATCGCCCAGACTCGTTCGTCGATCACCGGTACTTCACGTAACAATTCGGCATGCGGATCGCTGCGTGGATCGGCGCTGTACAAGCCGGCAATATCGGTCAGAATCAAGAGCAGGTCGGCATCTATTAAACCGGCGACAAGCGCCGAGAGATTATCATTGTCGCCAACTCGAATTTCAGCCGTCGCCACCGCATCATTTTCATTGATAATCGGTACGATACCCTGCGCGAGACAGAGGGTAAGCGTATTACGAGCATTAAGGTAACGGCGTCGGTCGCGGAGATCATCACGGGTGAGTAATGCCTGTGCTACTTGCAACCCGTACAATTCAAAAATCTGTTCGTAAAGATGCATCAAACGGCTCTGACCAACCGCAGCAAAAACCTGCTTCATCGGAATAGTGCTGCGCTGCTGCGGGCTGACACCGAGCCGCTCCTTGCCGGCAGCAACTGCCCCTGATGAGACGAGTACTACCTCGTGACCGCTCTCCTTCAGGCGTGCAATTTGTCTGGCTAATTCGACAAAATATGGTCGATGAAGTCGGTCAGTCCCGGCTGTCAAGACACTGGTTCCTAGTTTGACCACGAATCTGCTCATATCACACCAGGTTGTATATCACCCTTTGGCTAACCCTGCTTGCAGAAGGGTTCGTGTGGTATTCTCTCCCTAGCGGCTGGCCCGATCTCTCTGGCAGGGAGAGCCAGGAGAGGGTATAACTATATCCCCAACTCGGCCAGCCGTGCCGACGTGGGATCACCTGCCGAATCCCAGCCGTGGCGTGCATAATACTCGGCCAGGAGCGAGTCTAATGGCGGGGTATGACCGGCAGTTGGGCCACTGCTCAGTGGTTCACGCAGGTAGCGCTCGGGCAGTGTATCCTGACTGTTACTAGCATAACGACGAGTAAACAGACGGTCAAGCGTGACAATTCGCTCGCCAATACGAACCAGATCGGCCCCCGAAACGGTACGCCCGCTGACTGCACCGAGTAAGGCAATAAGTTCGCCTGGCGTGATCTGATAGGCCATCAGGCCCATCCGCCGACAGAAACCACTGGCATCAAGTGCGGCGGCAAACCGTTCGTGCCAGATTAAACGTAACGCTTTTCCTTCACTCTCTCGTGGCCCACTGGCCGGTGGCGGCAGCCAGGCTGGAGGTTCTGCGACCAGCTCTTCAAACGTCATCGCGTAGCGATAGTCACCTCCTATCGGACTGGTCGCCATTGCCAGCCCGATTTCAGTTAATGCCCGCGGATCGAGCGCTGGCATTGCCAGTCCCTTCACCTGCGGCGCAAACGCTGATGAACCCCACACGGCCTCTTGCATCTCGCCTACGCCAAGTGAGAGAATATCACGCTTCTCTTGCCGCTGACTCATTCGGTCGAGAGCGGCAATCACCGCTGCACTGTCTCCCCAGTTTAGCGTGCGTTGACGCACAAGACCTTCGTCTTGGGCCTCGGTCATAAAAGTGATGGCGGCTGCGGCAGATGCCGGATCAATACCCAATCGGAGACAACGATCGGCAATAGCCAACATCGCATCGGCATCGGTAATACCGACACGGGCAGCAAAGCCGGCAATCAGTTCGAGACTGGGAAGCGGGTGGGTTTCTCCACTTCTGGTCCGTAAATCGATATAACAGGGCAGCGGGCAATGCGCACAACCCCGTTCGTGTCTACCACCACGGCGAGCGATGTCGCTAAACATACGGGCGATCGCGACCCCATCAGCCGGTGTGCGTGCATCGCGACTGGTAAGCGCCCCTAATTTGATAGCAGCCGGCAGCAGACCGGCGCTGCCGATTGCCCGAATAGCATTTGCGGTCGGATGTTGTTCACCGCGCTGCTGGATCGATTGAAGGACACTTTGCATACGCGCAGGATCAACGGCTGGCAGAGGTGATCGATCCCGCACGACAATGGCCTTGAGCTTTTTATCGGCCATCACGGCACCGGTTCCGGCAGGTTCAACCAGATACTGCCCCTCGGCAACGATACTAGCATACGCCACTCCAGCCTCACCGGCAGGGCCAAGCGCCAATACCCGTATATCGCTACCTAGTTCGTTACTGATCGTGGCCGTCGTCACAACGGTGTCGCGCCCAATCAGATGGCGGGCCGAACGCAGGCGCACGGTATCGCCATCGATGAACAGGTAACACCAATCAGGCGCTTCGCCGCGAATAATCAAAACATCAATTCCATTCCGGCGCAGCGCTGCTCCCCAATGCCCCGGCGCCCAACCGTAACTAATTCCGCCGGTTAACGGCGAACGTGTACCAACCGTAAAGCCGCCGGTCGCAAAGGCACTGCTACCGGCCAGAGGACCGGCAGCAAAGATGAGCAGATTATCTGCCGAAAGTGGCGGTGTGTCCGGTTCAAGCTGATACCAGAGTAACCACGCAATAATCCCTCGCCCACCCAGATAGTCGCGTTCGACTTCGTTGGGTAAGGTCTGGCGCGCATGGCCACGAGCAAGATCAATAGTAAGACTACGCAACGGCATGCGATTATCCTGTATGGGTGCGATTTTTGCCGTTCTATTATACTGCTCTTAGGCGATCTGTATGGTACAATAGAAGCACTTTACCCTCACTCTGTATTGTACCGCAGAGCTGCCTATGTCGTCGTTGAAACGCCCCAGGCGAAATCATCTGGATCAGGCACGTACTGCACATCTCCAGGAACGTCGGCAGGCGGCCATCTCTGCACTGGCCGCACTCGACTGTCTGCGCGGCGTTTCACCCACCGAGCTGGCTGTTTTGTACGAACGAGGTGTCTTTCGCGCTTTTCCCGCTGGAGCGACAGTAATCGGTCAGCGACGTGGCTTTCGCTACCTCTTTTTTTTGTTGCGTGGCTCATTGCAGTTGCGATTGCGTGACAAAGATGGGCACGAAGTGTTAATGGGAGTATTAGGACAGGGTGATTGCTTTGGCGAGGGGCCACTCTTCGGGAAGTTCTTTCGCCATATGAGTGCCCTGACCCAGTCGGTCTGCTATCTCTTACAAATCGAGATTGCCGCTCTGCGTGACGAGCTGGCAACATTACCCCTACTCACCACGGCTCTCCGCCAGGTGTATCGGCGCCGCATGATCGATGCAACGCTGGCCCGTATTCCTGTTCTAAGTCAGTTGCTCCCGCTCGAACGCATAGAAATCGCATCCCGGTTGCAGCCACGCCATGTACCGCGTGGGACGCTGGTGGTCAAGCAGGGTGAACCTGCCGACTCACTCTACCTGATCGAGAGCGGTCAGGTGATTATCGAACAGAGTGGGCAAACGATTGCCAGCCTGAGTGAAGGCGATCTTTTTGGTGAGATTTCATTACTGACCGGCGGTACCCATCGAGCTAATGCCCGTACCCTGACCACGACCGATCTGTTGGTCTTACCGGGCACGGATTTTTATCGTCTGATTCGGCAGTATCCAACCCTTGAAGCTGAGTTACGGACAATTGCCGATCGCCGTTTGAAGCATTTAGCTGCGGTACGAAGCGATGCGGCGCGTGTTCGTGACATCGAACTGGCAGTGAATCGTGGGGTGCTGCGCGCAACTCACGTGCTGGTTCGTGATCCGGCCCGCTGTCCACCCGGTTGCCGCTTGTGTGAAACCGGCTGTGCTGCCCGCCATGGTCATACCCGACTTCATCTGAATGGCACACCCATTGATCGCTTTGATGTTCTCGATCACTGTCGGCAGTGTAGCGTTGGCGCCGAGTGCGTTGAAGCCTGCCCGGAAGACGCCATCGAACGGGTGGATACCGGCGTGTTGCGTATTACTGCGCGTTGTACCGGCTGCGGTGAATGCGTAAGCGCTTGTCCATACGATGCTGTGCAGTCAGTGCCCCTTCGTCCTCATGCCAGCGGCCCGTTATGGCAACTCTTCCGCCGCTTGCAGCAGCGGCTACGTCCGTCTATTCCGCTGACGCCTATCGGTGTGACGCACCGTGCCGATAAGTGCGATCTGTGCTTTGGCCATTCTGATCTAGCTTGTGTGCAGGCCTGTCCTATCGGAAACCTGCGTCTAATGCCAGTTGAAGATGTCGTGCCCTTGTGAAGAAGACCGATTTACCGGCGTCTACGGTCAGGTTGTAAGAGCAAGAGAACAGTGAAGATCGATCCGGCCAGGACGAGCAAGGCGATCAACTTGAACAAGGGCGTAAAGAAATCGAAGATACCAATTGCCCCAAATGTGATGCTTAGCCCGTAGTAACAGCCGACCACTTGACGTTGACTCAATCCCAGATCGAGCAAACGGTGGTGCAAATGGTCGCGTCCGGCTTGGGCAGCCGACCGACCGTGCAACGTGCGTGAGAGGATCAACCACGCCATATCAACCAGCGGTACCCCCATCACCAAGAGTGCGGTCGCAAGTTTGGCACCCCCAATAATCGCGCAGATACCCAGTGTATAGCCAATTGTCATCGCGCCAACATCACCCATAAAGATGCGGGCCGGATGCGTATTGTATAGCAGAAATGCTGCGCAAACACCGCTCAGCGCCAGCGGCAAGAGGGCAACCGTCAATTGTGGTGGATCGAGCGTTAAGGTGTGAATGGCAAGCACTATTCCCGCAATGCAGGTTACCCCGGCGGCCAGTCCATCAAGACCATCGATCCAGTTCACCATATTTTGGATGCCAACGATCCAGAACACCGTGGCGGCAATCGCCAGCCACGGACTGAGGTTGTGCAGGTGAATCTGGTTGACGAAAGGAAAATTAAATGCGGTCAGAATAATCCCCCGCGCTTCAGTAGGGTGCCCTAACGCATCGGGGTAGAGTGTTTGATCCCAGGCATACGGGCCGACGGCGATCAGAGCAGCCACAATGTGCACCCCCAGGCGGGGTAGAGCGGGCAGATCGTAGAGATCGTCAAGAAAACTGATCAGTGCAATCGGCGCAATGCCCAAGAGGAGCAAGCCGATCCGCAGATGTTCAAACGGCGAACGGCGCAGCACAGGATCGATAGCTTCAACGCCAAGACTCACCACAAGAGCGCCTACCAGACCAGCGATCATAGCCAGCCCACCAACGACCGGTGTTGGTTCACGATGGACATGGCGTGGGCCAGGATGCGCTACCCATCCCTCCTGGCGCGCTAAACGAATCAGCGGCGGAACGAGGATGGCGGTAATCGTAAAGGCGATCAGTGGAATACTGGCAATGGCGAAGATTGTGACCATGATAGTCCTGCGCTGCTCGAAAGCCTTGCTCGAAAAAGAAGACTATTCGTATCGCCATACGGCTTGGTTCGCAACCCGTGTGGCAATGTGCAGGCAATCATATCAGATTTTGGTGAAAAGTCGGATACTAATGCACCTACCCCGCCACTCGGCGCAGCGACCGTGCCCATGCTGCCCATCCCGCAACGCCACCATGACACGCATCCCGTGACCATCGTCTCGGCGGATAGCGGTGCACCGGATGCCGCTCCGGTGTACGGGCGCAGCAGTGCTATGCCCTGACCGATCTGCTGCTGCGATAGGATAGGTCGGAGAGGCGCTCTATGAATATCGTCGTGGACACCAGCAGGGGCAAGACATCGCCTCGCCCCTGCTGACCAGGTTCATTCGATATAGACGTGACGATACGATTATTCGGAAAGGCTCTTAGCCGGTTCCAAACTGGCGATCACCGGCATCGCCTAAACCGGGCACAATGTACCCTCGCTCGTTGAGATGGCTGTCGATGGCTGCCAGGTGAATGGCCACATCGGGGTGTGCGCCGGTAAGCGCCCGTACTCCTTCTGGGGCTGCGATCAATCCCAGAAACTTGATCCGTTGTGCCCCCCACCGTTTCAGAATATCTACTGCCGCCACTGCTGAACCACCGGTTGCCAGCATCGGATCAACAATAATTGTTAGATCGATGTCTGGCTTGCTCGGCAACTTGTTGTAATACGTGACCGGCTGCAATGTCTCGTGGTCGCGATAAAGACCAAGGTGCCAGACATGAACCGTCGGTAAGATGTCTACAATCGCTTCTGCCATTCCCAAACCGGCGCGGAGAATGGGAATGATGCCGATTCGCTCGGCAACTTCGTAGCCAGCACAGGTTGCCAGCGGGGTTTCAACCGTCAATGGGGCCAGCGCCAAATCCTGAGTAGCTTCGTAGAACAGCAGTTGCGCAATTTCGCGCACCAATTCGCGAAACTTCTTCGGTTCAGTCCATTTGCTTCGCAAAAGCGCCAGCTTGTGCTGGATGAGTGGATGGCGTGAGACAAAGACTTGTGATGACATATTTTGTTTTCCTGCCTGGGTGTGTGAGCCAATCGCTTATACCATCGGGCGTTGGACGAGAACGCTTGAATCTGCATCATAGCAGATTTGCTCTAACCCAGATCAGTGATAACAACGCCTGACCGAACGTATCATTGCCAACGGCGTTGAGGCCCGTGCATGCGTTGCAAGATGAGCTGGCACAAACCATCACCAGCCGTATCTGCATATTCTGGAGCACGTTTGATACTCGCTCCGGTCGATTGCGCCGTAGGCCCCAACCCTCTCCGCGATCCGTTTATCGTTCTATCCGGCGACGCGGTGTTACACTTGTTCGAGCTTATACCCTACACCACGGACAGTAATAATAATTTTTGGTTTCGACGGCTCAATTTCCACTTTTTCGCGCAGACGACGGACACAGACATCGACCAGATTCGTTTCACCAACGTACTCGTAGCCCCAGACTTCACGGAAGAGCACTTCGCGGGTAAACACCTGACCGGCATTAGCAGCCAGAAAATACAGAAGTTCAAACTCCATCGGTGTCAACTTAACATCCTTCCCGCGAATCGTAACCTTATGAGCGACAGCGTCAATGGTCAACTCGCCTACCTGCACAAACGTAGGCGCCGTTCGCGCTTTTTGCATATCGACGCGGCGCAAGATAGCTTCAACGCGAGCCACGAATTCGGCTACTTTGAACGGTTTGGTAATATACTCATCGGCCCCACGGCGAAAACCATGCACAATATCGTCAGTACCATCGCGTGCGGTGATAATCACGATTGGCACATCACTTTTAGCTCGAATCCGTTCACAGGCTTCAAAACCATCGACGAATGGCATCATCACATCGAGGAAGATCAGGTCGAAGGATTCGCGTTCAAAGGCTTCAAGCGCTGCCAAACCATTCGCCACCACCTTTGTCTCATACTGTTGGGTCGGAAGTGCAGTCTGGATCAGGCGCCCGATAGCAGGATCGTCATCGGCAACCAGTATCCGACGCTTCGGCGGTGGTTGATCGGCGGCACGTTGAGATGTGCGATGAAAAAGTGGCATAGGCTTTCAATACCGCATGTAAAACCGATGTTCCGGTCACTTGCACATCAGAAACTGAAGCGGCAATCGAGCATAACTGCTATTGCCGCACCGCACAGCACTTCATACTGCTTCATCGAGTCGACGACGAAATTCGGCTCGCGGCACCAGAATGGGTCGTCCGCGTCCCTGTACAACTTCAGCATTAATGATACAGCGCCCAATGTGTTCTTGCGATGGCAACTCGTACATCACTTCCAGCAGTATTTCTTCCACAATGCTACGGAGGGCACGTGCACCGGTACGGGCTGACATCGCCCGATCTACAATTGCTTCCAGACTATCGGGAGTAAACTCCAACTCGCAGTGATCGAGGGCAAACAACTTCTGATACTGCTTGATGATAGCATTTCGTGGTTCGGTCAGAATACGCAGCATCGCTTCGCGGTTTAGCGGATCAAGCGCCACGATCACCGGCAAGCGCCCAACGAACTCTGGGATAAACCCAAAGCGCATCAGATCATCTGGTATGATCTGCGCCAGCAGCGCACCCTCGTCTTCAACCGGATTGATCGGATTACTCCCAAAGCCGATCAACTGCTTGCCACGCAGGCGTTTGGCAATAATGTTAGTAATACCCTCAAAGGCACCACCACAGATGAAAAGCACATTCGTCGTATCAAACGGAATATACTCCTGTTGAGGGTGCTTACGACCGGGTAAAGGTGGCACATGGGCAACCCCACCCTCGAGGATTTTCAGCAGAGCCTGCTGTACACCTTCACCAGAGACATCGCGGGTAATCGAAGGATTATCAGACTTGCGGGCAATCTTATCAATCTCATCGATATAGATAATCCCTGTCTGCGCCCGTTCAACATCACCGTCGGCGGCCTGGATCAGGCGTAACAAAATATTTTCTACATCTTCACCCACATACCCGGCTTCGGTGAGGGCGGTAGCATCGGCAATGGCAAATGGGACATCGAGGATGCGCGCCATCGTTTGCGCCAGCAGCGTTTTCCCACTACCAGTTGGCCCGATCAACAGGATGTTACTTTTGCTAATCTCAACATCGTCGATTCGGGCGCCAGACCGCACACGTTTGTAATGATTATAGACGGCAACGGATAGCGCTATCTTAGCCCGATCCTGCCCGATCACATATTGATCAAGCTTTTCGCGCAATTTTCGCGGCGTTGGCAGACGAGACGGGCCAGGGGGTGGGGTGCGTCGGGCGCTTGATGTCTTCTGATCGCTCTCTTCGGCAATGATAGCGCTGCACAGGGCAACGCATTCATCACAAATGAATACATTGCCGGGACCAGCGATCAGCCGTTGCACTTCATCCTGTCCGCGCCCACAGAACGAGCAGGCATACGGATCACGACCAGGATTGCGGGTTCGGCTCATGGGAAATTCTCCAGACGGGCGGGTGAGAACAGAAACCGTTCTCACCCGATACGTCATTACTTCTTTCCATCCTCGCGGATGAGGATTTCATCAATAATACCGTACTCTTTCGCCTGTTCAGGCGTCATAAACAGATCGCGGTCGAAGTCCTTTGCGATCCGTTCAATAGGCTGGCCGGTATCTTTGGCCAGCAGCTCACGCACCAGTTGTTGGAGGCGGAGAAGCTCACGAGCCATGATTTCCACATCGGGCGCGTAGCCACGTGCGCCACCACCTGCTGGATGCATGTGGATCGTTGAGTGGGGAAGGCTGTACCGTTTCCCCTTCGCGCCACCGGCCAAGATCGGTGTTGCCATACTACCGGCCATCCCGACACAAACTGTTGCAACGTCAGGTCGAATATGGTGCATGGTATCGTAGATACCGAGACCGGCTGTAACCGATCCACCGGGGCTGTTGATATAGAGCCAGATGTCACGATCTGGGTCTTCACTCTCAAGGAAGAGCAGTTGGGCGACAATCAAATTAGCAATCTGATCGTCAATGGGTGTTCCCAGAATGACAATCCGCTCTTTCAACAGGCGTGAATAGATATCGAAAGCCCGTTCACCTCGGCTGGTACTCTCGACGACCATAGGAATCAACAGTTCTGGTCGTTGTGAGAGCCATTCCGCACTCGGCATACTACGCCATTCGTGGGTGTAGCGTGTTGACCAATTCATAACAAACTCCTCATTCAGTAGTTGAACGACTAACCGGTTCGCCAGGAGCGGTCGCTTCCACTGCTGAGCCGCTATCGGCACCAGCAGATGCATCGGCGCCTGCCGCCGATTCGTCGTGAGTTGTGCTGGTTGTATGTGTTTCTGGCGCATCGTCGGCAACAACCGGTGAAGCAGCCTCTTCATCGAGTTCACCGCTTGCAATGGCCTTTATACGTGCGCGCAGCTTCTTATCAA
>Ga0308418_1001146_pt1 | contig 14365 bp, 12 predicted proteins | sample HotsprSampleR4cd_FD_203517 | JGI IMG/M metagenome (GOLD analysis project Ga0308418, IMG submission 203517) | Hot spring phototrophic mat microbial communities from Mushroom Spring, Yellowstone National Park, Wyoming, United States - 20090729_R4cd ... | reverse complement strand
TGCTGGTGCATGAGTATCTGGAGATTGACCTCACGCGCATCGCCCAGTATGCACGGCGCGCGCCGAGAACCTTCCGAGACTTCGCCGACGAGTTGACGCATTGGCTGAATCAGGCGTAGCCCTACTCTACGATCCCCCGTATCGCCGCCACCGACGGGAAGCCGTGCGCCGTGAGGTAGTCGCGCAGCCCCTGCACAATCTCTATTGCGAGCGTCGGCTGCACATAGTTCGCCGTGCCGACCTGCACGGCGTGCGCGCCCAGCAGGATGAACTCAATCGCATCGTCCACACTGCTGATGCCCCCGACGCCAATCAGCGGCGTATCGGGCAAGGCTTGACGCACGCGCCAGAGGTGATACTGCGCGATGGGCTTGATCGCGGGCCCCGACAGCCCGCCGACCTTGCTCGCGAGGCGGAACTGGCGTTTGTGCGCGTCCACGGCGACGCCCAGCAGGGTGTTGATAAGGCACACGATGTCCGCGCCTGCTGCGACGGCTGCCTGGGCAGAGGGCGTAATGTCGCCCGCGTTCGGCGAAAGTTTGGCGATCAGCGGCAGGTCGGTCGTCTGGCGCACGGCAGCAACCACCTGCGCCGTCAGGTCGGGCTGCACGCCGAACTCCATACCCCCACGCGCTTGGTTGGGGCACGAGAGGTTCAACTCCAGCGCGGCGACGCCCCCCGCGCGAGCAAGTTTCGCGGCGACCTGCACATACTCGTCGAGGGTCTCCCCCGCAACGCTGGCGATAATCGTCGCGCCTGTCTCGCGTAGGCGCGGCAGCGTCTCCACCAGAAATGCATCGACGCCGTCGTTCTGCAGCCCGATGGCGTTCAGCATCCCTGCGGGCGTCTCCGCTACGCGCGGGGGCGGGTTGCCCATGCGCGGCGCAAGCGTCAGGCTCTTGGTCACCACCGCGCCGAGTTGCGCCAAGTCCACCCAGTCGCGGTACTCCAGCCCGTAGCCGAAAGTGCCCGCCGCGACCATCACAGGGTTACGCAAGTGCAACTTTCCGAGCGAAACTTGCAAATCGGGCGTCATTCCCAGATCACTTCCTCCGCGCGGAACACGGGACCTTCGGTGCAGGCGCGTTTGTACCACACCCCGCCGTCGGGCGTAGCGACTTTGACGGCGCAGCCTAAGCAGACCCCCGTCCCACATGGCATCGGCGCGTCCAGCGACACTTGACACGGGACGCCCCGCTCGATACAGATTTGCGCCACAACCTGCAACATCCGATTCGGCCCGCAGGCGTACACTGCCGACGGGATAGGCTCCTGTAGGGCGTCCTGAAGCAGGTCGGTGACATAGCCCTGATAGCCCTGCGAGCCGTCGTCGGTGGCGATGCGCACCTCCGCGCCCAGCGCACGGAACTCGTCCAGCCCCACCAGCAGGTCGCGGCGTCGTGCGCCCGCCAGTATCAGCACCTGCTCGTCGGCTGGCAGTGTGGGTGCAAGGCGCGCGGCGAAAAAGCACAGCGGCGGCGCGCCCACCCCGCCCGCCGCCAAAATATGCCGCCGCGCCGTGCGCACAGGCACAAAGTAGCTCCCCAGTGGTCCCAGCGTCTGCACTGTCGAGCCGATGGGCTTGAGCGAGAGCAGCTCGGTGAACGCGCTCTGCACCGAATAGAACACACTGAACACGCCCTTGTCGGGATTCGCCCGCAGGATGCTGTAGGGGCGTCGCCATAGAGGCGCGTGCGTGCGCATTGGGCGCAGCATCACAAACTGTCCTGGCGTCGCCCGTTCCGCAATCGGCGGCGCGTGCAGGATGAGTTCATACTGGTTCGTGGCGCGTTGGCGATGTTCCACCACCACTGCAGGCAACTCGTAGCGCGTCATCGCGACAAAGTGTACCTGCTAATGCCCCCCGTGCGTGGGCTTCTCGGCTGACTTCTCGGTGTGTGCCCCGCTTTCCACGCCTTCAGGCAACTTCAGCCACTCCACTTTGCCCTCGCGCAGGTGGTACACGCCCCCTGCAAACTGCACCTTGCCCGCCTCGTACTGCTTGCGCACGATTTCGCTGCGCTCCAGAATGACGCGAATCGTGTAGCGCACATTTTCCTGAATAACGCGCTCCACCAGCGCGTCGTCCTTGAGATGGGGATGGGTGTGGCGCAGTTGACGAATCACAGGCTCGATGTGCGCGACCAAATGCGGCAGGTGCCCCTCCAACGGTTTCCCAGCAACTGCCGCCTTGACCGCGCCGCAGTGCGTGTGTCCCAGCACCACAATCAGTGGCGCCTTGAGGTGTTCCACGGCGTACTCAATCGAGGCGAGGTTCTCCTCGTTGACAATATTACCCGCCACGCGCACGACGAACAGGTCGCCCAGCCCCTGATTGAAGATAATCTCTGGCGGCACGCGCGAATCGGAACACGAGACGACCACCGCGAACGGACGCTGCCCCTCCGTCTCCAGTTGGTAGCGGGTCATCTCGTCCGCCTTCGGCGTCGTTACTGTGCCCTTCGCGAACTGCTCGTTGCCGTATTGAAGCTTACCCAACGGGTCTGTGGGTATCGGTTTGGGCTGTGGCGCGAGCATCCGCCCAGCGACAATGCCTACCCCCGCTGCGACCAAACCTATCGCCAGCACCTTCACCAATGGTTTCATTGCATGGGGGATTTTTCCACACCCTACGCCGTGTGCCATAATATTGCCGTATGCCAGCGATTGTTGTGGAGCGACTGTCCAAAACCTACTCCTCCTACAAACGCCCGCCTGGGGTCTGGAACGCGGTCAAGAGCCTCTTTCGGCGCGAGCGGCACGAGGTACACGCCGTGCGCGACATCTCGTTCACCATTGAGGAGGGCGAGCTGGTCGGCTTTCTGGGACCCAACGGCGCGGGCAAGACCACCACGCTGAAGATGCTTTCGGGCATTATCTTCCCGACGGCGGGCGCGGCGCGCGTACTGGGCTATGTGCCGTGGGAGCGACGCGCCGAAATGCAACGCCAAATCGCACTGGTGATGGGGCAGAAGATGCAGCTCTGGTGGGACCTGCCGCCCTACGAGTCGTACCTCCTGCTCAAAGCGCTCTACGAAGTGCCCGACGATGCCTTCGAGCGGCGCGTCCACGAGCTGGCGGAGATGCTGGAGATACGGCATGTGTTGCACACGCAGGTGCGGCGGCTGTCGCTGGGCGAGCGGATGAAATGCGAGCTGCTGGCGGCACTGTTGCATCGCCCGCGCGTGCTGTTTCTGGACGAGCCGACCATCGGGCTCGATGTCGTCTCCCAAAAGCGCATCCGCGAGTTCCTGCGCGACTACAACCAGCGCGAGCGCACCACAATCCTGCTCACCAGCCACTACATGCAGGATGTGCAGGAGCTGGCGCAGCGCGTGCTGATTATCCATCACGGGCAGCTGATTTTCGACGACACGCTCCGCGCGCTGGTGGAGCGGTACAGCCCCTCCAAAGCGTTGCATCTGCGCTTAGAGCAGCCTGCCGACGCCGAGACGCTGAGTCGCTTCGGGCGCATCGTGCGGATGGACGGGCTGGAGGCGGTGCTGGAGGTGTCCCGCGAGCAGGTCAGCCGCGTCGCCAGCGAGATTCTGCAGTCGCTGCCTGTGTACGACATCACCATCGAAGAGGTGGACATCGACGAGATTATTCGCGACATCTTCGCAGGCAAGCGCGAGGCGGGCGCGCTTATCCACACGCCCTAATACCCATCGCCGAACCTAAAAACAGCAGTTGACGACGCACTCCTCAAGGTTCCCCCTGCTCGCAGGGGGAACCAACCCATGCGCGGTTCCCCCCCCGCTTCGCGAGGGGAACCGTCTGACAGTGTAGTTGGTGTTATACCAATCGCAAGGGCAGAGTTTACAATTGCCCCCCTCCTTAAGGTTCCCCCCGCTTCGCGAGGGGAACCGCGTGGGGCGCGTGGGTTCGGTTCCCCCTGCTTGCAGGGGGAACCTTATGGAGGGGGTTATCGGGCATACTCGTTTTTGTGAACTTTGCTGCGCGATTGGTATTAGATAAGCAACCCTTGCGCGATTGAGTCACTTGAGCGTCATCGGCTTGAACAGCCACCAGCCCGCCAAGTCGCGCTGGTCGGCGTAGTGGGGCGAGGTGGGGTCTTCGCTCTGACCCGGCGGCAGCACCGTCTCGCCGAAAAACTCCGCGCCGAACTGGATGATTTGGATGTACGAGCCGCGATCGGTGTACGGCACGCCAGGCATCTTGTCGCCCCAGCCCATACGGGGCGCGCTGTAGCGCCAGAGGTTCATCGACGCGCCATGCCGACGCTTCATCTGCGTGATGGCGTCCGCCAGCGCGATGGTCAGCAGCTCTTCGGGCTTCTTGCCGTTGAAGTAGTCGTACTGGCGCGGCACAGCGGCTTGCCTGCCCAACAGCGCGTACGCGATGTAGCTTGGCTGGATGGCAAGGCGGAACAGGTCGGGGCTGAAGAAGTTGCCGAGGTCGTCCGCGAACACGCGCGTGCGCACAGCGTCCAGCCAAGCGTCCCAGAGGGCTTTCGCCGCGCTGCCCTCGCGCTCGTGGCAGTCCCACGCCTCCAGCAGGCGCACGGCAGCGCGCAGCTCGTCGCTAAAATTCCGCTCGTTGCGCTTGACGATGCGCAGCATTATCGGCAGCAGCCTGCCCGCGTCCTCATCGTACTCGGCGATGTCGCGAATGTATGCCTTCACATCGTCCACCGTCAGGCGCGGCTTGCTGCGAATCAGCTCGTTCAGGCGGTAGACGCGAAAGATCATGCCCCACACAGGCGTGTCGGCGTTCTCCCACCACACGGCGGGTTTGTTGTTCCAGTTCGCGATGTAGCCTTGCTTGGGGTTCACCACACGCGGCATCTCGGAAAAGGGCATAATCCCCTTCCAATCGTACTCGCCCGTGCCCAGCGCAGGCAAGCGCGGGTCTACCCCGTCGGCGCGGATGGGTGCGCGCCCACAGTAGAAGTAGGCGATGTCGCCCGTGCGCGTGGCGCAGAAGGCGTTGAACGAGGCGGGAATGTGCGACGCGGCGCGTTCAAACTCCGCCACCGTGCGCGCCGTCAGGAAGCCGTAGTACGCCTGAAACGCCTCCAGCTCGTTGTTCCAGTAGCTTAGCTTGAGGCTCACGGCGACGGCGTTGCGGGCGTCTACAGCGACGACGGGACCGTACACGCTGCGGTAGACGGTCAGCTGCACAGGCTCGCCGCCCTTGACGCGGATGGTCTCGGTGCGTTTCTCCAAGTTGCGCCAAGTGCCCTTGTACCAGTAGCGTTCGGGGTTCTGCGGATCCAGTTTCAGGATGAAGGCGTCCACGAGGTCAGCGACGCCCGAAGTGAAAGTCCACGCGAGGTACTCGTTGGTTCCAATCAGCACGCCAGGCGTGCCAGGGAAGGTCATCCCGCGTGCGTTGATGCCCGCGCCGCTGAGGTGAATCTCGGCGGCGATGTGCGGCAGGCTGAAGCCCATCTGCGGCGCGCCGACCAGAATCGGCAGCCCCGTTGCGGACTTCTGCGGGCTAATTAGGATCGCGTAGCTGCCGAAGTGGGTATACAGCCCGTGTTCCTGCGCAAACTCGATCTGCGCCTGCCCCGACGCGAGGCGCAGCGCGGGCAGCAGCACATTCAGCCCGATGTCGGGCAGCAGCTCCAGATGCTTTCGCATCTGTTCTAGCGTCTGGCGCGGGTCGCGGCGGTGCGCCTTGCGTGGGTCGTCTTCTGGGGGCACGGTCGTCGGCGAGGTCGGGTCTTGAATCCACAGCAGGTCGTTCGCCCAAGTCGCCGCGAGGTCTTTGTTGCGCGCCTTGAGGAGTTGGTAGAAGGCGTAGTTGCGCAAGTCGCCTGCAGACATCACCCCGCCGAAGCGTCGCAGCATCATCACGGCGATGGCGACCGTGTCGGTCGGCCGCCACGGGCGCGGCTCGATGCCGTTCTCGGCGTACTGTCGGGGCAGTTTGTTCGTGCGCTGCGCCTCTTGCATCCAGGCGTTGATGCCCGCGGCGAAGGCGTCCAGCGCGTCTTGCAATTCACGCGGCAGGCGGTCAATTTGCGCCTGCAGTTCGGCGTCGGTGTAGCCTTCGGTGCGGGCGGCTTTGTCTTGCTCAAGGGCGCGGCTGCCCATCACCTCTGCCATCTCGCCGCGCGCTTGGCGACGATACAGTTCCATCTGCCACAGCCTGTCCTGCGCAATCGCGTAGCCGTTGCCGTACAGCAGTCCGTACTGGGTGCTGGCTTGCACGGTGGGCACGCCATAACTATCGCGGGTGATGCGCACGGTGTCCCCGCGCACACTCAGTTCAACGGCTTGCGGCTGGCTCCAGACCGCCCAGCCGACGCACGCGCCTAAAACGAACGCAAGTCCTGTCCGAATCATCATATGAGAAAACCTCCCTGTTGCGATGCCACTTCGCACAGGGAGGTTTTTCGACTCGGCGTTCGAAGTTCCTGCGAGTTGAGGGGCTGAAGCTGACGCTTCAAACAGGTCAGCTTGCGCCCCTACACCCCTCGCCCACGCAGTGGGAGAGGGGCTGGGGGTGAGGGCGAAAAAAGCATGCACTTCCTGTTTATAAGTGCCTTTGCGTAGAGATTTAAACATCGCCCCCACCCCAACCCTCCCCGCGGGCGGGGAGGGAGTCGCGGCTCCTCCCCCGTCCACGGGGGAGGTTGGGAGGGGGGCATGTTGAAAAACCAACGCAAAGACACTTACCAATCACGCGCCCTCATCCCCGAACCTGAAGCAAAACACCCGCTCGAAAGCGCGCGCCATCGCATGTTTGACCTGCTCCATCGGGACGGCGCCCCCCAACACCTGCTGCAGCGAGGTCACGGGGCGGTCGGCAATCCCACAGGGCACAATCGTCTGGAACAGGCGTAGGTCGTTATTCACATTCAGCGCGAAGCCGTGCATGCTGACCCACTTGGTGACCTTGATACCTATGGCGGCGATTTTGGCGTCGCCGACCCATACGCCCGTGTAGCCCGCTTCGCGATGCGCCTCGACGCCGAACGCGCGTAGCGCGTCGATCATCGCCTGCTCAAGGTCGCGCAGGAACTTGTGCAGGTCGCGTCCGTGCTGCGCCACATCGAAAATCGGGTAGCCGACCAGTTGCCCAGGATTGTGGCAGGTCACATCGCCGCCGCGATCAGTCGGGTGGAGTTCAATCCCCTGCTGGGCGTAGAACTCGCGGGCGTAGCGCAGGTGTTCAGGGTGGAACGCCTTGCCCAGCGTAATCACGGGCGGGTGTTCCAGCAGCAGCAGCGTGTCAGGGATTGCGCCCGCCACGCGCTGGGCGTGCAAGGCGTGCTGCAGCGCCAGCGCGTCGGCGTAGGGCACAAGTCCCAAGTCGCACAGTTGGGCGGGGCGACGCGCCATCACTGGATGCTCGCAGCGCGCTGCACCGCTTGCTCAATCAGCGGGCGCAGGGTGGCAGTGGGCAGCACGAACGCCGCGCGCGAATCGTCGCCAAAACTCGTGCGGAACCCGAAGTCGACCTCTTCCTCGCCAATCCCGTGGCGCAACAGCACCACCACCCCGACTGCCTCGCCCTTGAGACTGTATACGGGTAGCCCCAACGAGCGCACATTCCCCTCGATCAGGAACGCTTTGCGCGGCTTGCTCACCTCGCCGATAATCCGCCCCGACACAAAGTAGGGCGCGTAATCGAAGCCCTTCGGTAGGCGCGACACAGCCAGCACCTCCTCGCCCACCGCCAGCTCCTCATCCGAGAAGGTAATCGGCGTGAGGGCGCGCCCATCCATGTCGGTAATCTTCAGAAAACCAATCCCCAGCTGTGAGTCGGTGGCGACCAGCTTCGCCTCGTACTCTTTGGTCTCGGAGCCGAAAATCACCTTGAAGCTCTGCGGGGTGATGGTGAAGGTCATCTCATCGTCGTCTTCTATGCCCAGCAGTTGCTTGAAGCTCTCGGACGACAGCAGCACGCCCGACGCCATGATTAGCCCGTCGCTGGTCAGTACCACGCCCTGCAAGGTGAACTTGCTTTCGCTGGACTCGGTCTCATCTTCGGACTTGACATCGACCTTGATGACCACGCGCACGGTCACGATGTTCGGTTGCACCTTCTCCAGCACCTGTTTGTATGAGTTGCCCGTTTCGGGCATCGCCTGCGTCCAGCCAAGCAGCGGCAGGCACAGCACTAATAGCCATAGTGGTCGCATAGTGTCCTCCTATTGGGTGATTTCCTTCCAGTCAGGCTCGATGAAGACGAACGAGGTCTCGCGGTCGCGCAGCACATAGAGGATGACGACGGGCGGCTGCTGCTGCACGACGGTCTGCATCGCCTGCTGGAAATCTTGTACGGTTTGGATGGGCTGCTCGTTGATGGCGAGGATGAGGTCGCCGTTGCGCAGCCCTGCCAGTTGTCCCCAGCTGCCGTTGGGCACTTCGGTGACCAGCACGCCCTGCTGGTCTTCGCGCCAGCGGTTGCGCATGCGGTCTAAGGGGGTGATGTCGCGCACGGCGAAGTCGAGTTCGTTTTGGCGCACGCTGCGGGCGGCTTCGGCGGAGGCGGGGCTTGGCTCCATCACCACGCGCACCTCTTGGCGCGTGCCGTTGCGCACGATGGTCAGCGTCGCCGTCTCGCCGATGGGCAGCCGTTCGATGCGCCGCTCAAGGTCGCGGGCGTCTTGGGTGCGGAACGCCTCCAGTGGCTCGCCGTTCAGCGCGACAATCAAATCGCCCACCTGCAGCCCCGCCTTGCTCGCCTCCGTGTAGGGCAACACTTCGGTGATGCGGAAGCCCTTTAGGTTCGGGTCGCCCAGCGCCTGCGCGACGGGCTGCGTGATGACCTGCGTGCGCACACCCAGCCACGCCTTGGGCAGCTCCACATTCGGGCTTGGGGGCGACGGCGGGCGGTTGCGAATGACCGTAATCAGCGTCTCCGTGCGCCGCTGGAACACGATGGGGATGTTCTCTTGATCCTTGTGCGCTTCAATCGCCTCGCGCAGGTCGCGCAGGTTGCGAATCGCGCGCTCGCCGAAGCGCACGATGGCGTCGCCCGTGTTGAGTTTCGGCTCGGCAGTGTCCAGCGGGTAGCCGGGGCGGATGCCCGTGATCTGCACACCCGCTTCGGGCAGGCGGCTCGCGCGCGCCATCGGGCGGGTGATGTCCCGCCCTGTGAAGCCCAGCGTGCGGAACTCGTCCTCGTCGCCGTAGTACGGCTCCATGCGCTCCACCTGCGCCTGCGCGGTTTTGCGCTCGCCGTTGCGCAGGTACTCAATCGCGACCGTCTTGCCAATCGGCAGCCCGGCAATCTGCTGGTAGACCAGCGGAATCTCTTCGGGGAAGCGCGCGTTCACGGGTTGTCCATCAATGCGCAGGATAATGTCGCCAGGCTGGAGACCCGCTTTCGCAACGGGTGAGTCGGGGGTAATGGAAGCCACCAGCACGCCCTCCGTGCGGCGCAGTTTCTCGACGGGCATCGCGCGAAAGCCCAGCCAGCCGCGCTCCACGCGGCCCGTGCGCCGCACCTGCTCCAGCACCGCGCGGGCGATCCGCGACGGAATCGCAAACCCCAGCCCGCCGCCACCCAACTGATTGATGCCGACCACCTCGCCCTGCAGGTTCACCAACGGTCCCCCAGAGTTGCCCGGCAGAATCAGCGCGTCGTGCTGAATCCAGCGGGTCAGCATTCCCGAACGGTCGCCCCGCTCGAACTCCGCGCCCTCAAGCTCCTGATTGAATGGGTTGAGGAACACGCGCTTGGGGTTCGACACGATCCCCAGCGTCACCGAAGACGCCAGCAGCAGCGGGTTGCCCATCGCCAGCACATAGTCGCCTGTCTTCAGGGCGTCCGAGTCGCCCAGCGGGGCATACGGGAACTCTCGCTTGGGCGCGTTCGGCGGCAGTTTGAGGCGCAGCACGCTGAGATCCGTCAGCGCGTCGTGATACAGCGCCTCCGCTTCCAGCCGCTCGCCCGTGCTGAGCGTGCAGAAGATGCGCACGGCGTCAGACGCCACATGGTAATTCGTTAGCACCAGCCCGTCAGGGGACACAATCACGCCGCTGCCGCCCCCCAGCGAATACTGCGCCCGCCCACCGTCAAAATAGCGATTCACCACCAGAATGTTCACCAGCGCGGGGAACACCTTCTCGCGGGCGCGCTCAATATCGCGGCGCAGGGCGTCCTCCAACGCCGCGCGATTTTGTGCTTGCACGCTACAGGATAAAAGGAGCAAAAACCCCATCAGTAGTCCGAACAGCCGTCTCATAGGCGAAACCAACCTCGCCAAAAGTATACCGCATGGTATACTTCAGCAGAGGGGACAGGACGATGGGAGAACTGATACCGTTAGCGGCGATTGTGTGCATTTTCGGACCCGCGCTGTTTATACCCATCACAGCGATGGTGCTGAAGCATCGCAAGGAGATGCTGGAGATGGAGCTGGAGCGGCGCAGGCTGAGCAACCAAGAGGTGATTGCACAGATTGAGGCGCTGCGTCAAGAGCTGGCGCAACTGCGCGACACCTCCACCCAGTACGATATGAGCCTGCAGATGACTTTGGAGACGCTTCAGGAGCGCGTGCGTATGCTGGAGCAGCAGCTGGAGGAGCAGACGCGGGTGCGACTTTAGGCTACATCTCCCCCGCCATTCGCGCGAGTTCGCCAAGAACCGCCCACGCCTGCATTCCCATCCAGCTCAGCACAATCGTTAGCACAATCACCACCAGCCCGCCTGCTACCGAGCCGCGCAGGAGGGCAATCACTCCGCAAATCAGCCCGCCGACCAGCCCCACAGGCGGCACACACAGCCCGAACAGCGCCAGCAGCACCCCCGCTGAGATGCAGCCCCGCGCGTTGCGGTAGCGGCTGGCAGCGGGCGTGTAGAGGTCGGTCGGCTGCACGGGCGGCGGCGTGGCTGTCGGCGTCGGGGCGTGGGGGCTTTGGGGTGCGACGGGTATATAGTCAGGCGCGCGCCCGCGCAAAGCGTTCGCTGCTTGCATTGCACCGATAAGCGCCGGGTCTAACCGATACGCCGTCTCGTATGCCTTCAGCGCGTCCGCCAGCCTATTCTGGCGGTGCAGGTACGCGCCCCAGTTGTAGAACACATAGCCATCGTGCGGGCTGAGGGCGATTGCCTGTGCAAAGTGCCTCTCGGCGTGCGTGTTGTTGCCCAAATGTGCGTAGGCGAGCGCAAGATAGAGATACACGCGCCCCTCGCGCGGCTGCTCGACGGCGGCGCGTTGCAGAAACGGCAGCGCATCCGCGTACCGACCCTGCTGCAGCAACTCGTACCCAATCTCAACCGCCGAGCGCACGCACTAAGTGTACCTTCAGGCGTCTAACGATAGGGTACACTCTACGGAGGGACACGCTATGCGAAAGTTTCTGGGATTTGTGGCGCTGTTTGCGCTGGGGTTTGCGGCTGGCGCGTATGTGCTGAACACCTACTTCCCGCAGCGGAACGGCGTGCGGCGGGTGGTTGCCGCGCCTGCAGGCGAAACTGACGCCGAACGCACTGCGCTAATCCACCTGCTGGAGCAGCGCCCCGCGACAGCGGAGCCTGCGCCCACGAGCTTCGAGACGATGCTGCGCACCGCCTCGCAGCGGATTGCGCCTGCCGTGGTGAATGTGGACACCACAGGCGAAATCGCCACTTGGCGCGGCTGGCGCGAGGTCGGCGGGCGCGGCTCAGGCGTCATCATCAGCACGGACGGCTATGTCGTGACGAACAACCATGTGGTGCGCATCCAACGGCAAATCGCCCGCGACATCTTCGTGACCTTGCAGGACGGGCGCCGATTCCGTGCGACCGTGCTGGGCACCGACGCGCAAAACGACATCGCGCTGCTCAAAATCGACGGCAAGAACCTGCCTATCGCGCAGCTGGGCGACTCCGACAGGCTCCAAGTCGGCGACTGGGCAATCGCGGTGGGCAACCCGTTCGGGCTGGGCACGACCGTGACGGCGGGGATCATCAGCGCACTGAACCGCTCGCTGGAGGGTCAAGGCGCGCCCAGCGGGTTCATCCAGACCGACGCTGCCATCAATCAGGGCAACTCGGGCGGCGCGCTCGCCGACTCGCGTGGGCGACTCATCGGCATCAATACCGCCATCTACTCGCCCGTCGGCGCAAATGTCGGCATCGGGTTCGCCATCCCCGTTAACCGCGTGAAGCAGGTCATCAAGGAGATTCTCGAACACGGCTCGGTCGGTCAAGCGTGGCTCGGCATCAGCTACGCCGACATTAGCGACCCACAAATCCGACGGTTCCTGCAGGAGCGGCTGCCTGAGGTGCGCTTCCCCGCCAACGGGATGTTCATTGACGGCGTTATGGCGAACTCGCCCGCGCGCAGCGCGGGGATTCAGCCTGGCGATGTGCTGGTGGAGTTGAACGGACGCCCGCTGCGCTCCATCGAGCAGATGCAAAACTACATGCGCACGGCGAAGCCCGGACAGAAGGTCACCCTGCGCGTCTGGCGCGATGGGCGCACCTTTGACCTCACAGTGACGCTGGGCGTGCGTCCAGAGGATATGCCGTGAGCTTGCCCACGACACACCTCCGCTGGAACCTGTATGGGGCGGGGCTGGAGAATCTGGGGCGCGATGGCAAGCCTGAACGCCTGCCCGTGCCCCAACCCGCGCCGAACGAAATCCTCGTGCGCATCGATGCCGTCGGCATCTGCTTTAGCGACCTGAAAATCCTGCGCCTGGGCGAGGCGCACCCCAAAATTGCCCGCGACCTGCGCACGCATCCCGCCGTAATGGGGCACGAAATCTGCTGTACGGTCGTGCAGGTCGGCGACGCGCTGCAAGGGCGGTTCCGAGTCGGCGAGCGGTACATCGTGCAGGCGGATGTGTATGTGAACGGGCGGGTACAGGCGGTCGGCTACGCGCTGGACGGCGGCTACACGCAATACACGGTCTTCGGCGAGCCTGTGCTGAACGGCGACGCGGGGTGCTACCTGCTGCGCTGTCCTGACCATGTGAGCGACGCGGAAGCCGCGCTGGTGGAGCCGTGGGCGTGCGTCGTCGCCAGCTACCGTATCCAGCCGCGTCCCACGCCCCTGCCCAACGGCAGATGGCTGGTTATCCTGCCGCACGCGCCGATGGTGCGGTATCGGTGTGGGGGGGTGGATGGGTTGCATGCGTGCAGTTCCCCCCACCTAACCTCCCCCGTGGACGGGGGAAGAACGCCCTCCCCGCCCGCGGGGAGGGTTGGGGTGGGGGGAACTGCCGTGCTCCTCACTGACTTTCGCGGCAACCCCCTGACCGACGCCCTCGAGCAGACCGCGCACGCGCTGGGGATGGAAACCCACCGCCTCGAAACGCCTGCTGATACACTGTACGACTCGGAGCGCATACGCGCCCTGCGCGACGCCTACGCGCCCGACGGCTTCACCGACATCCTGATTTTCGGCGAGCCGACGCCCGAAGTGCTGGAAGCCGCGCAAGACGCCCTGTGCTACGGCGGCGCACTCAGCTTCACCTGCCACCACAAGATGCCTCCTGTGCCCGTCGATGTCGGCAGGCTGCACTACGACCGCTTGCTGGTGATGGGCACGACCAGCTGGGACATCACCGACTCCTACCGCCACACGCGCGACGCCTCGCTGCGCAAGGGCGACCGCCTGCTGCTGTTCGGCGCGGGCGGCGCGATGGGGCAGATGCAGCTGTTCTACGCGCTGACCCGCCCCGAACCGCCCGCGCAGTTGGTCGTCGTTGACCGCCACCCTGAACGGCTGGAACCCCTGCGCGAGATGGGTGTCCCCCTCGCCCAGCACGCGGGCATCGAGCTTCAGTTCTACTGCAACGCCGACGCGGAACCCGACGCGCAGCAAGCCCACCTGCGCGTCCTGTGCCCGCACGGGTACGACCACATCATGCTGCTGGCGTCCTCGGCGGAGGCGGTCGCGCTGACCTACCCGCTGCTGACCGATGGCGGCGTACTGAACCTGTTCGCGGGCATCCCGAAGGGACAGAAGGTCCCGTTAGACCTCACGCCGTTAGCCTCGCGCCACATGCGCGTTGTGGGCAGCAGCGGCTCCACGATGGACGACATCGCCGAGTGCCTGCGCCTTGTGGCGGAAGGCGCGCTGCCTGCGCGGAAGGTCATCGGCGCAATCGCAGGGCTGAACGCGCTGCCCGAAGCCCTCCAAGCCGTGCAAAGCCACCGCTACCCGGGCAAGGTGGTCGTCTTCCCGCAGCTGCCCGACTTGCCGCTAATCGGGCTAACCGAGCTGCACGAACGCCTGCCCGAAGTCGCCGCGCACTTGGAGTCGGGACGCTATTGGACACGCGACGCCGAACGCGCCCTCTATCGGGTATGCTCTAAAGCGGGTGAGAACGATGCAACCGACCGCTGAAGCGACCACACCGAAGCAGACCGTCAGCTTCGAGGAGTTTCTGGAGATGCTCGACGACGAGACCCACGCCGAGTGGGTAGATGGCGAGGTGATCCCTAA
>Ga0308418_1001142_pt1 | contig 14374 bp, 7 predicted proteins | sample HotsprSampleR4cd_FD_203517 | JGI IMG/M metagenome (GOLD analysis project Ga0308418, IMG submission 203517) | Hot spring phototrophic mat microbial communities from Mushroom Spring, Yellowstone National Park, Wyoming, United States - 20090729_R4cd ... | reverse complement strand
GCACCTGCTTTGCCTATTTGGTAACTATTTCGCCGTAGGAAGGAATCCAGCCAACTGCTTGCCATAACTTCACGGAATAGTCCTGGATGAACTCCTTGTGCTAGCACTGCAAGCGCCGGTGGAGTGCCAAAAATCTAACTTCTTAATTTATAAAGAGTTATAGCAGATTTGCTGCATTCGGCTAAATTGTTACCCTATTTTTGTTCCACTTTTTCCGAGATGTGGGGCAGGACCAGATGTATCCGGCCCTTCTGGACAGGGTCTAGCTATGCCGACGCATTTGACTGTATCTACCCGGCCAAGTCCCCACAACTTGTAGGGGGTAAGAATCGGCTCAACGCCAACAGATTGTGGTAATTACTTCCGGTAGATACAGTCAAGCGAAAAAGGGATTCGAGACATCCCTCTTCGTGCGGGCCGGCTACTGTAGGCAATCTCCCCGGCGGCGTCAAGCGAGCTTTTCTCCGACGCCCTACCCGCCCATGGGGGGAGCTTCTCCGGACGGCGGAAGGGTTCGGGGCTGGACAACGCCGGGGTTTCGCGGCGGGATCAGTTGGCCATGGAGAGAAACAATCTGGCCCGTCCGAGCCTGGTCGGCCAAAGCAGGTCCCCGGAACCCGGCCTGACAATGGGGCGTTTCCCACAAGGCCACTTCCACCACCGGCAAACCCAGCCGCACGGCTTCCTGATAGAGCAGTTGGGCCAGATGCTCGGCCGTGGGATTTGCGTCTAACAAAAACAGGGTTTCGCCGGCCTCCTGGAGGATCGGCACCACCGGATCCAGCCGATGCAGAATCATCCGATGATCCAGGTTCTCCTCGATCCATTGCCCCAACCGACGTTTCAGGTCTCCGAAATCCAATACCATCCCCTGGGGATTTAAGCGGGAAGTTTCCAAAACGACGTGGGCAATGGCATTATGTCCATGGAGAAATCGGCATTTCCCCTCGTACCAGAGTAACCGGTGCCCATAACAGAAGTGGAACTCTCGAACCACCCGAAACATAAAGCTGGTCCTTTCGGCTCGGAAGCTCGCCAAACCACCTTTTCCAGGCTTTATTATCGTCTATTCATCTTCGCAAAACCAAGGGACATCAACGTAGCCGAAAACCAGAGACTTTCATGTCTCTCCCATTGGCGAAGATGAAGAGGAGTCATTTCGGGTCCCATAGGAGAAATACCGTTTATGGCCAGCAGAACTCCAACGGACCCGGTGGGCCGAACTGCACCGGCAAGGGTAAGGCCTCGGCCAATCGGCGCAAAAACTCCCCCCGGGCAATCCCCCGCGCGCCGAGCCGCTCCAAATGCGGCGAGAGTTCCTGGACATCCAGGAGTTGATATCCCTGGGCCTGCAGATGACGGACTAGATAAACCAGGGCCACCTTGGAGGCGTCGGGGACCAGGTGGAACATGGATTCGGCCGAAAACGCCCCACCGACGGCCACCCCATACACGCCGCCCACCAATTCCTGGTCCCGCCAGACTTCCACCGAATGGGCATAGCCCATCTGGTGCAAACGGGTGTAGGCCCGGATCATGGCCGGGGTGATCCACGTGGCGCCTCGACGTCCCGGAGCCTCGGCACAGCCCCGGATGACCGCCCCGAACGCCCGATCACAGGTCACCTGGAAGAGCTTTTTGCGTAACGTGCGCCGCAAACTCCGGGAGATGTGAAGCTGATCCAACTCCAGCACCGCCCGGGGATCGGGCGAAAACCAAGGGATCGGCCAGCGATCATCCCCACAAGGCCAGGGGAATATCCCATGCCCATACGCGTCCAGCAGCCACTCCGGTTCCAATCGGCCACCAATAGCGACCAGACCCTGCTCATCGGCCGATTCTGCCGGAGGAAAATACTTCGACGGCGGCAACAGACCCATCTCCTCTCCTCCCACACGTCGGCCACGTCGGCAGACAGCGCGGTTGTACTCCCAAAGCACTGCCTGCCATTATACGAGATTATGGGAAGGCCTCCGCCTAGGGAAGGGGTTCGGAGTTTCTGGCAAAAGTCTTCTTCCTCCGCTGGAGACCGGCAGATCGTTTGGAGCCCCTTGGCCGTCTTGCTTGGGCCAGGGGGAATCCAGCTTTTGCGAGGCCTGTTCTCGTTGGGCCCTTCCTGCCCGAGGGGGATACAGAATGGATATTTCTCCCCCACCCAACCAGAGCCCGGCGGAGCCAAGCAAAGCTAAGTGAGGGGCCCGGCCAGAGGGCACTCGGAGGGGCAAACCGCTTGGCTGCATCCTCCGCCCCAACCGAAAACACCCCATGTTTCGTAGGTTGCTCCGCCCAGGGAACGGGAGACGGGGCTGTTTTGAATGCGTCTAAATCATTCGGCAGTGCCCGGTGTGGTTTCCGATTTTGTTTCGCAGGGGGGTTGGCAGTGGCCGGTTTCGGGCGGAGGTGCCTGGACAGTGGGCGATCGCTTTTCATATCCCAGCTTGCGGAGCACTTCAAGGATTTCACTGCATGTAGGGAACATTCGTCCGCTGCTCCGCTTATATTCATCCAAGGCCCGCATGAACTCGATTTCTTCTGGAGTGTAATCCCGTTCGCATGTGGTGGGATCAATTTGGCGGCGTCGGGGAACCTTGGCACGCCGCTCTAATTTCCGCCGTTCCACCAAGATCGGCTCCTGGCGACTGCGCCGATCCTGCCCACTGCGCCGATCGCCTCCCCGCCGTCGGTCCATCACCACCACTGCTCTGGAGTCCCCAGCACCGGCTTTCTCTACTCCGGCCATCTCTCCGATTCGATTCTTCTCATCCGAGACTGGTGTGGTGTGCTTGGCTTTGCCTTTGACCATGGTAGCTACTCCCAACGATACGTCTTTCCACTACTCTGCAAGGCGGGTGGTAGCCCCTAACCCTTTGTCAACCTATGATCGCTTTTTAGTCAGGACAAACAGACCAAAAAGATACGCCGTCCAAAGATTCCCTTAATATCGGAGGGAATAAAACGGTCGGCCCTTGGGCAGGCATGAAGCCTTTTTGGTGAGAGCCTCCCCCATCCCACCGAACCCCTCTGGGGCACCTCGGCTGCCCCCTGGTTGCATTATCCGGAAATCGGCCGAAAAATAGGGAAAATTGATCGGTTAGAGAAAATAAATAATTTTGGCAATTAGTAGGGATTTAAGAAAGATTTCCAAAGAAACAAAATCTCCAAAAATACGGATTATGCCGGCCTACGACCGTCCAAGCTTCCCCAGGCCATCGCAGAGCGTGCCCTTTGCCTTTTGAGGGTGTCCGCCATGGGGATAGCATCCTAACTTTTTGTAAATCTTAGAGTTAGGAAAATAGCCAAACTCAAGCTCAGACGGAGAAGGCAGGGGAGGCGGGTTTTTTCGGACCGGATGCCCAGGAGAGAGTCAGCTCCAGTGGGCTTCCGGCCTGTCAAGCCCCATAGGTTTTTCGGAACATTTAGCCGAAGGAAGGGAGAGTCCGCAGCGGGCGGACGTCTGGGGCGCCCATTGGCGGGCCGGAGGGGCTCGCTCCCACAGCGGGCCCCGGACCCGGCGGTGCCAAAGGTGCCGGCCCCCTCTCGACGACCTGGGCAGAGGCGAGTGCTTCCTTCGGCTAAAATGTTACGGTTGTTCGACGCTGCCTGGCTGGGGGTTGGGCGAGGGAATTCTTCTGAAGGCTCTGGATGGTTTCAGGCCAGCGGGTTTTTCTCTCTTTTCTAAACTGCCGGGAACTTCCGGTACTGGAGGTGCTTCGGGCGCCGGTCCTGCTTCCGCTTTGGGCATTTCTTTTTGGGTTGGGGTGGGTTTGGGTCTTGGGGGCACATCGGGCAGGAGGGGAGCTTCGGGAACCGCCGATCTTTCCGGAACCGACGGCGTTTGGGGAACCGATGGTCTTTCGGGAACCGGCGGTCTTTCCGGAACCGACGGCGTTGGAGGCACTCCCGGGGCTTCTGGCACTAGCGGCGCTTCGGGGGTTTTCGGGGCCTCGGGAATGCCCGGCGCCGAGGTGGGCAGTTCTACGGGTTTTATGGGGCCGCCTTCGGCCAGCGCCCGGAAAAGACTATAAAAAAGTCCATATCGAGCCAGCATCGGCCGGGTTGGTTCCGGCATCCAATTGGCCCGCCACTCCGAGTGCATTTGCCCGTCGGTCCATATTTGGCCGAAACCGATCGCCAACACCGAACCTTGCCCGTAGCCGACTCTGGCGGCGACCGGCTCTTGGCCCACATACACCACCCCTTCGCCGCCGGAGACCGTACAGGCCGATTCGACCGAAATCCCGCTCGAACGCCCCGCCGTCGCCAGCGCCCCCGCCGACGTTAACCGATCATGCCGGATCCGCAGGCCGAACGGTTCCAGCAGACTCTGGGCCGTCGAATGCGTGTTGCCCGGATGATCGATCACCAGCAGTTTCCCGCCCTGGGCCACATACTCGATCAACTGTTCCCGATACCCATGCGGCACCGACCGACTCGGCGCTATGACCACCAGCAGGTCGCCCTCGAAAGCAGTAGAACCCTCCCGCCGGGCCGTAAAATAGCCCAACCGAGGGATCGTATGCTCCAGCAGACCAAAGCCGTCGGGCGATTGGTTGAAAGCCCCATTGGCCAGGGGAACCTGCGAGACGGTCCGGTCGATCACGGCCAGCCGGTAAGGCGTCTGGGGTTCCATCGGCGGCATGGCCCATTGGTAGTACGCTTGCAAGCCGGCCTGAGTGGCGGTGGCCCCGGCCAAACAAGCCGCCAGGAGCACCAGGGCCTTTGTCAGGCCGCCGTCGCTGGCCGCTAGGTGAGTGCTGAGGGAGCTGACCGCCAAGGGAGCGCTGAGAGAACTATGAGCCGATGCCGGGGCGGATTCAGCAACCGCCTTCGATTTGCCGCCCTTTTTCCCGGCAGCCGAGGCCTCTGGTGAAGCGGGGGTCGGCTCTGTTGCTGCAAGGGGGGGATAGGCCTTCCAGCAACCGAGGCCTACCAGCCCCAGGCCCACCCCGGCCAGCAGGAAGCTTACGGCAGCCTGCACCGGCCAGGGGTCCAGGGGGCTTGTATGATTGAGCCATTGGAGCATATTCAGGAACAGTTCCGCCTTGCCCGGCTGGAAAATGCAGAAGTTGGAGAAGATGGTCGAATCGGTGAAAGCCAGGACGCGGCCTTGGCCGTGTGTGGCGGCCCATAGTTGCACAAACGCCCCAGCCCGCAAATGGGGCAGATATTCCGCCTGGGGATGGTAATTGCTGGACTGGTAGGCGGCCGGCAGACTCCACAGGCCGGTGCTTCGGATGGCGGCTCGCCCCCAACTCCGGCCCGGATCCACCGAACAGGAAACCGCAAAATCCATCTTTTCCACATGCTGAACCGCCGGATGCACCGGCCAGGGCCGACGATACGCCTGCTCATACGGCGAACCAATACAGAACAAAAGATCATTTCGGAAGGTGAATCCCATGGCCCGGCAAATGGCGTTCAGATAGGTGCTCGAACGGAACACATTCGTATGGTCGCCGATCAAAAGCAGGCCGCCTCCCCGGGCCACAAACCGTTGGACCGCCTCGATCTCTTCGGGCTGATAGGGAGCGGTCGGGGTTTTAATGATCAGAATATCACATTCCTGAAGGCGGTCGTCGGTGATCGGTTCGGATTCCAGAATCCGACCCATCTGGAAAAAGTGGGAACAAAAATCATAGATCACACGGTAGTTGTAGCCGGACGGTTCGCCGTACCAGGTGGTATCATACGGCCGGAGGGTGGGTTCCCACTGGCTATGGCGTTCGACCACCAGGACCCGGCCCTGCTTGGGCTGACCCACCGGCGTCCATCCGGCGGAGGCGGCCACCAGCGCCGCCCCGGCAGCCGACCACACCGCCGGCCAACCTATCCGGAGCCCAAGCCGATGGGTTTCGGCCGAAGAAACGCCGGGATCTCCTGCCGCCTCTTTGGGTTTTGCGGAGTGGGCCGATTGGGCGGATGGATATTTGAGCTCCGAGGAATCCGGGAGCCACTGAATGGGGATGGGAAACTCTCCGAGCCACCGACCGGCCAAAACCGCCGGGGCCAACAACAAAAGCCCCTGAAACCATGGACTAAACATTTGAGCAATAGCCAAATGCTCCCCACCGATCCCTTCCAAGCTCGCCCGATGCAGATACAACCCCAGAACCAGCATCCAGCGGACCGGAATCCACAGGAGCATCAGGCCGGTCAACCGTCGGAACCCGGCCAGCCAACAGGCCCACCGCCGCCCAGCCGGGACCGATTCCCCACATCGCCAGGCCAACCAGACCAAACCGCCGGTAAAAAAGAGCACACTGGCCGGGTCCAGCAGCCATTCCCAGCACAGACCGATCCGATGCACCTGCCCCAGGACCCGAAAGACCAAATCGGCGTCGGTGGCAGTCGCTTCGGCGTCCAGCAGTTTCGCCAGCCCCACAGCCACGGGCCGGAGCCACACCGGCAGTTCATGCGACCGGGCCGTGTGGGCCTGATAGGCTTCCAGCACCCAGGCTTGGAGGACCAGGATGGTGCCAGCCAGCAGGGCGGCCTTGGTGAGCCGACGCACCGCCTCTCCCACCCCCGGCCAACGATCGGCCAGCCAACCGAGCAGCCAACCGGCCAGCATCAACACCGGCCCTGTCTTTTGCGGCCAAGGCCAAAACCAGACCGGCAGGAAAAGCAAAACGGCAAGGCTTATCCCCAGCCCCCGCTGCCGCCAGAGACCACCCGCCAACCGGAACTCTTCTCCAGAGCGGCCTTCCGGTTCGGGAACCGATCGTTCAACGTTTCGGTTGGCTGCCCTGGGAAGGGTTTTTTGGCCCGGAGAGGCAGCTTGGAGCTTCTCCCAACCGATCCTCTGCTCCCATCTCCGGAAACCGATCGCCAGCAGCACCACCGATCCTGCCAGGGCGACCAGATACCAGCCCACTTGCGCCGGTGCAAAATAATGCATCCCCCAAAGCCAACTCGTCGCCAATAGCGCCAAGGCAATCCACCCAGGCATCGGCCTGCTTCTCCTGTGTTCAGTCTATTCAGAAGATCATATCATTCGGTTTGTTTCGGAGACCTTTGGGGTTGGGAAGCTGCTACGGACGGATGGGCCGGGGGGATTCGGCGGAATCCGATTCCTCCGGCAACAGCTCTTCCGGCGGAAGTTGGTTTTGCCATTGCTTCGGATCGGGCGGAATCCATTCCTGTGGTCCGCTTACCCGGCTGAGCATCCACCGCCAAAAATGGGCGTTTTCGATCATGCCGGCGGTGGGCTGACCGTCGGTTTCGTCGAAGTTTTTGTTGGTTGCAAAATAGGTATCGCCGATCAGGACCACACTGCCGCCGCCAATCCGTCGATGGATGACGATCGGCACATCGTGATAGCCTCGGACCAGCACCTCCGCTTCGCCGATAGGGGCAGCCGATTTGGAAGTAAAAGGGGCGTCCATTTCGGGGGTGTCGGTCTGGACCGGCCAGGGGGCGTACAGGGTAACCGCCAGCATGTAATCGCCCCGGCCGTAGTCTTTGGCGTTAAGATAATAGGTCCGGAGCCGGCCGTAGTTATCCGGATGGTCCTCCGGGCCGGGCGATTGGCCGACTGGTTCGGCTTCCGGCTCGGTTTGGCCCGGGCCGACCGGAGAGCGGGGAATCCAAAGACCCCACTGCTGGAGCAACGGTCGGAGCGCTTCGGCATCCTCGGCCCCGGCCATGGCAATGAAAATGCCACCGTTTTGGACATATTCCTGAAACGCCGCCTGTTCGGACCGAGAAAAACTTCGGGCCGGTGCTATCGAAATCCACACCGAAGCCGTCCGAAGCCGATCCGGCTTCATATCCGGCGCCAAAAGCGGCAAATACCCCGCCTGCATCAGGCTGAGGAACAATCGCCCTAGGCCGTCCGGGTGCCAGGGCCGAAGACTATAGGCTTCCATATGCGAGGCGTCGATATAGGCCAGGGGCAGTCCCTTCGGGGCATTTGCCAGCGGTTTTTCCACCGGTTCGGTTCCCAGTCTGGCCCCCTGGGAAGATGTATCCTCAGAAGAAACACCTCCCCGTGGAGAAGCATGGGCAACACCGGGAGAAAAAGCGGCACCAGGAGGCCCGGTTCTAGAAACCGGAGTCGGCCAAGAAGCGGCCGGAGTGATTGGGCTTCCGACCGTAGGCTGGGGTACCACCCGACCTACCTCGGTAGTTCGCCACCAACCGGCCAGCAGCATCAGGCCCACAACGGCGGCGGTAACCGTCAGCGCAGGGCAATGGGGTCTATACGCCAAGAGCACCACCATCAGCCCCCCACAGACCAAGCCCACGATCTGCCGCCATAGATCCGCCGGGCTGCCGCCCCGATGGGCCAAATACCCCAACAATCGGCCCACAAAAACATAGGAAATCGGAAGATTTCCCGTTTGCAAGCATTCGGGGCTTGCCAGTACCACCACCCGGCCCGATCCCAGTCGTGTTTCGGCAGCCAACACCACATCCCCAAGCCGTTCTCCGGCGTCATACCGGGGGAGGAAATCGGCCTGGACGGCTTCTCGGCCCGGATCTCCATAGCCCCAACAACCTACCAGCAGCGGACTGGCCGGGGGATAAACTTCCAAGCTCCCAGCCCGCTCCCAGCCTACCAGAGACTTCCGTAGAAGGTGGTGGGCCTGGGCCAGGGGAAGGAGGGCCGGATGGCTGCCCAGGAGCAGCCCGTCCGCCCAATCCCCCCAAACCGGCACCCCGGTTTCATACCGGAAGTTTATCCCCCAATCGGCCAGCAATTCCTGCAGGAAAATTTGGCCCGATCCGGATACATCGGCATTTTTTGCTCCCGAACTGGCCACCAACACACTACCCCCGTGCTTTACATACTCCTGGAGGCAATCGGCAACAGCCTGCGGGAAAGGCCCCACATCGCCTAACAAAAGAACCACGTCGGCCTGAGCGAGATCTTCTTTGGCTAGTTGGGTGCTGGGGGTCCATCGGCCACCCAAGCGGGCTACCAATTCCGGTAGCATTCCAAATCGGCCCATCTCGGAACGGGCATATCGGTCTGCCCGAGGCCAACTCCACTCTTCCGGTCTGGGCGTGTAAGCAAGGATTTTTTTGCCCGCCAAATTGCCTGGAACCCCCCAAAAGAACATAATGAACCCCCACAGAATAGCTAAAAGTACTGGCCCGGCCTCCAAGGCAATTTCTTTGAGCGGGCTCTGGGGGAAATAATTTCCTTCTTTAGAGGGGAAAGAGGATGCCGGTTCTTTTGCTCCTTCCCCCTCTAATTGGGGGTAACAGATAGACCAGCCTATCCACCGGGCTGCCAAACCAAGGATGATTAAGTGAATAGCCATCCCCACCCAGGGAAAACCCCACGGCAGAAGGGTTTTCAGAGCGTCGGACCAACTCCAGGGGGGAGGCAGGTACACGTGAAATTCAGGCCGCGGCGGAGGAGGGGGAAGCTTATCCCTCAGAATGGGGGCCCAGGATAAACCACCCAAGTATAGCAAATGCCCCCCCAAAAGGGCCATGCACACCCCCAAAGCTAATTTCCAACTCCATGAGCCAGCCCGTTTTCCCCAAAGGAGACCCCAGGCGAAGCTCAGAACCAAGAAGTCCACCCCCCCAAAAGTTTCCCCCACTTCGAGGGGTTGGCCTGCCAAACTCCCCCCGATCCACCCTAGCAACGAGCCGATCCGGTTGACCAAATGCCAATAGAGGGGCACGCTGAGCACGCCCAGCCGATGGGCGGCCAAAACCAACCCGGCCAAAGCCAGACTGGTAAGGATTTTTTTCAACCGGTCTTGGTGAAGGCTGGCCAACCCGGCCATGGCCAGCACCACCGCCAAAAGATTTACCACCGGATAGGAATCGGCCCCGAACAGGAGCACTCCCACCAGAACAGTCCCGGCTTGAGCAAGGCGTTCTGGGGTCATGGGTACCTTTGGCGGCTGGGCCGAAGCTTGCTCCTCTTGGAAAAAAGCGGGCCGGGCAGGGGGCGTAGACCTCACGGACCCCGGCTTGCCGGGATTTTGGCCCGAGGGATGGCCAATGATCCAGACCCATCGTCCCGGCCAAACCCATACCACCAGCCCCCCCAACAGCAGGGCTAGTAAAGCATGGCGAAGCGGGCTGGCTAATAGTGCAACCGAACCGGCTGCCACCCAGCAGGCCGACAGTCCCAAAAAGATCAGCCCCACTTCTTTGACCGAAAGCCTAGCAGGACCAAGCAACCCGGAAGACTCTGCAGAGTTTGACCGTCTCTCGTGTGACAGCAGCCCGGAAGGCTGCGGGACGTGGATTCCCGGCGCTTGCAGTCCGGGGGGCTGCGCTAGATGGCTTGGGCCTTTGGGTTCTTCCATGACACTGGGAGCCTCCTGGGATTGGACCAAAGGAATCGCCAGCGCCGACCAGAGTACCGAAAAATCGTTCTGTCCGCCCCGATTCCTCCTGCTCTTCAGGTAGCGACACCGGAAGAAAGCATAGAGGGGTTAAGTAGCAGAATATCCCGAGGAAAGCAGGTACTGGTTTCAGGCTGCTATTCTCGGACGGCGGCGGTGCGGAATTTCCACACTCCCCAAGGCTGCAGAGCAGCCATGACGGGTTTATCTGCGGCATGGGCTTCCGGCACCCAGGGAATCACATAAGCGCAAAGGACTCCGGTATTGACCTCGGCCACATAGACCAAACTGGATGCCGGGCGGACGCCCCCCGGGGCACGGGCGAGGTCGGCAATGCCGGTTACCATAAGGAAGGTGGGTTTTTTGCCCTGTTCCAATGGGAAGTCGCCCAGGATATTTCGGGCAAATTGCGCTTGAAAGCCGGGCTGACGCTTAGACACCACCGCCGCCTTTAAATCCCCGGTCATGGCGTCCAGCACATACACCGCTTCCACGGCGGCGTCCATCGGGCCGGTGGCGATAAGGCAATTGGCATTCGAATCGGTAGCTACCGCATGAAGTGGAGCTTGAGGTAAAAAGATACATGCCACGGCCAGGACCCCCACCGACACCAGCACCCAGGCAATACGGAACCGGTTCGACACTCTGGACATGAGCTTCTCCTTTCTCGTTTGGGAATGGGAACTGCCCGTAGGAGTTGGGGCGAAGCGGGACATTGCTCGAGCCTACCGGGAATTATCCCAAATTTTTTCCCGCTGGGAAAGACCAGCCTGCCCCCTGCTTACTGCCTATCCAAAATACCATCGCCGTCCAACCCTTTTGCCAGAGGGTATTCTTCCTTGGGGCTGGGGGGAAACATTTTCGTTTGACTGGAGCCGCCCGGCCAGGTCAGTCAACTTGTAGGGGGTAAAATTCGCCCGAACCCCACAGATTGTGGTAATTACTTCCGGTGCATCCAGTCCCATGAGCCGAATGGGAAACCCCTTGGAGGGACCTACTTCGGAGGTCCGGCCCTTTGGAGGGGTCTGCCTTGGATCACCGCTTTGGCGGGCCTGCCAAGCACGCCCCTTCCATCGGCTAACTTGAGTGTATCCCCCGGGCACAACCACCACAATCTGTGGTGTTCGATCCGATTTTTATCTCCTGCATCTGGTAGGGGGCCGGACGGGTCGATACAGTCAAACTACAATGTTCCCGGGAGGGGAAAAGGAGCCTGGTCGAGTTGGTGCAGAAGTTCTTGGCGGAGCGTTTGGATTTGCAAAAACTCGGGGCTAGTCGGCAAGTCGGCACCCCGGCGGATCTCATCCACCAAAGGGGCCAGCAGTTCCCGGTGGAGCCAATCGGCCAGCCATTGCTGACGCCTGGCGACGTATTGGATCTGCAAGGAAAGGAGGAGTCGGCTCGCGGTTTGCCGGGCGGTCTGGCCGCTGGCGGTCAGCACGGCTTCTCCACCGCCGGTCATGCCGGCAGCCAACGCCGTATTGACCACGATTTCCATCGCTCCATGACCGGCCAGTTGGCCGAGCGTTTCTCCGGCTAAATGCAATCCGCTAAAAAACAGGGAAGCAGTAATGGCCGGGCGACCTATTGCCAACAGGACATCCAAGGACCGGAGTAACCGGACCGCTTTAGGATGTTGTTTTTCCCACCGACCCAATTGGTCCCAGATAAACTGTCGAAACCCTTCGTCCACAGGCGTTAACTGTTCATACGCCTCCCGGAGCCGTTGGAGAAGGAGCTTTCGATCTCGGCCGGCCAAAAGGCGCTGGACCCTTGGCTGAAGCACGTCATTGCCTACCTCGGCCCATTGGTGAAGTTTTTCATAGACCTGCGCGACGATGTGGAGGATGGTTTCTAATTCCTTTTGACGGTACTCTTCCCGGTCGTCTGGCGGTTGCAGGGCGTTGGTAGGCTCCGCTTGGAAAGTGGATCGGATGGTTCGGGCGATTTGCCCCAGACCGCGTCCGATCGCCTGGCCGATCTTCCGATAGGTTTGGTGAACGGCCTGCACCCAGGCTGGGCGGTGCTGATCCCACCAGGCCAGGATTTCTTCGCTTAAGATTTTGACCGGCAATTGCGGCCAGGGAGTTTGGGCTATTTTATCGGATTCCAGGATTTGGGCCGCCGCCTGAAATTGCCGGCTTTTGTCCTGAAGAGCCGACAGATAACCGCCCAGCCCTCCGGTTTCGTCCAACACCCGGCGTACAGCGCCTCGGAGGGTCCGGAGTTTGATTTTCTCGAAGTGCAGGGTGGCCAATTCTTCGGCTGGGTTGGTTTTTCGGAAGGGAGCTCGTCCATCCCGGCCCACTTCGTAAAACGGCAGTTGGAGCTGCTCCGCGGCCGCCCGATCCGCCGGCACCACATACACCCACAATGGATCCGCCCCAGTCTGCTGGCAGAAGGTTTGCAGCCAAAGCGGCCAATACGGCTGGTCCGCCTCCAGGTGGCACTGATTGAAAAGGACCAGGATGGGTTTGTCGGCCTGGGCGGCTTCCCGGAAAAATTGTTTGACCGCCGCATCGTTGTATTTTTGTTGCGTAAGCACGGCAAGGAGCACGTCGGCCACCTGCCGAATACGCCGGGCCCGCTCCCAATTGATCGGCATGTCGGAATCCACATCGGGGGTATCTAAAAGCAGCAGCCGCGGCGGCAGGGTCTGACAGGGCCGCCAAAATAACAGATGTTCCTCTGTTTCCAGGAGCGGATCATCCGCGGATTGCCACGCCCGAAGTGCAAATCCCTCAAACAGGCGGCTTAAAAGGGCCGGATCGGCACTCTCGGGTGGCACCAGGCAGACCGGATGTTTCGTGCGAGCGGCCAACGGGCTGACCGCGCTGGCCATCTGGCCAGCCAAATGATTGAAAATCAGCGATTTGCCAATATTCGTGCCGCCAATAATCGCTACGACCAACCTCAGATCGGTGGTCAACTGCGGCAACAGCTTCACCCGTAACAGCCGATACCATTCCTCCGCAGACGGCACCGGCACTCCCAGAAACTCCCCTTCCGGCATCAGCTTCTCTAATGCCAAGAGCAATTCTTGTAGCTTTTCCACCCAACCGGCCAAATCCATCCAAGCAACCCCATCGGTACACACCATGCGTTCTCCCCCCTTCGGTTCCTAAAAGTTTAGCACAAGCGGCCGCTGGCTTCGAGAAGGATTTCCACGCACTCCTGGGCTGCAGGGGAGATCAGTCTATCCGGGCTGGCTTTCTCCAGAAGCAAAGAAGAAAGGAACATTTTAGCCGAATGAAGCCAATCGCCTCTCCCCGGGCGGGTTCAACCTGACGTGTCATTCCCGCGAAAGCGGGAATCCAGAAAGTATCTCTGAGTTCCCGCTTGCCCAGCAGGAACACCGTAGCAGGCAGGCACAAAGCGGCCTGGATTCCTGCTTTCGCGGGAATGACACAATATCTTGTCCTTCTTCAGTACTTCCAAGTTCGGCTTACGGCGGGTGAACGACGTAACGTATTGAGCCGTCGTGAAAAAGGGCGACGATTTCGCAGGCGATCCAATCGAGCATTCGGTGGAACTGGAACAGTTCCAGATGCAATCGGAACGAGGCATCCGATCCTTCGGCAAGGTGAGTCTGATGTATCCACACCCACAGGTTCCGCAGGATCAAGGCGACGGCCAGAAAGAACAGCCACAACCGCGCGGGCCGCGTGCAGGTATCGATTCGCCCCTGGCGCATGGGGAGCCTATCCCAAAATGCCCTCCCCCTGTCCGATCCTTCTATGCAAGTAGGTTTCCGGGGGCAGGATAAATCGAACTCACTTTGCGCCAAGCCCGATTTTGGTATCAACTCTTGGCGGAAACGGGTCTCGATGCCGAATCGCAGCCGGTACCGTTGGCGGATTTCGGTGGGAGAGCCATACACGCGCCAAGCGGCGAACAACAGCTTTTGGTGCCGGTGCTTGCCGTCCTTGCGGTGGCGATGGCGGCGATAACCCACGCCTACCCGAATCCTCAACGGCTGCTTGTTGTGCTTCCTCTGGTACGTGTACCAGAGGCGCCGGTTGACGTTTGACGAGAGCGCAGTCCGCTCCTGCGGTATG
>Ga0308418_1001141_pt1 | contig 14385 bp, 9 predicted proteins | sample HotsprSampleR4cd_FD_203517 | JGI IMG/M metagenome (GOLD analysis project Ga0308418, IMG submission 203517) | Hot spring phototrophic mat microbial communities from Mushroom Spring, Yellowstone National Park, Wyoming, United States - 20090729_R4cd ... | reverse complement strand
ACTTGATGCAGGTTACGCGGATTGCGCGGGCAATGGTGACGCGCTATGGGATGAGTCAGCGTCTGGGGCCGATGGTCTTCGGCGAGAAGGAAGAGTTGATCTTCCTTGGTCGTGAGATCAGCGAGCAACGAAACTATGGCGATGAGGTGGCGCGCCAGATTGATGAAGAGGTGCGTGCCATTGTGACTGAAGCCTACGAGACAGCGCAGCAAATCCTGCTCCAGAATCGGGCAGTGCTCGACGATATGGCGAATGCCTTGCTTGAATATGAGACCCTTGATGGTGAGCAGCTTGAAGAGTTGATCCGGCGCGTCAAGCCTTTGGCACTCGATTTGAGCAAGAGCAGCACTCCGAATGGGCGCACTGGAGAACGCTCAACCCAACCCGATGCGCCTCAGATGGGACTCGGCGGTACTAATCCGCTACCGGCGTAATTGTTGCAGTACAAATTTGTTGGCGCTAGCAAGGGGTGCGTCTATAGCTCACCCCTTGCTGGTTTTAGTACGAACAAAACCCTAGACTCGATGCTGCGCTACGCCTCCTGGTACCCCTTTCCTTTGCAACGGTTTCAGTGTCTGTGCTGCAGAGCACGTCTGGCGGCCCTCACCTTCCCCCTTGCCCCCTTCCTCTCCCCCACGGGGAGAGGAAGGGGGATGGTAGCCCCGCACCTTCCCCTCACCCCTTTCCGCTCCCACGGGGAGAGGAAGGTGAGGATGGTAGCCCCGCACCTTCCCCTCACCCCTTTCTGCTCCCACGGGGAGAGGAAGGTGAGGATGGTAGTCCTGCATCTTCCCCTCACCCCTTTCCGCTCCCACGGGGAGAGGAAGGGGGGATGGTAGTCCTGCACCTTCCCCTCACCCCTTTCTGCTCCCACGGGGAGAGGAAGGTGAGGATGGTAGTCCTGCATCTTCCCCTCACCCCTTTCCGCTCTCAACGGGGAGAGGAAGGAGGAACGTGCGGCGCGGGGTGAGCGTTGCTCACCCAACCCGTCACGGGCAGCGCCTGGCGCTGCCCGCTCAGCAGAGGGAACGTGCGGCGGATGGCGGAACAGAACGTTGGCCTCCCAATGCAGTGGTTGCCCGGGCACGGTACATTCCCGATAAGAAATTCGGGTTTTTGATCATGCTCTAAGGGCGCGGGTATCTTACTGCTGGGGCGCAATATCAGGCGTCCCATGGTGGTCGAATGATCAATTGTTACCTATCGCAGCGCTTGCAGGCGGTCTCGAATCGTAGAATATGACGCTTTCCAACCGCTACCGATCCGAAAAGGTTGCGACGTTCGATGACCTTCATCTTCCGCAACAGGATTTTTCGGATAGACCCTATTCCGGCCATCGATAGCGCACACCTGGTGGGAGCCGCAGCGTTTCATCGCCTAAACGGCCAAGACTAAAGATTGTACCGTCGGGGCTGCGTTCTAGGCGAGCGTACTCTGTCCATTGCACAATCCAGCCGTTCCGTGATATTTCTCCGCTTAGCACCTGACCGAGTGTAGCGCTAATCTCTTCGGGTATAGAAAAATCCGCACAAATGCCAGTTGCTGGCGAGTTATCGTGACATCGTTCACTGCGCATAGTCTCGGCCAGGTAAAGCTCACCACCTAGTGGTCGCATTTGGATGATACCTTCACGCCATTCAAGGCAGATGCGTTCAAAACATTGTAGCCAGCCCCAGGTGAACGGAACCGCAGGGGTTAGTGGCCAGCCACCCCGTTCCACGGCGCCAGCTTCAGCCCAAGCGCGCATGAAGGTGGCTGGCACGAAATAGCCGGTCTCGGTGAAAAAAGCGCCTCCCTGGGCAGCAACTGGTATCCTGGCAACTGGTTGGGGGGAGGTTATCTCATTGCCGTGGTGGTCACGTAGATGAACGGTGAGTAGATAGTCGCCGGGTGGTAATGCTGGTGGTAATGTAATGGGTTGCAGATGGTCGATGGATGCTGTCTCTGGCCAGCGTGATGGAGGAAACGCGCCATAGACCAATGGACGTTCATGCTGCAAGAGGAGACGCTCATCGGCAGAGCGTAATTGCACAATGACAGTGAGATCATCGCTGGGAGTAGGATCAATTCGTTGCCAAAGCAGATTTAAGACCACAAGATCGCCCGGCTCGTAGGTGTTTGTGGTTGGTGGTGCAATTTGTACGCCAACCAATTGGATTCCGCCACCGGTCAGCGGTTGTAACGGTGGTTGGGTTGAACCGGTAGCAATCGGGCGGTACCGATCAATCACTCCCAGCGAACCATCCTGGGCGTAGCGATGACGAATGATCGCGACCATTTCTGGTGTCAGCCAATTACCGAGGTAATCGAGCAAGACGAGTGGGAACTTGCCGTTGGCCAGCTCGTACAAGATAGGGGACTGATCAATGTACCCCTGATCGAGCAGTTGACGAAACTCAAACACGGGGATACGGGCGGTCAGGCCAGCACCGATGGCTAAGCCGGGAAGATCGGTAAAGATGACACCACCAGACGTTTGTAGCTCGTCGGTCAGTGCGGTAGTCGTGCGGTTTAATGCGGCTAAAACCGCCGCCTCACGTTGGGCGTCGGCCCACAACCCGTAGCTTCCCAGAACAAAACGAGGTGGACTTGGCTCGATCAAACCTGCTGGTCGTAGGCGATTGGCGTCCCAAAGCGGAGGATAGTAGAGGAGGCTGAGAACGGTCAAGATGCTCAGCAGAGGTCGTGTACCCGGATAGGGGGGCGTTTGAACAGACCACCCTGCACCACTCAGCCAGATTAAAGCAGCGTACCATTCAAAGAAGTAGTTGGCATATGCACCAACTTTACCGACACCAATAGCCTCGATAGTTCCAGCCAATAAGTATGTTAGCGCTGGGATAAGCATTGCCCGCCGAGGACTATACCAGATCGTGATACCGCCGATGAGCGCAGTTAGCAATAGCGGCCACCGCAACCCCAACTGTTGTCGCCAGAAATCGGCAGCCAGGTTGGCTTCCCAACGATTAGCGTTGGCAGTGACGACATGCAGGAGAAACCAGCCATCGCTCATCCATGACAACCCGGCAACGATGCCGCCGCCAACCAGACCAACGGTCGTGATATACGTGATGGCTGCTTTTGCCGCTGTTGATGCTGGTTGGGAACGAGAGCGGTACCATGCGACGGACAACACAGCAGCCGCAGCCGCTGGCCCGGCAATCAGTGATGGTTTGGTCAGGAGACAGCCAACGGCCAACAGACCGGCCAGTAGGCCACGCTGAACTGCCGGTAAGCGCTCACGATTGGCTACCCACACTGCCCATAAACCTAGCGCTACACCCAGCAGATCAACGCGCATCAATGGCATCCACTCACGCACGACCGGAATTGTCAACCACAGTAACGACATCCAGGCTCCACGTCGGCCGATTAGTGCTGCCAGGGCAACGGTGCTTGCCAGAGCGCCGAAAAGCGCTATCATACGTCCGGCTAGCAACGGTTCGCCGATTATCCTGGCCAAGCTGCTAGTGAAGACAAGGTACAGCGGTGGGTAATTAACGACCAAAAACGGCGCCTGCGCTGGATCGGCATATATTTGCCAGAGTGCCCGTCCGGTAAGGAGCTGCTGTACCTGTGCCAGGATTGGCCCCTCTCCGTAATCGAGTGGAAAAGGGAAACCGAGTAGAAGACGGATATGATCGCTCGCATACCAGAGGTAGATAGCGATTAATCCAACCAGCGTACTCGTTACCAACCAACGTCCAATGAAGAATGCAGAACGCATATGGTAAGATAACAAACGTTGAGCGATGAGGCTCAGCGTTCACACTAAAGGAGACCCGTTATGAATAGCCAACGTATTGCACGACGCATCCGCGCCGTTCCGCCATCCGGCATTCGCCGCTTCTTCGATATTGCCGCGACGATGCCTGATGTCATCTCGCTCGGTGTTGGCGAGCCTGATTTTATCACGCCTGCGCGAATTCGTGCTGCTGGTCAGGCGTCGATTGATCGTACTACTGCCTACACCTCTAATTCCGGTTTGCTCGAACTACGGATCGCCCTCGCCGACCATCTAGCACGACGCTATGGGGTACAGTACGATCCTGAAACCGAACTCTTGATCACAGTTGGGGTGAGTGAGGCAATGTTAGGCGCAGCGCTGGCACTACTCGATCCCGACGATGAAGTGCTGATCCCGGAACCCTGCTTCGTCGCCTATCCGGCCTGTGTTACCTTCGCCGATGCACGAGTGGTGTATGTGCCAACATCGGTGGCTGATGGTTTTCAAGTAAGCGGGACTGCGCTAGAAGCGGCGGTAACTTCGCGCACGAAGGCGATTCTGATTGGCTATCCGAATAATCCGACAGGTGCGGTTCTTAGCCGTGAACGTCTGCTAGAAGTTGCGGCCGTTGCTGAACGTCACGATCTCATTGTTATATCCGATGAAATCTACGACCGACTAGTGTACGGGGTTGAACACACATGTTTCGCTTCGCTGCCCGGTATGCGTGAGCGTACCGTTTTACTGGGCGGCTTCTCGAAGGCATACGCGATGACCGGTTGGCGGCTCGGTTGGCTGGCTGCACCAGCGGAGATCACTGCCGCAGTCCGAAAATTTCATCAGTATGCGATTATGTCGGCGCCAACCATGAGCCAGTATGCTGGCCTGGAAGCCCTGCTGCATGGTGAAGAGGCGGTGCAGGCGATGGTACGCGAATACAACCGTCGGCGGCAGGTGATTGTCTCAGGCTTCAACAGCATTGGCTTGCCGACATTTGAGCCACAGGGAGCATTTTATGCCTTTCCACAGGTCAGCCACCTTGGTCTGAGCAGTGAAGCCTTTTGTGAGCAGTTGCTCCACAGCGAGCAGGTTGCCGTTGTGCCAGGCGATGCTTTTGGGCCGAGTGGTGCTGGTTTTGTGCGCGCTTGTTATGCAACTGCGCTCAACAAGATTGAAGAGGCACTCGAGCGGATTGAGCGATTCGTTCGGCGTATTGCGTAAGGAGGGCAGTATGTCATTGCCTGACGATGAAACAACCACTGAATTGCGTTGCGCTTTGACCGGGCGACCGTTGACGCCAGAAGAGGCATATTGGGCGCCACCACTGATCACTGCCCGGCAGTTGATTACGACGTTTTTCAAGACGTTGTTTTCCAATCCGGCGGCTTTAGGTGCCATCTTCTTAAGTGAACTGCCGGATGTGCCCTACGCTCCTGAAGCACGTCCGCTTCTCGCCCGTCGCCGTTCGGCTGAGCAAGCTAAACTGCTTGCACTTTTGCTGGTGATTGCGGTGGTTGTGGTTGGTTTGATCTTTTGGCTGGTGCGGTAGGGGAGACTGTGTCTAGGAAATAGAAAGTAGGGGCGGGTATTCCTGGCCCGCCTTCGATAATGTGTTTAAGATCGGCTGTGTGTTCTTTGTTGATTCAGATGTGTTCGCGCTCACTCCACACTTCTTCACCACAATGGGTAACCACGTATGCCTGCCTGGAATGTCAATCGGCCAGGAATTGAAGACACACAGCCGCAGCAGGGGGCGCGTTCGCTGGCGTACAGTACCGGTCAGCGCTGGCTGATAAGCGTGCTCGCGGTAGCCCTGATTGCGGCGCTGGTTCCGGCAGGGAGAGTATTGCTGGCAACCGGTTTCTGGTTGATCGTGCCAGGGTATGTGCTCGAACGTTGCTTCCCTGGCACTCGCCCTCATTGGCTCTTGCGCATCGTCATCTGGAATGGTATCGGTCTGAGCGTCTTACCAATCCTCTATCTGTGGTCAACGGTTGCAGGTACTGGATTACCGTCGTGGTTGCTGATGGCTGGCGCAGGTGGCTTAACGATTGTCGCACTGCGTGCGGCATGGCATGATCTGGCAGCAGTTCAGGGATCACCTTCAGTAATGACCTGGCTTCTGGTCATCGTACTGGCGATCAGTGGCTGGCTGCGGGCCATGCAGATCGCTGATCTTGTATTTCCGGCCTGGGTCGACTCAGTGCATCACGCGCTCATGGTACGAGTTGCTGCTGAGACAGGACGGGCACCGTGGACACTGACCCCCTATTTGCCGGTGGTAGATATGCCATACCACTGGGGCTATCACGTGGTGATCGCAGCCGCCTGGCAACTTAGCGGTGGTGATTTACCGACAGTCATATTGTGGAGCGGACAGTTTCTCAACTGGTTGCAGGGTATAGCAGCGGCTGCGTTGGCTTTGTTGAGTTGGCGACGACCGTCAGCAGCGGTGATTGCGGCTGCGGTTGTGGGTTGTATCTCGTGGATGCCCGCGTACTATGTGTCGTGGGGCAGATATACGCAGTTAAGTGGTTTATTGCTTATCGCTGCATTGGCAATAAGCTGGCACCATGGGCTAAATGCCGAATCGCGGCGTGAACAGTTCGGTTGGCTCTTGCTGAGCACCGTCATCGTTACCGGGTTAAGTCTGGTTCATGTGCGGATGTTTGTCTTTGGCGGTGCACTCATTGTCGCACAGAGTATAGTCTGGGCGTTGCGGCAAACGCGCTCTCGTATTGGTTTGCATATCCTCGAAACGGGATTTGTCGGTCTGGTAGCATTGGCCCTCGCCGGGCCATGGTGGCTCTTACTATTACGGCGGGTGCTGTTACCGGCTGCGACAGGCGCCCGTAGTTTAACGAGCGGTGGTTCGTATGTGCAATTGAGCTACGATTTGATGTGGATAGGGCCAAACGAATGGCTGGTAGCTTTGGCACTGCTTGGAGGGATGATTGGGCTGACCTATCGCCAACAAGCTGTAGCTGTGATGGTACTCTGGGTTGGGGGGCTAGTAATACTGACGAATCTGTGGTTGATCAGCTACCTACTACCACTGATCGGGTTGGTCTTGAGCCTATACGCTATTTCCTGGCGCAAATGGTGGCTACTCGGCATTGGTATGCTCTTGTTAGCCGTCAATCCGTCAACAGTCCGCTTGCCCTTCCTCTGGCTCTTGCCGATTGACATCGCGGCAATCAGTCTTTTCCTGCCCATTAGCAACCTGATCGGTGGTGGTATTGCACTCATCTGGCCTACCACTCGTCGCTGGTGGCTCATTGGTGGTACAGTTGTGCTCATGGCACTTACGCTCTGGGGCGCACACCAGCAGCGCACGATTGTCAATCCGGTTACGGTTTTGGCAACCGTAGCTGATCGGTCGGCGCTCACGTGGATCGCCGAGCAGACGCCGCCAACGGCACGGTTTCTGATCAATGCTGCACCGTGGCTGCCCGGTGTAGCCCGCGGTACCGATGGTGGCTGGTGGATTTTACCGCTCACCGGACGCTGGACGAGCACACCACCAGTGCTTTTCGTTCATAGTGAGGCAGATGAAGTGCAGGCGACCCAACAGCGTAGCCAACAGATTATTGATTTTGGCAACGGTCAGGCCGTCGATCTTGCCCGGCTCATCGCTGCTGAACGAATTGATTACATCTACACGTCACCTGCTGGCCCATTGCGCCCCGAACACTTTGCCGGTCAAGCTGGTTATGAAGTCGTGTTTGCTCAGGATGGGATTGTCATCTATCGAGTGCAGACCAGTAAATAGAGCGTGTGCAGATCGACAGGCTTTCTATATTGCTATTCTGTTTACCGAGATGGACTATACAGGACGGTTCCAATACCGATCTGCACGGCGTGCAGTGGTCTCTACGTATTCGTCATCACGACGCCGGTAAGTGTTAGCGAGCTGTGGTTGTCAACACGGGCAACCACCATTCGCGTCCAGCGTATGCGATGGTCAGATAGACCATGAGCACAACCGACCACCAGGTATCGAAGCGCTGCCAATGCCGGGGTTTTGGACGAGAGATAAAGCCGGAGATGCCGATGAATAGCAGAATTGCGAGACCACTCCCGGTTACATAGAGCCGGTAGAGTGGTACATCGCGTTCAATGCTGCCGTGCGTCCATTGTAATAACGTGTTCAGGTCAGATGCAATTGGGCCATCAAGCGGAAACGCTGGCGCTAGAGTCGCAATCAAGGCGGCAAAAGGATTACTGGCAACGATCATGATCGTGGTAAATGTCAGACTGGTGCTCGTTCTGGCAGTCAGGAAGGACGCAAGGAACCATCCCAAGATCACAACGTAGGTCATGAACAGGCCTGCTGGACGCTGTTGAATAAGCGTTATTCCTGAAAGAGCCAGGGTACTGACCAACCATGTTGTCGTCACGACGATGCTCAGCGCCCAACCGATTTCGGCTAAGCTCAGACTACCAAACAACGGCAGAAGGCTAAAAAACGGCAATGTCACAATGATAAACAAAACCATGAGCATCCACAATGCCAGCAGGCGAGTCAGGAAATGTGCAGGCGGCAACGGTAGTGATGGAGTAAACAGGGGAAAGAAACTAATGGCAAGCAGCGGTATCACTACCGTCAGCCAGCCCTGAAGTGCGAGACAAAGACCAGTCGCAAAGAGACGACCAATCTGCGCATTGAATAACGGTGTCAGACCTGTTCGATCTGGACTTGTTGCATCTGAGAGTTGGAGTAACTGCAGGCTAACCAGCCACATTACGATCACCGTACCAGGCAGCAGCAAAATTACGCGACGGTGACGAATAAGTTGTTGCCACTCTGAGTGAAACAGCTCGATCACGGTACGATCCCTTGTGCTCCACCGACGACAACTATGCACCCTATCTGGTCGAGCGTTCCGCTAAAACGTAATCGTAGCTCGCCATTACGCAGGTAGTTGATAGCCGCAGGAATGCTGAAATTGGACGGCTCGGTGAATGTGATCCTATCCCATTTCGTCTCTTGCCAGTTGTAGATGCTCACCACAAGGTCACGACCGGTAAGCTGGTTGGTCGTCTTCAGTTGCACCTGAATTGTGTCGGCTTGAAACGATGCGAGATCGGCCGGTAGGCGAAGACGTATCTCGGCGGTACTCCCACGTAGTTGAACCCCTTTGCCATTCAGACAGGCGGGTGTATGCTGCGATAAGGGGTCAATGCGTAGCCATCCCATCGGCAGGATCAACCGGCCCTGGCCGATAATGCGTAGGCGCATGACCAAAAGCGTTTCGCGCTGACCGATGAATTCTGAAGCTGACACCGTCGGGTCTTGATTGAGCCAAGCCACCAGGAAAGGGCCGGGATCAAACTGATCTGGAAGTGTGGCTATTGCCGCATCAATAAAGGTGGTAAGAATGGTGGTTCGCCGTTCGATGTCACGTCCGATAAGTAATCCGTTCTCACGAAGATCGTTGACAATCCGTGTTCCAAGTGTTTCAGCATGGGCAGAACTGGCAAAGATGACCGGCCAGCGGGCCGTTGATCGGACGCCAGGCCGTAAATTCCCAAAAAAGATCATCTGATCAGCATAACTGACAAAAACATGTTGCAGGGTATAGGGGCTATCATTTTGAACATCAACCCGTAATCGTTCCTGATCGATCACTAATGTTGCCTGAACCTGGGGAGCCGGTAGCTCCATCGTCGCCAGTATGCCCTGCATGATCCAGGGTGTCAGGGTCAAGGCTACGTTCTTGGTAGCTTGAGGAAATGGCCCGCTTTCATCAGTTGAGCTGATATTGATCGGCAATGGCCGTGTTACCACAGGATGAGTAAACGATAGTACCTCGCGCCGTGGCATTGCCGACAACATTGTCAGGGTAGTTTGAGCGCGAGCCTGCTTTTGATTGATGGGTTCAATGAGTGTCAGCCGTAGTGCTGTGTAAGCTGGTGCTGCATTGGTAGTGGCCCACCACAGACCACTACTGGTACTGATCAGGGTAATCAATATCAGCAACCTCACCGGAACGATACGGCGTCGCCACCACCAACATCCCACCACCACAGAGATTACAAACAGAGCATATCCGGTCAGCGCGATGAAACCCTGAGTAACCGTCGGAGTATCAACGGCGGGCAACTGACCTAATACAGGGGCCAGGGTTTCGATCTGGCGACTGGTAATCTGGGAACTCTGCGCGATTCCGGTCGGAAACAACAAGATCGGTTGCGCCAACGTGGACCAAAATCGCTCCTGCCCTTCCCAATCCTGCAAGGCTTTAGGTTCAAACGCCAGTTGGGTCACTCGTCCGCGACCAAATGGATATTCAACCCATGGTGGAGAATCTGGATCGCCAACTGCGTATGCACCGCCAAGCGGTCGCAACTTGACTCCTATGAGGGGAGTAGTCATCTCAGCGCCACCGCGCTCGCGTAACGGTTGTCGGTCAAGCGTGGTCACGCCAACAATCTGGGCTGCCTGAAGGTCTGGTGGAAGAAAAGACTGAAGCGACACAGCGCTTGGGCCACCGCCAATGATCACGTGACCACCACCGTATACCCATTCCAGCAGCGCCGATTGCTGTTCGGGTGATAACGGGTTACTTAGCTCGAAGAAGGCCAGTACGCTCAGGTTGCTCCATCCGAGCGGATGATCGGGCAAATCGATTGGCTGCAAGCGACCGGCTGCAAAGAGATCGCCAGCGACCGGTGACTCGCCCAGGACGGCACGCATCTGCTCGACCGGACGTGACAGAAGTGGTACCTCTTGCCGCGACAATATGCTCTCGTTAGCAGTTACGGTGACGATAACCGAACTCGTCGGTTGGGCAAGAAAGATGTAGAGCCATACCGTTTTTTCAGCGTTGGCGGAGAGATCGATGGTGCGGGTGAATTGGGCCGAATCATTAGCCGGAGTTCCCATTAGTGTCACCGTGGTCGCTGCGCCTTTATTGCTCAGCGTAATCCTGAGTGGCAGCCACGCTCCGACAACATACTGACCGCCAAAGGGAGTAGACAATTCAAGTGAAATGTTTGGTTGCGCGAAGGCTTTTAGTGGCAATCCCAACAGAATTCCCTGAAGAGCCAGGGTCAGGAGTAGCACGATGGTGAGAGATGGTCGACATCTGAACATAAGAGCTTTCTGTCAGGCTGAGTTGATTGCAAACTATTATACGAGAACCTTTTCCGAGGTGAAATCATCTCAAACACGTTTCTTGCCCGCTCCAAGTCGTTTGCCTGGTAGCGTTAGCCGTTGAACCCATCTCTTGCTGTGCGAGAGCGCTATCTGGATAACCAATCTGTTCCTACACGCCCACTCTTGTTTGCTATCTCCTCGCTCCAATATCGTCGCGCCATGCCACGCTTGTATATGTTATGATCAACGTAAACAAGCTGTATTGTAGTATATCAGGCTATGACGAACGAAAATCCAATTAGTGAGCGTGAGCGTGAGATACTCCGTCTTGTGGCTACTGGGGCAACCAATCAGCAAATCGCGATTGCGTTGAACATTAGTGTCAACACGGTCAAGGTACATCTGCGGAACATTTTTGCCAAAATTGGTGTGGAATCGCGTACTGAGGCAACGGTTTACGCAATTCGTACCGGGATCGTGACAGTTGGCGAAACCAGTATATCGCCTGCCGACGAGACGGCGCCGATTAGCGTGCAAGAGGTAGCAGCAATTGCAGGATCAGCGCAGCCACCGATTGCCGCATCGTCAGAACCTGAAACACCCTCGATAGCGACCAGCACTCCAGCAGCATTGCCCGACATTTCACCACCGACCGATCGGGTCGCAGATGCTGGGACAGTGCTACCTGAAATACCGGCAGTTTCTTCATCACCAACGCAACCGGCTGCTCTGCCGACAGCGGAACCCTGGTGGCGGCATTTGGTGCCGTGGCTGATTGCAGGTTTGGCGTTGATCGTTGTCTCCATTACAATTCTCATGGTTAATGCACGTTCTGCTCAGACCAATGTAACCACGAATCCAACCATATCAACGATCATCAGTAGTCAGCAACGCTGGTTTCTGCGCCAACCACTAAGCGATCCGCGCGATCATTTTGCGCTGACCGGATACGATCTCGAACGGCGGTTGTACGTTATCGGTGGCGAACAAGGCGGTATGGTGAGCGCCGCAGTTGACCGCTACGATCCCGAAACTGACCGCTGGGTACGGCTAACCGACAAGCCGACCGCAGTGAGTCATGCACGGGCTATTACACTTCGCGGACGTATTTTCGTACCGGGAGGAGAAGATGCGACCGGTACAGTGACCGATCGGCTTGAAATCTATGACCCACGCGAGCAACGCTGGTATGTTGGCCCATCATTGCCAGCACCGCGGAGTCGTTATGCACTAGTGGCCTGGGAAGGGCAAATGTACCTGATCGGCGGTTGGGATGGAACCTTGCTCCGTTCTGAAGTGTTTATGTACGATCCGGTACGTGAACGTTGGGAAACGGGGCCAGCATTACCTCAACCACGCCAGAACGCTGGCGTAGCAGTGGCCGGTGGGCGGCTCTACATCGTGGGTGGAGAAGGGATCGATGGTGCGCTTCGCGACAGCGCCCGACTTGAGCCAGGCAACGACTCTGATCAACGCTGGATTGCGACTGCGCCGCTACCGCAGGCGATTGCGCGTCCGGTTGTGGTGGGGCTGCCGAGCACCCTGCTCATTTTCGATAGTGAGCGGCGTCAGGGACTGACCTACGATATTGCGGCTGATGCGTGGAGCCAGACACCACTACCGGCTGAAGCACAGGTCTCTCCTGACGCGGTACTGCTCGAATCGAACATCTATTTTGTGGGTGATAGTCGTGCGGAGGGTCGTTTAAGTGAATATCGCGCCTTGTACGTTGTCTTCATTCCCGGTCAGTAGGTTGCCGGGGGCATTGGTGATTGGCTCTATCGTAGATAGTTGCCCAGCGAGCTGCCAGACGTTCCCAATCATAACGACTAGCCTGAACCAGTGCCGCGGCGGCCATTGCCTTTCGTCGCTGTGGATTGATTAATAGTTCATGGATTGCGGCTGCTAGCGCCGCAGCATTTCCTGGTGGTACAAGCATTCCTGCTGCGCCATACCCGAGCATCTCGGCTCGGTCACCAACATCGCCAGTAATCACCGGCACACCGAGTGCCAGACTCTCGACGATCTTGAGCGGGCAGCGGGCACGAGCAACTGAGTCATCATAGACTGGATCAACACTAAGATCGGCCAGGGCTAGCAAGCCGCGTACTGTAGCATGGGGTAAGTGTCCGGTCAAGATAACTCGCCCACGCCAGGGTTGTCGTTCGATGTAGGACCGGATCAGCGGCAGATCCTCACCACCGCCGATGATTAACAATCTTGCCGTGGTATGTTGAGCTGCAATTTGATCAAATGCCTGGAGCAACAAATCAACCGGGTGGTTGTGCAAGGCTAAAGTACCAGCGTAAGCGATAACTGGCCCATGTTGTAAACCTAAAGCGGAGGTCAATGCTGCACGTATATGTAGTGGTGGTGCACGAAAATCAGCGGCTACTCCATTGGGAACGATAACACAGGGTCGACCAGGTTGAGCCATCTGTGCAGCAAGGTACTGTGTATTGACGGTAACACCTATCGCCAGTCTTGGCAACAACCATTGCCAGAACGCAAAGACAGCTTGCTGCCAACGTGCCGTGAATCGGTTAGCAGTTGCTTCATCATCATCACAATCAACGAAGAACGGTTGACGGCGCCAGAGGGATATTGCGAGGAGTGCAGCCATGCCATTGATCGGTTGTGGTTTACCCAAATGGTACCAGGTTGCTGGTGAATGGAGAACACCCCAAATCATTCCCAGCGTTGATTGCACGACCACGAGCAAGAGTTGAAAGGGGCTAAAACTCAGCGGTATACTGCCAATCTTGCGAGCATGCATCTGTCCGACATACCAAACTTCTACCCCATCAACAACAAAGCGGCGTTGGGGACATGTTGCGAAATCAGGATGCAGCGCCAGTAGACGCACATGAAATCCCAGTCGAACCAGACCACGAGCAATGTTGAAATAGCGGCGGCCAGACGGACGGTCGATCCCCATCGGTAAGAGGAAGACAATGCGGCGCGTAGGTGTCGGGTTCGCTTGCCGACGGCCTGTGAAGATAGACAGCTTGTTAATAAGTCTCATCACAGGGCTACTACTTTCCATTCAGTTCGCGGGCCAGATCGGTGATAATTGCCACCAGACGGGGCCACGATTCGGCTCGTTCTGCTGCTTCCGCCTGCACATGAGCAGTAAGGCAAGTTGCCAAATCATCTTGAAAATAACGCACAATTGCTCGTGCCAGCGCAGTTGCATCCTGCGGAGGGACAATAAGCCCAGTTACTCCATCTTTGACCACCTCTGGTAGACCACCGACGTTGGTTGTAATGACTGGTTTGCCAAAACCGAATGCCAACTGTACGACAGCACTCTGGGTTGCCGAGATATACGGCAACACAACGACATCAGCCACTGAAAAGATTGCTGGCAGCTCTTCATTTGGTACATAACGATTGACGAACGTTACTGCGTCAGTGACACCAAACTCAGCAGCATACCGTTCGTAATAGGCTTGTGATCCCCAAATTTCACCAACCACCAGTAAGTGCACATCAAGCTGATGCCGTACCTGAGCCAAAGCTTGGATCAGATACTCCAGACCCTTGTACGGCCGTA
>Ga0308418_1001139_pt1 | contig 14413 bp, 25 predicted proteins | sample HotsprSampleR4cd_FD_203517 | JGI IMG/M metagenome (GOLD analysis project Ga0308418, IMG submission 203517) | Hot spring phototrophic mat microbial communities from Mushroom Spring, Yellowstone National Park, Wyoming, United States - 20090729_R4cd ... | reverse complement strand
TAAATCAACTATACTATCCTTCATATTCCTCCACCTCAACAAGATGGCTTATTTTCCTAACCATGCCCCTAATTTCTGGTGTATCATCCCTTACGACCGTCTGCCCTATCTTTTTTAAACCCAAGCCCTTTAAGGTCTCTCTATGCTCTGGCTTCCACCCGTATCTGCTTCTTTTTAAGGTAATCTTAAGCTTCCTCATCACCTTACCCTCTCAAAGATTTCTTCCTTGGCCTTACCTCTCTTCTTAGCCACATGATCAAGGCTCTGAAGCCTCTCAAAGGCTTTAAAGGTTGCCTTAATCAAGTTATGGGGATTGCTGTTCCCTATACATTTAGTAACCACATCGGTAACACCGACAGCATCCATAATAGCACGAACTGTTCCACCAGCAATAACTCCAGTCCCCGGAGGAGCTGGCCTTAGAATTATCTTTGTTGCCGAAAATTCTTCCTCTATCCTGTGAGGTATAGTGCCATGAACAATAGGAACCTCGATCATCTCCTTCTTTGCCTTCTCAATCGCCTTTCTTATAGCATCAGGAACTTCAGGCGCCTTACCAAGGGCATAACCAACCCTTCCCTTCCCATCACCAATCACAACAAGAGCGGCAAAGCGAAGCTTTTTTCCACCCTTGGTGACCTTAGTTACTCTTCTTATCTGAATTATCTTTTCAATTAGCTCTTCCGCTCCTCTGACCAAGACTACACCCCCTTTAAAATTCTAATCCACCCTCTCTCAAACCTTCAGCCAAGCCTTTAACCCGCCCATGGTATTTATACCTACCACGGTCAAAAACCACCTTGGTTATGCCCTTCTCCTTTGCCTTTTCAGCAAGCATCCTTCCCACAAGCCTTGCTACATCTACCTTACCTTTGAACTCTCCTTTGCCCTTTAACTCCTCAACCTTGGCTCTCACCTCGGGAGATAACGAAGAAAGAGCAACCAAGGTATGCCCTTCCACATCATTGATGACCTGAGCATAGACATGCTTATGACTCCGAAAGACGCTTACCCTTGGTCTCTCAGGATAACCAAACATCTTCTTCCTTACCCTTTTTTTCCTTTTTAATCTTGCTTCTAATTTTTTTTCTGGTCTCATCACTTCTTACCTCCCTTTCCACCCTTACCGCTCTTCCCAGCCTTCCGAAGGATTACCTCATCAGCATACCTTATGCCCTTACCCTTGTAAGGTTCTGGCGGTCTAAGTCTACGGATGTTTGCCGCAACCTGACCTAACAACTCCTTATCAATGCCTAAAAGGGTAACCCTTACCTGAATCTCACCCGTTCCCCTCTCGACCTTAGCAGAAATTCCCTGAGGAAGTTTAAAATTGATGGGATGAGAATAACCTAATGAAAAAACAATCTCATCGTTCCCTTTAAGCTCAGCCTTGTATCCTAAACCAACAATGTCTAAAACCTTTGTAAACCCCTGCATCGTCCCAACTATCATGTTATTAAGCAAAGCCCTTGCTAATCCCTGGAAGGCCTTTGCCTTGTTTAAAAGCTTCTTTTGTGGAGCATCCATCTCCACCTTGAGTAAATTTCCCTCCCTATCGACCTTAACCAAAGGTGGCATCTTTTTTTCTAAGCCCCCCTTTGGACCTTCAATGCGAACAACGCCATCTTCCTTTATTTCAACCTTTACCTGTGGTGGTATCTCTATAGGCTTCCTACCAACTCGTGAAACATCAGCCATACTATCACCCCTTTACCAAATTTCGCAGATTACTTCACCGCCAAGTCGCCTTTTCCTTGCCTCATGGTCGGTCATAATGCCCTGCGAGGTGGAAATGATCGCCATCCCCATTCCATCAAGAACCCTTGGAAGCTCTTTATAACCTCTATATATACGCCTCCCCGGCTTGCTTACCCTTTTTATCCCCGCGATAACAGGTCTCTTTTTTTCATCGTACTTTAAAACAATTTCTATCTTTATCTGGGGCTTTTCTTCTACTAAACGATAATCTTCGATGAAGCCTTCATCCTTCAAAATCCTTGCAATTTCAAGCTTAAGCTTTGAACCAGGCACAACTACTGTCTTTTGACGAGCCATAAGAGCGTTTTTTATTCTCATCAACATATCGGAAATCGGATCGGTCATCATCTTACTTAGCCCTCCCTTACCAACTTGCCTTTATTACACCTGGAATCTTTCCTTCTGATGCTAACTTTCTAAAACAAATTCTACAAAGCCCAAATCTCCTTATGTAGCCTCGAGCTCGCCCACAGATACTACATCTATTCCTCTTTCTTACCTTAAACTTAGGCTCTCTCTTTGCTTTCTCTAATTGAGCTTTTCTTGGCATTATCAATTACCTCCTAAAGGGCATTCCCATCTTTTTTAACAACTCGTAAGCCTCCTCATCGGTCTTCGCCGTGGTCACAATGGTGATGCTCATACCTTTTACCTTTTCAATCTTGCTTGCATCAAGCTCAGGAAAAATAGTATGGTCTGCAAGTCCTAAGGTATAATTTCCCCTTCCATCAAATTCAGACCTTGGTAACCCTTTAAAATCTCTAAGCCTTGGAATGGCTATGTTGATTAGCCTTCCCAAAAAATCATACATCCTTTTTCCCCGAAGGGTAACCATTACCCCAATGGGCATACCTTTCCTTAGCTTAAACCCGGCAATAGATTTCCTTGCCCGGCAAACCTTTGGTCTTTGCCCTGTAATTATCGCAAGCTCTTCAAGGGCTTGGTCCACAATCTTAGGGTTTTGCGTAGCCTCGCTCAGCCCCATGTTTACCGCTATCTTTTCAATCTTTGGTATTTGATGGATATTTTTATAACCAAATCTCTCAACAAGCTTTGGCTTAACCACCTTTTGATAGTGTTCTCTCAAGTCCATTGCCCCTTACTCCTTCGGCTCAATAATTTCTCCACATTTTTTGCAAACCCTTACCTTAGTTCCATCTTCAAGTATCTTTTTGGCTACCTTTACCCCTCTTTTACATTTTCCGCAGTAAAGCATAATATTAGAAACATGAATGGGAGCAGGCTTCTCCACTATGCCCCCGGAGCTGTAAGGAGTTGGCTTCATATGTCTTTTTACAATGTTTACTCCCTCAACGATAGCCCTTCCCTTTCTTAGGAAGACCTGAAGAACCTTCCCAATCTTTCCCTTATCTCTACCAGCAATAACTACCACCGTATCGTTCTTTTTTACATGAACCTCTGCCTCGTTGGGCTTTGGCAACCCCTTGTTGGCTCCTCGTTTTATCATCCTTTCACCCCTCTTTATAAGACCTCAGGTGCTAACGAAATGATCTTCATAAATCCTTTGGCCCTCAACTCCCTGGCTACAGGACCAAAAATCCGCGTCCCGATGGGCTCTTTATACTGATTTATCAAAACCGCAGCGTTCTCATCAAACCTGATGGTCGTCCCATCAGGCCTCTGGACCTCCTTTTTTGTCCTAACGATCACTGCCTTGACTACATCGCCCTTTTTCACCTTGGAGTTGGGTAAAGCATCCTTCACCGAAGCAACGATGATATCTCCAACTGTTCCGTATTGCCTACCTGGTCCGCCAAGAACTCTAATACAAAGGAGCTCCTTAGCTCCAGAATTATCAGCCACATTAAGATAGGTCTGTTGGAGTATCATGACCCATCACCCCCTTCTTTATTCAGTCCCTTCAGTAGAAAGAACTTTTGCCCTTTCAAGTATTTTCTTTACCCTCCAACGCTTTCTGCGAGAAAGGGGTCTTGTCTCTTCAATAAGGACTTTATCCCCAATCCTACACTCGTTGTTTTCATCATGAGCCATGTATTTTTTCCTTCTCCTCACAAACTTTTCATAGAGAGGATGCCTCACCATAGTCTCGACAAGCACAACAACCGTCTTATCCATCTTGTCTGTTACCACAGTCCCGATAAACTCTTTGCGCTTCCCCATACTCTAAACCCCTATCACCTTATTAGTTTGCAGACCTTTCTTTCTCCTTAAGAATAGTCAAAACCCTGGCTATCTCTCGCCGAACCTGCCTAATCCTCATGGGATTTTCAAGCCTGTGTATGGTTTTCTGAAATCTCAGGTTCATCAATTCTTCCCTTAGCTTAGCAACCCTTTCCTTTAGCTCGGGTATTGATAGCTCACGCAGCTCTTTTGCCTTCATTAAAGTTCCTCCCGGCTCACTATCTTACATTTGAAAGGTAGCTTTGACCCAGCAAGCCTCAAAGCCTCCTTCGCTACTTCAGCAGGAACCCCAGATATCTCATAGATAACAGTCCCGGGCTTTACCACCGCTACCCAGCCCTCAACAGGGGCCTTACCCTTACCCATCCTGGTTTCAGCAGGCTTCTTAGTTATGGGTTTATCTGGAAAAACCCTTATCCAAACTTTGGCACCCTTCCTTGCTGTGCGGACAATCGCCACACGTCCAGCCTCTAACTGCTGAGCTGTAAGCCACCCACCCTCTAACACTTTTAAACCGTAATCACCAAAGGCAAGGGTATAGCCACGAGAAGCCTTCCCCCTAACCCTTCCTCTCTGTTGTTTTCTATACTTAGTCTTCCTCGGCTGAAGAAGCATGGCTCACCTCACCTCTAAATTATTATTCTTTCTTGTCCTGCCTTCTCTGGTAAAACCTCACCCTTAAAGATCCATACCTTAACACCTATGGTTCCATACTTAGTAATCGCAACGGCAAAACCATAATCAATGTCGGCTCTCAAGGTAGTAAGAGGCACCCTTCCTACACGATACCATTCGCTACGGGCAATTTCCGCACCCCCAAGCCTTCCAGAACATTCAACCTTAACTCCCTGAGCTCCATACCTCATAACCAGGGCCACAGCCCTCTTCATAGCCCGCCTAAAGGAGACACGCTTTTCTATCTGCTGAGCAATGTTTTCCGCAACAAGCTTAGCTTCAAGCTCAGGTCTCCTAACCTCCTCAACCGTTACCTCTATATCGCAATCCTTAAACTGTTTCTTAAGCTCAGACTTGATCTTTTCAATTTCTGCTCCCTTTTTGCCTATGACAATTCCTGGTCTTGCCGAATGAATGATTATCCTAACATTAGTCCCTGCCCTCTCTATTTCTATTTTGGGTATTCCCGCATGGTAATATTTTTCTTTCAAATACTTTCTAATCAGATAATCTTCATAAACAAACTTAGAAAACTCTGATGGCTTTGCTACCCACCGGGAATCCCAGGTGCGCGTAATCCCTACTCTTAACCCTATTGGATTAACCTTCTGCCCCAAGGCTTACCTCCTTTTTCCGCGAATATCGAGTTCTTCAACCTCAACGGTTATATGGCTCATTCGCCTCAAGATCCGGCTTGCTCTTCCCCAACCACGAGGCCAAATCCTCTTTAACCTTGGACCCTCATCCACATACGCCCTCACCACATAAAGCATGTCGGGGTCCATACCATAGTTATTCTCGGCGTTAGCGATAGCCGAAAGCAAAACCTTCTTTATAATCCTAGCACCTTTTTTAGGTAAAGAATTCAAAATGTTTAACGCCTCATCTACCTTTTTCCCCCGGATCGTATCTATAACTAACCTTGCCTTGTTAGGGGAAATCAAAACATATCTGGCTGTCGCTTTGGCTCTCAAGGCTCTCCTCCCTTACTTCTTCTTTACTCCCTTAACCTTTCCTTTATCGGCTGGATGCCCCTTAAAGGTTCGCGTCGGGGCAAATTCTCCAAGCTTATGCCCAACCATATTCTCCGTCACATACACCGGTATAAACTTGTGTCCGTTGTGGACCGCAAAGGTCAAACCAACCATTTCAGGAACAATCGTCGACCTTCTGCTCCAGGTTTTAATCGGACGTTTATCTCCCGTCTCTCGAGCCTTCAAAACCTTCCTCATCAAATGCTCGTCAACAAAGGGTCCTTTCTTCTTAGACCTTGGCATCCTTTAAAACCTCCGTTAACCTTTACTTCTCTTAATTATAAACTTATCAGAGGGTTTCTTACCCCTCGTTTTAAGCCCTTTACAAAGTTGACCCCAAGGAGAACAAGGATGACGTCCGCCATGTGTCTTACCCTCACCACCGCCCAAGGGGTGGTCAACAGGGTTCATGGTCACTCCTCGGACATGAGGTCTTCTTCCAAGCCATCTTGACCTTCCAGCCTTACCTATAACAATGTTTTCCCATTCAAGGTTACCAACCTGACCGATGGTAGCTCGGCAATCGCTATGAACCTTTCGAATTTCCCCAGAAAGAAGTCTTATTATAACATAAGTCCCTTCCTTGCCAAGGATCTGAGCAAAAGCCCCAGCCGAACGGGCTATCTGCCCCCCCTTCCCGGGTCTTAGCTCGACATTATGAACCATCGTTCCCACTGGTATATTCTTCAAAGGTAAAGCGTTTCCAACCTTAATCTCTACATTCTCACCTGACATAACGGTGTCCCCAACCTTTAAACCTTCAGGGGCAAGAATATAACGCTTCTCCCCATCAGCATACTGAAGAAGGGCAATGTTTGCCGACCTGTTTGGGTCATATTCTAAGGCAACGACCTTGGCTGGAATGTTGTCCTTATCCCGTTTAAAATCGACGACCCTGTAAAGCCTTTTATGCCCACCACCTCTAAACCTTACCGTTACCCTTCCGTTGTTATTCCTCCCACCCGTGCTCTTCTTAGGCTCAACTAAGCCCTTTTCTGGCTCCTTTTTGGCTAAGTCCGGATTTACCAAAATGGTCGTGAACCTACGACCAGGAGAGGTTGGCTTACATTTTTTTATCGGCATGCTATCACTCCCCTAATTCATAATGTCTCAAAAAATTCGATTGTTTGCCCAGGTGCAAGTTTAACGACCGCCTTCTTCCTTATCGATGTCCTTCCTTGATACCTAAAACTACCCTTAGGTTTCCCCTTAACCCTGATCGTCTGAACATCAAGCACTTTAACCTTAAACAGGTCTTCTACAGCTCTTTTTATCTCAATCTTGTTTGCTGAAGGGTCAACCCAAAAACTTACCTGATTGTTCTTCTCCTTAAGAAGCATAGATTTTTCCGTTATTATCGGGGCAAGAATAATCGTCCTTGGGTCCTTCATCGTTTATCTCCTCAACATTTCTTCAATCTTTGGCAAGGCGGATTGTTCAATGATCAACTTTTCATGGTTTAACACATCATATACATTAAGACCTTCTACGGCTAAAACCTTAACCTTAGGCAGGTTTCTCGCTGAGGCTTCTAAAACAAGGTCCCTTTCCGGAACAATAAAAAGGGCAGAATCGGTGCCAAGATTGCTTAAATAGTTTAATATCTCTTTTGTTTTGGGTTTTTCTAACTTTGGAAACTCCGTGGCCACAAAAAGGTCCCCAGTTAAAGCCCTCGTAGCTAAGGACATCTTTAAGCTTAGCCTTCTGACCTTCTTGTTCAACTTAAATTCATAGTCCCTTGACTTCGGTCCATGGACTACTCCTCCACCAACCCACTGAGGAGCTCTGATCGACCCCTGCCTCGCCCTACCTGTATGCTTCTGAGGCCAGGGCTTTCTTCCACCTCCTCTTACTTCACCTCTACTCTTAGTGCAGGCCGTCCCTTCCCTCCATCTTGCCATCTGCCAGCGAACAACCTCATGCAACAATCCAACCTTAGGCTCAACTCCGTATATGTCTGCTGGCAGACCCATATCTCCAACTATCTTCCCCTGTTCATCAATAAGCTTAACCTTTACTTCAATCATCTGTTTCTCCTTCATCCTTATTTAAAGTAAACCATCACATAACCATCGGGCCAGCCAGGCACTCCGCCTTTCACTAAAAGTAAATTCTTATCAGGTATAACATCAACTACCGTCAAATTTTTAACAGTCACCGTCTCGGCACCATAGCGACCAGCCATTTTCTTCCCCTTGATAACCCGTCCTGGGAAGGTGTTTGCTCCGCTTGACCCGCGTTTACGATGAACCTTCTTTGCACCATGGCTCATCGGCTGCCTTTGAAAGTTCCAAAGCTTAATCGTCCCGGTAAATCCACGCCCTTTTGTCGTCCCAGTAACATCTACCTCCATCCCAGGCTCAAGAGCTAAATCGGCAAGGGTTATAACCTGACCTGGCTTAAACTGATTTGGGTCCTCTACTTTAAACTCTCTAAGGAGATAAAAACCGGTATCAAGACCTGCTTTCAAGAAATGCCCGATCATGGGTAAAGGGCACTTGGTTAGCTTTTTAGGCTTAAACCCAAGTTGGACCGCATTGTAGCCATCCTTCTCCGTAGTCTTTACTTGAAGGACCGCACAAGGACCAACCTCAAGCACAGTTACCGGTATGGCATTACCCTCACCATCAAAAACTCGGGTCATGCCGAGTTTTTTGCCTAAGATTCCCTCTATCTTCATACCCATCACTCCCTTTACGTCTTTATCTCCACCTCTACCCCAGCAGGCAACTCAAGCTGCATAAGGGCATCTATGGTCTGCTGGGTAGGTTCATAAATTTCTAACAAACGTTTATGCTCTCTTATCTCAAACTGTTCCCGAGAATTCTTATCAATGTGTGGAGACCTAAGAACCGTCCATCTACTAATCTTGGTAGGAAGCGGAATAGGTCCTACCACCTTGGCGCCGGTCTCCTTTGCCGTATTCACAATCTGAATAACCGAGCGGTCTAAAACTCGATGGTCATAACCCTTAAGCTTTATTCGTATCTTCGGAGAGCTAAGCATACCCATTACCCCTTGCTACCTATTCTATTATTTTTGTGACAACGCCTGCTCCTACTGTCCTTCCACCTTCCCTTATCGCAAACCTCAAACCCTCCTCCAACGCTACAGGCTTTATCAACTCAACCTCAAGCTCTACATTGTCACCTGGCATCACCATCTCCACTCCCTCTGGTAACTTCACCACCCCAGTAACATCCGTCGTCCTAAAATAAAACTGCGGCCTATACCCGTTAAAAAACGGCGTGTGCCTACCCCCCTCCTCCTTCTTCAACACATATACCTCCGCCTTAAACTTAGTATGCGGCTTAATGCTACCAGGCTTCGCTAACACCTGCCCCCTCTCAACATCATCCTTCCCTACTCCCCTCAACAACACCCCTATATTGTCCCCTGGCAATGCCTCATCCAATATCTTCCTAAACATCTCTACGCTCGTAGCCACCGTCTTTATCGTCGGCCTAAGCCCTACTATCTCTACCTCCTCCCCAGGCCTCAATACCCCCCTCTCTACCTTACCCGTCACAACCGTCCCACGACCAGATATCGAAAACACATCCTCTACCGGCATCAAAAATGGCTTGTCTACCTCCCTCACCGGCTCAGGTATATAATCATCCATCGCCTTTATCAACTCCCATATAGCACCACACCACTGACATTCCTCCTTCCCACATCCACACTCAAGCGCCTTCAAAGCACTACCCCTCACCACTGGCACCTCATCCCCTGGAAACCCATACTTGCTCAATAACTCCCTAACCTCTAACTCCACCAAATCCAATAACTCCGCATCATCAACCATGTCCACCTTGTTCATAAACACCACTATCGCCGGAACATTAACTTGTCTTGCAAGCAACACATGCTCCCTCGTCTGCGGCATCGGTCCATCCGTCGCCGCTACAACCAATATCGCCCCATCCATCTGCGCCGCTCCCGTTATCATGTTCTTAATATAATCAGCATGACCAGGACAATCTATGTGCGCATAATGCCTCTTCTCGCTCTCATACTCAACATGCGCAAGCTGGATCGTTATCCCCCTCGCCTTCTCCTCGGGTGCCTTGTCAATCTGGTCAAATGGTATCCAGTTTGCCCACCCCTTCGTAGACAAAACCCTCGTTATCGCTGAGGTCAAAGTCGTCTTACCATGGTCAATGTGCCCAATCGTCCCCACATTCAAATGCGGCTTCTTCCTCTCAAACTTCTGCTTCGCCATCTTCAACCTCCTTTAATCTTGCGTATAAAAATTAAGCCCACGACCGGACTCGAACCGGTGACCACTTCCTTACCAAGGAAGTGCTCTGCCTCCTGAGCTACGTGGGCATCTTTTCCAAAGTATCACAAGCGGGCGACGGGACTCGAACCCGCGACCCTCAGCTTGGAAGGCTGATGCTCTACCAGCTGAGCTACGCCCGCATTTTTTGCTAATCAAAAAAGATAAGATGGAGGGGGGAGGATTTGAACCTCCGAAGGCCTCACGCCACCGGGTTTACAGCCCGGCCCCTTTGGCCGCTCGGGTACCCCTCCTTTTTAACAAAATATTACCCCGTATTTGACAGTTGTCAAGAGAGCAAGGCGACCTGCTTTATCTGTAATTCTACCTACTCTGGTAGACGCTTTCAATGGTTGATGTTGTGCCCCTTGGACCGTAGGCTCGGACGATGATGGAATAAATATAAGGTTGGCTCACCTTACTGGCAGGGTCTAACTCTAAGACCGGACTAATACCAAAGCCAGCTTGAGCTATCCCTACTAAACATATAGTTGCGTTGGCAATAAATGTCCCCTGTTCCCCAATCAGACGAAACTTTATCTCCGAATTACAACAGAAATTTCCGCTCTGGATTAATGGTGCAGGACACCCTTGTCCTATATCTTTAAAATAATCCTTATCTATATAAGAAGCAATAAGCTCAACCGTGCCGGCTACTGCTTCTCTTAAGGTAACATAGGTTTTTATGGGGAAGACTATACCAAGCATCCTTTGATAAGCAAGATAAAGTCCGCCAACGAGTATTAGCCCTATTAAGCTAAAAATCAGTGTAAGAAAAAGAGCGGCTCCCCTTTGTCTTAGGTTTGTTTTTTTTAGTTCCTTCATTAAAGTCCCCAGCCTCTAAGGTTTGGTAGGGATACCTCCTCTTCTATTACTTTAAAGGGATAAAATTGATAATCACCGGGAAGTGGAATAGTATCTCCTCCGCATCTCTCAGAATAAGTGAGAGAGCTCTGGTATCTAATCGTTCCCCTTCCACCAGCTTGGACTATGAGACAAACTCTAATGCCTGCTAAGTCTTGAAAAGAAGAAGGAGGCATAATCAGAGGATTTCCTGACTTATCAATATACTGAATACGAAAATCGTAGACACAGGAGATGACTGGTTGGTTATTATCTTTAGTCTCCAACTGGAGGGTGCTCCTCTGTAAATCAGGATGGCAAGATTTATCAGGTGTAGAAGTAGTACTCATAAAAAGCTTCACCAAAAAATCTGAAGGATATCTTCCATCAAGATAGAAGGACACGGTCGAAGGTATTGTTTGGTTGCAATTTGCAATTCCTCTTATAGAACGGTCGTAGTTTAAAAAAAGGCAAGTCTTGCCGGCTGGTGATGGAACAGGGCAGTTTCCACCAAATCTACTCGTAGCATTTGTAAACACAATCCCACTACTATCAATTATCCACCAGCAACCAGCCCACCGTGTTTGTCTACTTGCCAGGGAAAGATAACAAAGCGCGGTATTGTTTCCGCTTATAACTGCACTAGCACTACAAACTCCAGGGGTTGTTTTCAAATAATCTGCCGATATCCCGAAGCCTATGCTTTGGAGCTCCTTCTTAAGGAAGGTCCGAAAAGCGCTTACATCAGCCTCGGTCTTTATGGTAAACCTTGCCTGCCTCTCCGTTCTTAGCATACCTGAAAAGAAGCTTAAAAAGCCAGCGGAAAAGATGCCGATAAGAGCGATAAGGATGAGAATTTCCATAAGGGTATAGCCTGAGGCCCTCTTCATTACCACTCCATCTTTAAAACCAAGGCTTTATAGGTTTGGGTTCTGTTGGTTGCTGGGTCAACAAACTCAACCTTCATGCAAATTCCTAAACCTATAGGAGTTGCGCTTAGGATCTGATTGGGATTTTCAGGGTCTGGTGTATAGACATCGGCGAGGGTATAGCTAAGATAGAAAGTATAAGGTGAGTTTGAACAATTATCATAAACTATCTGCTTTCCCTTAAGGCAGGCTATACATCTTAAAGGAGGTTGACAGTTTGTCCCTTTATATTGCATGGGCTCGTTAAAGCAATCTGGGTCAAAGTTGCAAGTTCCGTTAAAATTACAAATTCCGCTAAAAGTTCTATCTAAAGTAGCTAAAGAATTGCTTGGAAGATTTAGCAAACGTGCCTTTTCTGTCTCAAGGATTTGGCGAGCAAGGGTATGAAGCTCTAAAGATTTTTGTCTTCTCAAATAATCCCTCATCCCTACCGCAAGCCCAGAGATGATAAAAAGAAGAATTAGAAGGGCAACAAGCAGCTCATACATGCTAAATCCTTGGCTATTTCTTTCCATATTCAACGCGAACCCTACCAAACCTGTCAACAAAAATAGTAGATGCTTCCTTACCAGAAGGAGATTGAATGGTTACATTATCGGCTCCGATACCGCAACTATAATCAAAAGGCAAGCCCTTTCTATCAAAGACCACATAAAAAGATCGGCTTGTAGTATTTCCCTTTACGAACAAAAAACCACCTTCAAGAACTTTTAGTTGTTCAAGAGTTCTGCAAATTCCAGTGAAGTTTCCCGGACAATCCGAATCACTATTGCATATTTGAGATGGGTTGTTAAGACACACCTTAGTGCTGTTTATACTATCACAATTAGTCCTACTATCCCTGCAATTTCCATCTTGGTCTATAAAGATCTTATACTTACTTGATCCGCTACAGGCTCTTATCCCCCAAGCAACGCCTGTTATCTGAGCCTGGTTCTTCACAAAATTTAGGTCTGATAGGAACTGATTTATAGCTTGGCGCAAGCGGGCTTTCTCAATGTAGCTCAGGATTTCGCTGATTGCGAACCCTGAAAGGATGGCGAAAATAGCTAATAGAATAACAAGCTCTACCATGGTAAAGCCAAGGGGCTTTGACTTTTGCCTTATTTTTCTATCCACAGGATAAACTTTCCTCTGAGGGTTGCTCTAAATGGATTTGGTGTCTGAATGATCCCTCCTGCTGAAGTCTGAGTTAATAGAGTAGTTCCCTTCTCTGTCTTCAAAGGTTGGAAGGGTTGTCCGATGGGCGGGGCACCAAAGGCGATAAATTTGCTAACCACCGGGGAAGTCTCACCCCTAAGGCTATAGCAAGGACATCCTTCAACAAGGCAGACCATCCAGTAATAGGTCTCCCCGCCAGAAGAGCAAATGTCTTGAGTTGGACGAAAGCTTAGGGCGTTTACCATGTAGTTTAAAATAAACACTGAAGAATACATCTGTTCATTACTCGTTAATACATGATACCAGCCGTTAGGAGCAAGACTGTAGATAAATTGATATGAGGCTCCCTCAGAGGTTTGACTACAACCAGTCTCCGTGCAGGTGCAGGTTCTCTCCGTGGAGTTGTAAAGAAGGGTTGCGTTGTAATTAGAGTTATTCGTGCAGTAGTCTGTGTGGTCTACCAGGTCCGAAAAGTTTAGGGTGCAATTACCAAGGTAGCAGGTCTCTTTTAAGCCTATAAAATAGTTAGTTGATGGATAATTTCTCGTCAAATATTGGCCTGTGCCAAAGACAACCCAAAGGTTTCTGCTTTGATCAAAGGTCATCTGAGGCGCGGCAAAAACTGGCTTACCAAGATAGGAGCTAAACACCGATTTGATATCGCTGTCAGTCAAAGATGATACATCCTTGTAGCTTCCATCTGGGTTTTTGAAGCTAATCCTGTAAAGGTTCCCTGAAGTCTCGTTGTAGGTGCCAAAGTAGATAAGGTCATCTACATAATCGTTGTCAAAATCTACCGCCCGAAGATGACCTACCGCTTTGTTGTTGTCAGGGATTGTTAAGTTTGCTACTATTCCTCCATCTGCCAACCTTATAAAGTAGACCTTAGGCTGGCTCACAAAACTTATGGTGTAAGGAGTTCCTGTCCCTGTAACCTCTTTAGGTCCGCTTCCGATGACGACATAGGTCTTGCTCCAGTCTGTGCTGGTGCTTAGCTTCACAACCTGGGGGTAGGAAAGGGTTAAGGTATTGTCGGGAAGGGTGATTTCCCACTTTAAGGTTGGTCTATCTGATGTCCCATTTAGCCAATCGGTTAGGTCAAGGAGGAAGAGGCTTGAGGAATAGGTTGTGCCGTTTGCAGAGATAGCCTTTCCGCCAAAGCCCATCATCCCAAGAAGGTAGGTGCGCCACTGCCCTGTGTTTGGGTCCTTTACATCAAACACGCTAACCCTATAGTCAACCGTTGGCACATGGCAGTAATCCTTATGCCCAAGCCAGAGGAGATAAGGAAGGGCATTCCGCGTAATAAAAGCCCATTCTTCTTTGCCAATAAGGTCTGTGCTTGTCAGACTAAAGGCATCGGTTAACTTTAAAGGCTCGTTTGGAGGATTATAAGCGCTTAGCCAGCCCACGCGGAAGGCATGAAGCATGCCGTCGTTTGCCCCAACAAACACATAGGTTGTTCGCTTTCTGTAGGAATCACTATTTATATATGTCAAATAGCTTGAGTCACCATACCTTAGGTGATAGTTATTTAGCGGCTCATAAGAGAGGACAACGGGGGTAGA
>Ga0308418_1001124_pt1 | contig 14481 bp, 14 predicted proteins | sample HotsprSampleR4cd_FD_203517 | JGI IMG/M metagenome (GOLD analysis project Ga0308418, IMG submission 203517) | Hot spring phototrophic mat microbial communities from Mushroom Spring, Yellowstone National Park, Wyoming, United States - 20090729_R4cd ... | reverse complement strand
GAAATCGGATTGATTGTCCACTTGCCCAATTTTTCCGAAAGCACTGCGCCGAATTTCATGTTTGATTTTTCGCGCATCACTTCGGCGACAATTTCATTGACGCGATTCCGGCGGGCGACATAAATTTCTTCGCGTTTATCTTCGGGCTGAATTGCGTGCCGCTCGGCAACGGTTTCATCGCCTTCGAGAATCATCAACGCATCGGCAATCGGATTCGCCGTTGGTTTCATCTTCGCAAGTATTGGTTCAAGCATATTGAGTAGGACTTTATCGGCATTGCCGACGGTCGCTCTTTCAAGGGCTTTCTCTAATTCATCAAACCCTTGTTTTTTGATAGCCGTTACTTTCACAATCGGCACGCTCAAAATTTCCGAAAGCCGCTCTACATCGATTTCCATGCCTGCTTCTTCGAGCGCGTCCATCATGTTGAGCGCAATAACCATTGGAAATTGCATATCGATGAGTTGAAGCGTGAGAAATAAATCGCGCTCCAAGTTAGTTGCATCAATCACATTCAGCACAATATCGGCGGACAGCACTTCGTCGCGTGCGACACGCTCTTCATCGTTGAAGGAACTGACACCGTAAATGCCGGGCGTATCAACCACACGAAAATTTTTGTAATTGCCTTCGGTGATTTCAACCGTTGTGCCAGGGAAGTTTGAAACATCAACATACAAGCCGCTGAAATGATTGAAGAAAAGGGACTTTCCGACGTTGGGATTTCCAACAAGAACTAACTTTTTCTTGCCTGTTCTTTCAACGGTTGTTGAGTGTAGCGAGGTATCTATTGTAAGCGTTTCCATAGTTAATGTGCTTCTCGGTTCTCTTCTGCAATCACTTCCACCCAAATTTTTTTCGTGAGTTCTTCGCCAAGCGCGACTTCTTGCCTACGATGCTTGATGACAACAGGACCGAGCGGCAAGCGTTCAAAACACATGGCTTCGCTTCCTTCGGCAAGTCCGAACCGCAAAAGTTGCGTGCGCATTTCTTTGTCCTCAATTTGTCTGACGATGAAACGCGCTCCTTTCTTTACAGCCCGAAGCGATATTAAATTTTGGTTAAGTGACCGCATTGAAATTTGTTTAGACTGAATCTAAACAAACATTCTGCATTTGACAAATCGTTCTTTTGAGACAACTCATCTCTCATCTTGCAAAACCTTTTCATCGCCGCTAAATTGCCGTTAGCAATTTTGCACAAAGCCGTTTCGTTCAACATTAAAATGACCATGAAAAAAACATCTTCGCCGAAAAAGAAATCGGCATCTGTTTCCCACGCTTCCAAATCCACCGTGAAACATAAGCCTGATGAGGCTCACCCTGCTGAACCTGACCAGGCACGCAAGAAATCGCCGGTCTTTCCATTTACCGCGATTGTTGGACAAGATGAAATGAAATTGTGCTTGCTCTTGAATGTGATTGACCCGCGCATCGGCGGCGTGCTCGTGATGGGGCATCGCGGCACAGGCAAAAGCACAACGGTTCGCGCTCTTGCTGATGTGCTTCCGATGATTGAGCGCGTTGCGAGCGACCCCTACAACCGCTCACTTTCCGAGATTCCGAAACAAGAATTGCATACAAAAAAGACTGAACTGATTCCTGTGCCTGTTGTGGATTTGCCGCTCGGCGCAACCGAAGACCGCGTTTGCGGCACGATTGATATTGAAAAAGCCCTAACAAGTGGCAAGAAAGCCTTTGAGCCCGGCTTACTTGCACAAGCCAATCGCGGATTTCTCTACATTGACGAAGTCAATTTGCTCGATGACCACTTGGTCGATGTGCTTCTTGATGTTGCCGCGTCCGGTGTCAATGTGGTTGAGCGCGAAGGCATTAGTATTCGCCACCCTGCGCGTTTTGTCTTGGTTGGTTCAGGCAACCCTGAAGAAGGCGAATTGCGCCCACAACTCTTAGACCGATTCGGATTGCACGCACGCATTACCACCATCAACAAAGTTCAAGACCGCGTTGAAATCGTGAAGCGTCGCCGTGAATTTGACTTTAATCCTGATGCGTTTCTTGAACAGTGGAAACCCCAACAAGAAGCTTTACGTGATAAAGTAATTCGCGCACAATCGCTCCTGCCAAGCGTTACAATGCCTGACGACGTGCTAATGAAAGTTGCAACGCTCTGTATGCGTTTGGGGATTGATGGACATCGAGGCGAACTGACGATTACACGCGCCGCTTCGGCTTATGCCGCCTTTGAAGGCAGAACAGAAGTTACGCTTTCCGATATTCGAGCGATTGCTGTGCCTGCCTTACGCCATCGATTACGACGCGACCCGCTCGAAACGATTGACGCAGGCGAAAAAGTCGAACGCGAATTACAAGCCATTCTCAAAGTTGAAGAGGCGGTTTGATATGCTTTCCTTTACTGATGTTTTAGGATTAGACCTTGCCAAAAAAGCCTTGCTACTTGCCGCTGTGGATCCTTCGCTTGGCGGCGTGTTAATTCCTGCAACGGTTGGCTCGGGCAAGTCCACGCTTGCACGCGCTTTTGCACGCATTTTGCCCGAAGGCACACCATTCGTTGAGCTTCCGCTCAATATCACCGAAGACCGCTTGCTCGGCGGATTGGATTTAGAAGTCGCTCTTTCAACCGGCAAGCGCGTGATTGAAAAAGGCTTGCTCGCCAAAGCCAATGGCGGCGTGCTGTATGTGGATTCGTTTAACTTGCTTGATTCAACAAGCGAAGCCTATTTGATTGATGCACTCTCTCGTGGAAAGGTGCTGATTGAGCGCGACGGCGTGAGCGATGTGCATGAGGCACGTTTTATCCTTGTCGGTACTTACAATCCCGCCGAAGGCGATGTGCGCATGGGACTTTTAGATAGAATTGGTTTGATTGTGCCGTTCACACCGAGCATTGATGAAAAGTTCAGAGCCGAAGTCGTGCGCCGCGTGCATTTTCAATCGCACCGTGATGATGATGCTGACGAAGACAAAATTCTGCAAGGCTTGATTCTTCAAGCCAGAGACCTTTTGCCACGTGTTGAAATTCGCGATGAAGAAATTTCGGGACTTGTTCAAACTGCGCTTTCGCTTGGCGTTGAAGGCAATCGCGCCGATGTCTTTGCCGTGAAAGCCGCACTCGCTTCTGCCGCATTGGCAGGACGCTTAGATGTTGATGAAGAGGATTTGAAACTTGCCGCACGTTTAGTGTTGCTTCCGCGTGCGACACGCATTCCTGAAAGCGAAGAGACGCAGAAAGAACCGCCATCGCCCGAAGCACAATCGCCCGCCGAATCTGACTCACCAAGCGATTCGCCCGATAACTCCAACGAGAATACTAACGAACAAACGCCCGACCAAATCGAAGAACTTTTGCTCGATGCGGTTGAATCGGAACTGCCTGAAAACTTGATGAACCTTGCAACTTCCGCCAAACGCCGAAGCAAGTCAGGCAGTCGTGGCGAAGCCTTGAACTATCGGCATGGGCGATACATTCGTGCTGAACAAGGCTCCCTCAAAAAGGGCAAACTTGCACTTGTTCCGACGTTGATTCAAGCCGCGCCGTTCCAAGTCATTCGCCGAAAACGCTCGCCGAACCAACGCTCGACAATTATCATCACCAAAGACGACATTCGCATAAAGCGTTTTCGCGATAAAGCCGGCACGCTGTTCATCTTCATTGTTGATGCTTCGGGCTCAATGGCACTCAACCGTATGCAACAAGCCAAAGGCGCAGTCACGAAACTTTTGCAAGAAGCCTACGTGCATCGCGACCAAGTCGCACTGATTGCCTTTCGTGGCAAGCAAGCCGAAATGCTTTTGCCGCCGTCGCAAAGTGTCGATAGAGCCAAGCGTGCGCTCGATGTGCTTCCAACGGGCGGCGGCACGCCACTGGCTTCCGCAATGATACTTGGATTGGAAACCGCAAAGCAGATGAAATCAAAAGGTATCACACAAACGATGCTGGTTTTCATCACCGATGGGCGTGGGAATGTGGCACTCACTCAAAGCGACAGCAACGCAAGCGATAAGCAGAAAATCGCCACTGAAATTGCCGCACTTGCAGAGTCCATCAATCTTGAAGGGCTGAACTCCGTTGTGATTGACACGCAAACCGGCTACCTTTCACGCGGCGAAGCCAAACGCCTTGCCGAACAACTTGGCGGGCGATACATCTACTTGCCCAACGCCAAAGCCGAACAAATTGCCGCCGCCGTCAAAGCCACACCGTCAGGCAGTCGCTAAACTTTGCGCAAAGGCAAGTGCATTTTTCACTTTCTCTTCTGAATCGGCTTCGCAATACAAACGCAATACAGGTTCAGTGCCGCTCGGTCGAATCAAGAGCCAGCCGCCATCAAAGAAGTATTTATAGCCATCAAGATTTTCAAAGCGTGTTACGTTGCACCCTGCAATCTCTTTGAACTCCCCTTTGCTTGCTTTTTGCATGGCGCGTTGTTTTTCTTCTTCGGTCAAATGCGCATCAATGCGGTCGTAGGTAAAAAATCCAAACTCATCGTAAAGTTCTCCAACAAGTTCTGCTAACGTTTTCTTGCGTTTCGCCATGATTTCAAGCACAAGCAAGCCGATGTAAATGCCGTCGCGTTCAGGCAAGTGCGCTGTAACGCCAATGCCGCCCGATTCTTCGCCGCCCATCAAGATGTTGTTGGTGGTCATCAATTTTCCCACGTGCTTAAATCCAATCGGCAAGTTGTGGCATTGAAGATTGTGTTTGTGGCAGAGTTTATCAATCACTTGCGTTAGCGCGTAGGTGCGTGCGACTTCACCGCGCATATTTTTTTCTTCAACAAGATATTTCAGAATCACAGCGAAAATTTTGTGCGAGTCGACATAGTTGCCGTGCTCATCCATCATACCGATTCTATCCGCGTCGCCATCGTTCAAAATTGCCACATCGAGTTTTTCTGATTTGAACACGGGGAAATAATCATGCAAGTAATTCGGAATTGGTTCAGGGTTAATGCCGTCGAAGGTTGGATTTATCGAACAATGATACTCACTGACGCTTTCGCCCAAGAGTGCTTTTACAATGCCCTGCCCTGCGCCGAACATGGCGTTGTGTCCGATGTTGAGTTTAGCGTTTTGGATTGCGTGAAGGTCGAGTTCGGCTTTGAGTGCATTGGCGTAAAAGGCTTTTACATCAAGGCGTTCAATGAGCGTTGAATTTTTCTTGATGCTGTAAGTTTTTTCAACTGTTGGCAGAAGTTTCTCGATGTCAGCGATTTGTTCGGGGTGTGCTGAGCCGCCGTAATCGGCTTTGACCTTGAAGCCGTTGTAAGTTGGCGGATTGTGAGAAGCGGTAATCATGATGCCGCCTGCAAGCGCGTTTCGCTTCACATAGAGCGACACAGCAGGCGTTGGGACAAACGAATCGGCAAGCAGTGTTTTGATGCCAAGCGAAGAAAAAATTTCGGCGACATACTCGGCAAATTGTTTTGACATAAAGCGCGTGTCGTAGCCAATGCACACGCCGCGTCTGATGTTTTGATGCCGAAGGAAATACTTGCCTGTGGCAAGCGCAACGAGTTTGAGATTTTCAAAAGTGTAATCTTTGGCAATGATGGCACGCCAGCCATCGGTTCCGAATTTGATGTGCATTTGATAGTGTTTTTGTGAGCGGCAAAAATACGACAAGCAATCGCAATTTCGTTTTGAACTCACTATACAAGAAAAGGCTTCCTGACAGAAGCCCTTTCAATGGTCGTGATTTCAAATTGAGCGTTATTCTGCTTTCGGCGTTTCAGAGGGCAATAAGCCCATTTTGCGTTTCAGTTCGAGAAGCGAATCGCTTGGTGCGCCTGATGCTGGCGGGGCTTTTAAGGCTTTCTCGATTTGGTCATCAAGGCTGGTTGAGTTATCGGCGATTTTGCCGTAGGCTTCAGCGAGGGCTTCTTCTTGATTGACTTTTTCCTTCATCTTTTCAAGCATGGCAACCGTGCCATCTGAATCAATGCCCGAGAGTTGTTGATTGATTTTGCGCATTGATTCTGCCGTTCTTGCGCGTGCTTTGAGCGTGATGAGTTCGTTTTCATACTTCGTAATGTTTTGGCGCAACTTATCGACCTTGACTTGCAAGTTATCGGCGAGTTGTTGCTGTGTAGCGTGTTGAGCAAGTAAGTCTCTGCCGCGTGCTTCAAATTCGGCTTTTTTGTTGAGGGCTTCGGTTGCTAAACGTTCGGCTTCTGCCATATCTATTTCGCCTTTTGAAGCGCGTTGCAGGAGAAGCATCGCTTTGCGCTCGTATTCTTGCGCAATCCGCAGTTGGTCTTCGCCATCTTTTTTGAGGCGAATCGCAGAGGCTTTGACTTGTGCAAGGCTTTGCATCGAGACGGCAAAATTTTGCTTTAATTCTCGAATGCCTTGTTCGGTCATCTTCACTGGGTCTTCGAGTTTGTCGACTGCGGCGTGCGCTTCGGCTTGGGCAACTCGGAAAATGCGCTTGAATAATCCTGCCATAACTTTTTCTCCTAAAATTTTGTGTTGATGTTGATTTATTTCCTTGCGTAATTAAGCAACTCCGAACTATGCTCCGCCATCGCTAATGAAAGTGCGTTGATAGAGGCTTGCAGTTCGTTAGCATCGAGGTTTTCGAGTTGAAGCGTATCTCGGAAGAAAAGATTTTTTTCTTCATCATCAATCGCAAATGCGCCGTGAACAAGGGTTTGGTTCATTTGCAAGAGTCGCTTGTAGAGTTCGTGTCGCTTTTCTTTGTCGTGTGGCAAGTGCATGATAAGTTGCTCTATGATAAGCAGTGGCGGCTCGCAATCAATCATTAGATTCTTAATGCCATCTTCTTCATTCTCAACAATGAAGAGTTCGTTTTGCTCATCTTCTTTAACGATTCTCAAATCCATTTCGAGCAGAATGTCTTTGATTTGAGTGAATTTGTCAGATGCGGTTTCGGTCATGGTTGGGTTGGTTTAGGTTATCGGTTAAGTTGAACGAGATTGCAAATACTTTTCCAATTCTTGATAGGCTTTGTTGAGTCCTTTGGTGATTTCGGTTGCGGTTTTTTGTTTTTCAGGGTCGCTTGAAAATTTATCAGGGTGATATTGTTTCATGAGTTTGCGATAGGCTTTTTTAACGGCTTCTAAATCTGCGCCGTAAGGCAGTTCTAAATTGGCGTAGTAGCCTGCGATTTTTTCGTCTCTCGTTGGGGCTTGCGTTGTGTATGAATGGTAATAGCGATACTGTTTTTCAAACGACTCAAAGTCGCTGTCCACTTTCATCTTTTTGCGCAAGCGTTCTTCCCACTGTTCGAATTGGCGTAGGAAGTCATCGTTCAACGATTCGCTTGCGGAAGCGCGATTGGCTTCAAGGATTCGCCACAATCTTCTCAAAATGCTACTCATGGTTTAAGACAAACTTTTGAGATACTCCCAACCTTCGCCCATCAGGTCTTCCATTGAGATGCCATCTTCTTCATTGCCGGGCATAATGAAAGCGGCATCGCCTAAGCAAAATTCGAAGTCTAAATAATTCAGTGCGGCTAACACTCTGCCGAATGTTTTTTGTGTCCAATACTCGGATTCAGGAATGGAATCCACCACATCAAAAAACGGGTCGAGGCTTCGGTCATCTTCAAAGAGCAAGCACAGCGTGATGACGACATAATACTTGCTACTGCTGTAACGATACATTTCGTTGACGCGCTCGCCCATTTCTTCTTCTTCGGTTGCGATATTGGCTTCGATTTCATTTACCCAATTCTCGAACTCGGCTTCGGCTTCTTCGGTGTCGGTGAGCACGTCCCAGTAGCCGTATTCAAAGAAGTGTTGGTTTTCAACAAGCAGTGTGATAAGGCGTTTGTAGAAGCGTCGTTTTTCTTCGGGCGTTTCATCATCAGCACTTTCTTCAATGATGCGATGCACTTTGGAGCGCAAGCCTTCATCACCAAAGGCGTTGATAGCAACTTGAACGCCAATGAAGATGCTTTCGCCTCTGCGTTTTCCGAACAAGTTTGAGAAAAAATTTCTGCGATTCATTTTCTACAAGTGTTGGTATCAATCAGATATTGCTTCACAATTCCTGACGTTGTCAGTTAAGACTATTAGACTTACTACATCATTAAAGGCTTGATTTTGACCTCTCCCTGTTTTGGCTTCGCCAAAACGTCCCTCTCCTTACAAAAGGAGAGGGACGTCGCACTGCGACAAGGTGAGGTTACATTCCTCTTGTATGGCACAACATTAACGCTCGGTTGCGCAGGTTCGTGTAAATGCTTGCCGATTGCGCTGCCTTTCTTTGAATAGTGTCTTCAAGTGTTTTGAACTGATTTTGAATGTAGTAAGTCTTATTTCTTTCTATGCTGTTCATCTTTTAATTGTTATGCGTTCAAAGTTTATCCGCCAAAAAATCCGCCGCTTCTTCCCCATGAGCCTGAGCGGCTTGAACTTCTTGTGCCAAGTGAGCGAGAGCCACTACGACTTACATTCGTTGAAACGCGTCCGAATCCACTGGGCTTGGTTTTGCCAACGCCTGCCAATCCGCCCGTTGTGCGTGAGGCAAAGGCAGTCGGACGTCGAACCGGCTGATAGGTCGGTCTCGAAATTCTTGATGGCACGCGACTGCCGTAGTAGCCGTAGTTGAACGCAGGATAAAAAATTGGCGATGGCATAAACATCGGGAACGCCCAAAAAAACCAAGGAAAGAAAAACGGACTTCCGCCGTAGTGATAGATGTTCGTAACCTGTCCGCTCGGTGTGGTTTCAGTGGTCGGCACTTTTTTGGCTTGCTCGATTTCTTCGGGCTTTGCATCGGGCGTAATGGCTTGCGTGAGCGGCACAGTTGGTTTGAAGTTCGTCACCGCAAGCATGGTTACAGGAATGCCTTTTTCTTTCATTGTGGCAAAGTCGTCGTTCAAATCGTCAAGTTCCGTTGTTTGCGATTCTGACGGCGAAAGATACATCACGCTTTTAATGCCAAGCGACTGCAACTTATCGGCAGATGGCACTTTGGCAACATAACGATTATCAAATTCCTTCTCGGTATCTTGCGGTGCGTTCAAGCGGCGATTGTCGAGCAAGAACACCGTTGAGGCTTTTTCGCTTCGTTTTTCTTTTTTGGCTTCGACTTCGGCGGCGTAATAGACAAGCGCACCTAAAACTTCGTGCGATTTCACCGTGCCTTTCGGGTGCGGATAATTATCAAAGCCCAACACCACATCAGCCACTTCGCTCATTGCCGCCGCAAATGCTACCGATTCTTTTCCATCTAAATCCGCAATTAGCAAAATGCTTTCGGGATTGTTGCTTCGTTTCAGCAGTTCTCTCATGCCCAAGCCGCGTGAATAGGCTTCTTTCATTTCGGGCGTGCAAATAGGCTTGATTTGCGATTTGAGCGTTGGCTGTGAAAGCGATTGCACAAGGGTTGCGACTACAAATGGTTTCCAATCGCTCCGCTTTGGCTCGTAGGCTTTAAGCAATTCGGTTGGTTCAAGATAACTTGACCACGAGAGAGAGCCTTTGCTATCTAAACTCGTTACATCGGGCAGTGAAATTGTATTTGATTCTGCGCCGACACTCCACCCTTCCTTCTTCTGCAATTCTAACGAATCATTTTCTTCAACAACGCCTTCATTGTTATCGCACCCTTGCAAAATGCCTGACATAGAAAGAAGTGCGGCAAGCGTGCCGAGTTTTGCTAATCGCAAGTTAGCCTCGCGTCGCGTGATAGATTCTTCCCACCACGAAGATTGATTGTTGTTATCGCTCATGACTTGAACAGCATTGAGTTGAATCGCATTAAGGTTTCAAAAATGTTGCGGCACATTGCGCGCTATAATCGGTTGCTTGTCTGGAAATGCGTGTAAAAATGCCTGCCGCCTGCCCTGCTACAAGATAAATTCCGTAGTTCGTATTTTCGCCGCCTTTTGTCGCCTCAAAATAGCGTTGCACAACCCATCGATTTGGGTTTGCTTTTTCCAGTGATGCCTTCCAGATTTCTTCTGAAACATCTTTTCCAATGATGACTTCCTCGCCTTCACAACCGTAATCAGATTTCAACACCCACTCGTCTTTTTTGAGAGATGCTTTGTCTGACACATCAGCAATGCGTAGGGTTTCGGGGATATACGCACAAATCGCTTTCTGGTTTTCAAGGCTGAACAGCGAGAGATATTTCCACATAAACGCCAGTGTGAGTTTGTTTTGAGTAAGGACTGCGCCGAAAGGGTTGATAATCGCAAGCTCTTTGGCGTGTTCGGCTTCAATGAGCCAGAGGAGTTCTGTTGACAATGGTTCAGCATCTTCAAACGGTTCGCCGTCGAGCCACGCCGATTCGCGCTCGCCCCACCAATCGGTTTTGTAGTGCCGAAAGAGAATCTCGATTTCCGTTTCAAAGAGTGTGATTCTGCCTTGTGCGTTCTTTCCCAAATTTCTCGGCGAGCCTAACACCACTTTCAAGCCTCGCGCTTCAAACCAGCGGCGATAGAGTTCAATCATCGATAAATCTTCGGGCAAATCGGTTGGATAAACGATTGCAACGGTTGGGAATCGCTTCACATCGCGCACAGTTTTTTGATAGCATTGCAGAACGGCTTCGCAAAAGGTGTTTTCAAACGCTTCGTTTGGATTAAGTAACTCTTCTTGTTGGAGAATTTGATTTAGGAGAGTGGCTTCGGCTTCGCCGCTCGGCGTATCGCTGTTCATCTCGCAAATTTGGATTCGTTGGTCGTTTGTAAGGAAGACATCAAGCCGTGCAATCGTGTGCCATGCGCCGCCCGATGAAAGCCACATCAGTTTTTGAAATGGCGTGAGATGAAAAAAGTCGTCCAAGTAAGTTGGATTGTGCCAAACGATTTGCGCGAGTTCGTGATAAGCATTGCCGATGGATTCAGCGGCGCGGCAGAGTGCGTTGTATGTTTGTTGGGACATGATGATGGGTTCGGTTCGGAATCGCTCTACGCCGTTGAGCCAAGCGTCGGAGATGATGCCTGTTTTGAGAAGCGCGTGGGCGAGTTCGGCGTAAGTCATTGCGCAGTTGCAACGGTTCGGATTGGACGTTCAACGAAGCATGTTTTGACTTTCACGACAAGTCTGTTACCAACAGTGCAGTTGAAATATACGCGGTTGCTTCAATAACACTTGCGCCAATGTTGCGGTCTTTGCTGATTTCCTCGTCCAACTTGCCGCCGTAAGGCGCGAAACCACCGCCAAGCAACACACCTTGCACCAAAAATTGCCGAATTGGATAAAACGACAGCACCACTAAAAGTGACTTTCCAAAGCCAATAAAACTCGTTTGATAATCAATGAAATCGCCGCGTAAGCCACTTCCAACGGCAATGCCAATCCCTATCATCACGCCTGCATAACTCATTGCCGCCGCAAGATTGCCACTGATAAATTCTTGTGTGTCGTTGTAGTTCGTCAGCAATCGATACAGCCGTGCAATTAAAATGAGCGCGATTTGTCCAACTAAAAAGAAAACGATTGCAGTTAAAGCCGTTCCGCCTTTGGCATCGCCTGAAATTGTGCCTGCAATCACCAGTCCCGTTGCAATGAATCGCCCTGCGGCAACCACACCGACAGCAACATTCCGCTTTTCAATCTCATCGAGATAATCAACGGCATGAAAGAGTTTGAAGCCAAAGAGCGAGATGAACGCAAGAAACAGCACGCCGCCAATGCCGTAGGCTAATGCCACAAGGGCATCTTGAATAAGGTCGCCGCTTCCTTCGCCACGCAACACCGCCGTCGTAATCAGCACCACGCCAAACACATAGCCTGCAATCGCTACGCCTAATGCGGGATTATCTGCCTTAATCAGCGCGTCGCTTAAATGCGTTTTCATCAAAAATTGATTGACAAGACGGGCAAAGACAACCATCGCAACCATCAGGGTTGCGACAAATAAAATGCTTTGAATCGGCATCGTTTAGTGATAGGTTTTAATGATTTGAGTTACTTTCAGACGTTCGCCCTTGCTCTAAAAGCCAAGTTGCGAATCTTTCAAAGTCACTTAATCTGGTTTCAATGATTTTTCTGACTACTGCCAAATTCAGCGCAGTGTAATCATGAACGGCAACATTTCTGAATCCAACCATCTTTTGCAACTGCGCGCCCAACTCTTTTTCCAATCCCCCTGCTTTGACCAATAGTTCAAACGCTTCGCGGCTTGTTTGCGGCGCGCCTAATTGCTTCACTTTGATAAGATGATTTGCCGCATCAATCGCCGCTTCTGACGCACGTTGCAAATTCAAAATGATTGAATCTTGTTTTGTGAAATTCACCTCAAACTCGCTCTCGTATCCAAAGTATTCTTCGCGCACTCGCCTAACACATCGTTCAATGATGTTTGCTTTTCCGACTAAAATGTCATCGATAGATTTTTCCACGCCTGAAAATCTCCTCCATAATCGGTTTGCGCTCTTCTTGAAAGCGTTGATACATCGAGAGCGATTGATACTCAAAGGTTTCGCACGCCACTCGATTTGAGGTGTAAATGCGCTTTCCTTTTCCTGCAATCTCAAAGCGCATCACGGTTGAACACGCACGCACATCGACAAGGTCAACATCTGCGTTTAAGTTGATAGCCAGCGTTTGCGCCGCGTCCCAACGCTGAACGGCATCGGTTGGCGTTTCGGTTAGCACTCCAATATCCCAATCGCTGTCGGCTCTTGCTGTTCCATCGGCACGACTGCCGTAAAGATAGATTCCTAAAACGGTATTCGGCGCAAACTCTCGGACAAGTTCGCTAACGATAATCGCTTGTTCTTGTTCGGTCATTGTGCGCGTAGTGTCTTGTAGTAGTTTATCAGTCCGTTGGTTGAAGCGTCGTGCGTTTCAACGGTTTTTTCGTCTTTAAGTTCAGGCAAAATGACTTTGGCAAGTTGTTTGCCGAGTTCAACGCCCCACTGGTCAAACGCATTGATGTTCCAAATGATGCTCTGCACGAAAATTTTATGTTCATACATCGCAATCAAACTGCCAAGCGTTTTCGGCGTGAGCATTTTGAAGAGAATGGAATTGGTTGGACGATTGCCTTCAAAGACTTTATGCGGCAAGAGTTTTTCAATCTCTTTTTTCTTCAAGCCTTGTGCTTCCAATTCTTTGCGGACTTCTTTTTCGGTTTTGCCTTTCATCAAGGCTTCGGTTTGCGCAAAGAAGTTTGAAAGCAAAATCTCGTGATGCTCACCAATCGGATTGTGAGAAATTGCCGGCGCAAGAAAATCGCACGGAATCAATTTCGTGCCTTGATGAATGAGTTGATAAAACGCGTGCTGACCGTTTGTTCCCGGCTCTCCCCACACTATTTGCCCAGTTTGATAGGAAACCACGTTGCCTTCGCGCGTAATGCGTTTGCCGTTGGATTCCATATCGCCTTGCTGAAAATATGCGGCAAAGCGGTGCAAGTATTGGTCATATGGCAAGATTGCGTAGGTTTCCGCGCCGAAGAAGTTGTTATACCAAATCCCCAAGAGCGCAAGAATCACGGGCAGATTTTTTTCAAACGGCGCAGTGCGAAAATGCTCGTCCATTTCAAACGCACCTTGCAAGAGTTCTTCAAAATTTTCAAAGCCAATAAAGAGCGCAATCGAAAGCCCAATCGCCGACCACAGCGAATACCGACCGCCAACCCAATCCCAAAAGCCAAACATATTTTGAGTATCAATGCCGAACTCGCTTACGGCTTTGCTATTCGTGGAAAGTGCGGCAAAGTGCTTGGCAACAGCCGTCTCATCATTTGCAGATTTTAGAAACCATGCCTTCGCTGTTTGTGCGTTGGTCATCGTTTCTTGTGTGGTGAAGGTTTTGGAGGCAATCAAAAAGAGCGTGGTTTCGGGATTGATTTTTTTGAGCGTCTCAACAATGTGTGTGCCATCAACATTTGAAACGAAATGCACATTGAGTTTTGAGCCGTAGGGCTTCAAGGCTTCGCAGACCATGAACGGACCCAAGTCAGAGCCGCCAATGCCGACATTGACCACATCGGTTATCGCCTTGCCTGTGTAGCCTTTCCACTCGCCACTTCGGACTTTTTCACAAAAGGCTTTCATCTTGGCAAGTTCAGCGTTTACGGCGGGCATGACATCAGTGCCATCAACATAAATTGCGCGATTGGAGCGATTGCGCAAGGCAATGTGAAGCACGGCACGATTTTCCGTGAAGTTGATTTTCTCTCCGCTGAACATTTTTTCAATCCACTTTTTGACCTTTGCTTCGCGGGCTAATTGCAGAAGCAGTTTCATCGTCTCATCGGTGATGCGATTTTTGGAGTAATCGAGCAGAATGTCGTTAAAGCGAATTGAAAATTTTTCGAAGCGTTTGGAGTCTTTTTCGAAGAGGTCGCGCAGGTGCAGTTTTTTTGCTTTTTTGTAATGTTGTTGGAGTGCGTTCCATGCAGGAAGTTTGGTCAGGTCGTTCATAGTTTGGTGTTGGTTTTTGGTTGCGTTCAGGATTGAGATGAAATTTAGAGATTATTTCCCAAAAATGCTTTTCGGACAGGCATTATCGACTGATTTCGCTCATACTTATCGGAAGCGGTAGAGTGAGATTAGTGATGCTAC
>Ga0308418_1001121_pt1 | contig 14494 bp, 15 predicted proteins | sample HotsprSampleR4cd_FD_203517 | JGI IMG/M metagenome (GOLD analysis project Ga0308418, IMG submission 203517) | Hot spring phototrophic mat microbial communities from Mushroom Spring, Yellowstone National Park, Wyoming, United States - 20090729_R4cd ... | reverse complement strand
GGAACGGCACTTGGTCGGGCATCTCGGCGGCGGGCGTGCCCTTCTCGCGCGAATACATAAACGCGCCCACCCGATCCAGCTGCGCCTCCTGCAGAAACTCCAGCAGCCGTTGGAACGCCGCCTCGTCTTCGCCAGGGAACCCCACGATGAAAGTCGTGCGGATGGCGATGTCGGGCATCGCCTCGCGCAGGCGGCGAACCATCTGCAGGTAGCGCGACCCGTCGCCTGGGCGACGCATCGCTTGCAACACTGCGCGATCCGCGTGCTGCAACGGCACATCGAGGTAGTGCGCCACCTTCGGCAGCGACGCCATCGCCTCAATCAGCGCGTCGGTGACTCGCGACGGGTAGGCATAGTGAATGCGGATCCACTCGACGCCCTCGACCGCGCTCAGCTCGCGCAGCAGAGTCGGCAGCATAAACTGCTTGTAGAGGTCGTAGCCGTACTGGGTGGTGTCCTGCGCGATGAGGTTGAGTTCCTTTGCGCCGTTGTGCGCCAGCCAGCGCGCCTCTTCGAGGACGCGCTCCAGCGGCTTGCTCACATGCCTGCCGCGAAACGAGGGAATCGTGCAGAAGGTGCATTGGTGGTCGCAGCCTTCGGAGACCTTGAGGTACGCTGTCCACGGGGCGCGGCTGCGCAGGCGCGTGGGCACATCCGCCCAGCGGTGATGCGGCGGCTGAATGTCGGCAATCGGTTGGCGCGTGGCGCGGGCAGCGTCTGCAATCTCCGCGAAACGCGCCATCTGCCCCACGCCGACCCAAGCGTCCACTTCGGGGAACTGCTCTCGGAGCGACTCGCCCAGCCGCTGCACCATGCAGCCCGCCACAATCACGCGCTGCGTCTTGCCCTGCCGTTTGAGGCGCAGCGCGTCGCGAATGACCGCCATCCCCTCGCGCTGCGCCGACTCCAGAAACCCGCAGGTGTTGATGACTACCACATCGGGCGCGTCGGTGTGCGCATCGAGCCGATAGCCCGCGCGCTGCAGCACGCCCGCAATCTCTTCGGAGTCCACCTCGTTTTTGGCGCAGCCGAGTGTAATCAGGCGCACCGAAGGCATGTTCGACATCACATAAGAGTGTACCTCAGCGGAATCACACTACCAGTCGGCTGACAGCGTAGAGGAGACACGCCTGTATATCCTCAGGCTCTAAGTCGGGCATCTCCTCAAGGATTTGCTCCTGAGTCAGCCCTGCCGCAAGCAGCTGTAAGACATCCACCACGCGGATGCGCATGCCGCGCACGCAGGGGCGTCCCCCACACTGCTCAGGGTTAACCGTGATTCGCTCTAACCAGTCCATCGTGCCTCCAACTGCCTGCCTTAAGTATACTCCATCCCACCCTCCAGCGCAGGTATAATTCTCGCGATGAGCAAGGTGTACGACTATCCCGACAGCCCGTTGTATCGGCTGCGCCACTCGGCGGCGCACCTGCTGGCGCAAGCCGTGCTGGAACTCTACCCCGACGCGAAACTCGGCGTCGGTCCCCCCATCGAAAACGGCTTCTACTACGACTTCGACTTCCCCGAACCGATTCGCGAGGAAGACCTGCAGCGCATCGAGGAGAAGATGCGCGAAATCGCCGCGCGCGCGCTGGACATCACCCGCTTCGAGACCAGCCGCGAGGAAGCCGAACGGCTCATCCGCAACATCGGGCAGGTTCCCTACAAAATCGAGCTGCTGCACGCCATCCCCGAAGGCGAGACGATTAGCTTCTACCAGCAGGGCGATTTCATCGACCTGTGCCGTGGCCCGCACATCGAGAACACGCGCGAGATCCAGCACTTCAAACTGCTGTCGCTGGCGGGCGCGTACTGGCGCGGCGACGAACGCAACAAGATGCTCACCCGAATCTACGGCACCGCGTTTTTCACCCAAGAGGAGCTGGACGACTACCTGCACCGCTTGGAGGAAGCCAAGCGGCGTGACCACCGCAAACTGGGGCGCGAGCTGGGGCTGTTTATGATTTCCCCCGAAGTCGGCAGCGGGCTGCCGATGCTGCTGCCCAAAGGCGCGACCATCCGCCGCGTGCTGGAGGAGTTCATCCTGCACGAGGAACTCAAAGCGGGCTACCAGCATGTGCGCACCCCAGAAATCGCGAACCTGAACCTGTACCGCACCAGCGGGCACTACCCCTACTACAAAGACTCGATGTACCCGCCGATGGTGTTCGAAGACGGCGAGGAACTCATCCTGCGCCCGATGAACTGCCCGCACCACTTCCTGATTTACAAGTCGGAGCCGCGCTCGTATCGCGACCTGCCGCTGCGCATCGCCGAGCTGGGCACGGTCTACCGCTACGAGAAAAGCGGCGAGCTGTCGGGGCTGATTCGCGTGCGCTGCTTCACCATCAACGACGCGCATGTGTTCCTGCGCCCCGAACAAATCAAGGCGGAAGTGCAGCACAATATCGAACTCATCCACACGGTCTACAAGCGGCTCCAGTTGACCGACTTCTGGTATCGGCTCTCGCTGCGCGACCCCGACGACAAAGAGAAATACTACGACGACGACCAGATGTGGGAGACGGCAGAAGATGCGCTGCGCCAAGCGTTGGACGAACTGGGGCTGAACTACACTGCCGTGCGCGGCGAGGCGGCGTTTTACGGTCCCAAGCTCGATGTGGAGGTGCGCGACTGCTTGGGGCGCGAGTGGACGGTCTCTACCGTGCAGCTGGACTTTCTGATGGCGCATCGGTTCGACTTGGACTACACGGGCGAAGACGGCAAGCCGCACCGCCCTGTGATTATCCACCGCGCGCCGATTGGCTCGTTCGAGCGGATGATGGGCTTTCTGATTGAGCATTACGCGGGGGCGTTCCCGCTGTGGCTTGCGCCTGTGCAGGTCGCCGTGCTGCCGATTGCCGACCGCCACAACGAGTACGGCGCGCAGGTGCGCCAACGGCTTGCCGACGCAGGCTTCCGCGCCGAGTTGGACGCCCGACGCGAGACGCTCGGCTACCGCATCCGCTACCACCAGACGCACAAGACGCCCTATATGCTGATTCTGGGCGACAAGGAGTGCGAGGGCGGACTGGTTGCCGTGCGCAGCCGCGAGGCAGGCGACTTGGGACAGATGACGCTCGACGCGCTTATCGAACGCTTGCAGGGGGAGGTCGCTTACACATGACGCTGGAGCAGTTCAAGGCGAGTTTGGCGCACGACAGTCCGCCCGATGTGTCCCCGCCGCTCTTGGGGCTGTGGCACGACGCGCGCGGCGACTGGCACAGAGCGCACCAGACCGTGCAGGACGACCCTTCCGCCGAAAGCGCGTGGGTACACGCCTACCTGCACCGCAAGGAGGGCGACATCAGCAACGCGCACTACTGGTACCGCCGCGCGGGTAAGACCCCCTACACAGGCTCGCTGGAGAGCGAGTGGGAGCATATCGCGCGGGAATTGCTACAGACTCACACGGGGTAGTGTTGCATTCCCCCCTCCGTAGGTTCCCCCCGCTTCGCGAGGGGAACCGTGCACGGGTTCGGTTCCCCCTGCTTGCAGGGGGAACCTTAAGGAGGGGGTTCGAAACCAGATGTCTTGATTGGCTACTCGCTGGCGGCGCGCTCCAGACGGTCGCGCAACGCACGCGCCAAGCCCGCTTCGGGCGGCAGCGGGCACACAATCGCATGCACGCCGAGCGACTCCAGCGTGCGCAAGCCGAAAAACAGCCGCTGCGCGAGCGTTTCCCAATCGCCCCACGCGCCCCACTCGAACACGCGCAGGCGGTTCGAATCGGGCAGCTTCCAGCCGTCGGGACGCATCGCCCCGACGAACGCATAGCGGCTGAGGGTGTCCTTGAGCGTGCCGTAGAACGCTTCGGGCGACGGCGCACAGAGCATCACCCGCGCGCTGGGCGCGTAGTGGCGCGCGGTTAAGCCAGGCGCAGGCAGTGGTTCGCCCGCCTCGAAGGCTCTGCCCAGCACGCGCACTTCGCCCACAATCGCCTCAATCGCCTCGCGGGGCACGCCGCCTGGACGCAGCAGCGTCGGCGGGTCGGTCGTCATGTCCAGAATCGTCGACTCCACCCCCAACGGCGTCGCGCCCGCGTCCAGCACGGCGTCGATCTCGCCGCTGAGGTCGTGCAGTACATGATCGGCGGTGGTGGGGCTGGGGCGTCCGAACTTGTTCGCGCTGGGTGCAGCGATGGGCGTCATGCTGTAGCGGATTAGCGCACGCGCCACAGGATGTTGCGGAATCCGTATTGCCACCGTGTCGCGCCCCGCCGTGACGACCTCGGAGATGACCTCGCGCTTGGGCAACACCAGCGTCAGCGGTCCGGGCATAAACGCGCGAATGAGCTTCTCGGTCAAGATGGAATGGCTGTGCGTGTAGCGGTGGATGTCTTCAGGCTCGGCGACATGCACAATCAGCGGGTCCCACGCGGGGCGACCTTTGGCGAGGTAGATGCGTCGCACCGCCGCCGAATCGAGCGCGTCCGCGCCCAGCCCATAGACCGTCTCCGTCGGGAAGGCGACCAGCCCGCCCGCGCGGATAATCGCCGCCGCCTGCTGAATCAGCGGCTTGTCATGCATCTCATCCCCCGTCAGTACCAGACGCTGCGTCAGCATGGTAATTCTACGGGCGTACCCGCACGATTTTGACGCCCGCCAGCTCGGTAATTGTTCCCGTCGGGGGCAGGCGTTTGGCGATAAAGAGCTCCACGCGCTGTATGGCGGGGAACTGCTCCAGAATCGCGGCGCACATCTGCTCGGCGAGGCTCTCCAGCAGGCGACACTGCTGGGAGGCGCCGATGTGAATCACCAGTCGCGCGAGGTCGCCGTAGCTCACCGTGTGGCGCAGGTCATCCGTGCGCCCTGCCTCGCGCAAATCGATGTCAGCGACCAAATCCACTCGGTAGCGGTGTCCAATCTGCTGCTCCGCGTCGGGCACGCCGTGATAAGCGTAGAACTCGATGCCCTGCACAATAATCTGGTCGGGTTCCATAGGCGTGTACTCTGAGAGTTGAAAACCCCCTCCTTAAGGTCCCCCCTGCACGCAGGGGGAACCGAACTTACTTGGTTCCCCTCGCAAAGCGGAGGGAACCTTAAGGAGGGGGGCAACTCGCGAACGCTGCTCATACGACCAGATTATACCTGATGGGGGTACACTACTGCCGTTATGCGTGCGTGGGGCGCGTTCACCTTGATTGAACTGCTGGTGGTGATAGCAATTGTCGCGATTTTGGCGGCGATTCTGTTCCCCGTGTTGGCGCAGGCGCGGGAAAGTGCGCGTCAGAGCGTGTGCGCCCAGCACATGCGCCAAGTGGGGCAAGCGTTCTGGATGTACCTGCAGGACTACGACGAGCGCATGCCCGACCGTCGCGACCTCAAGCGTGCGTTGGGCTACCGCCCGTGGAGCAGCTGGCCTCCGTCCGACCCGCGCTGCGGCTGGGCAGGCGTCGTGTTAGAGCCGTATGTGCGCAACTGGGGCGTCTGGAGCTGCCCCAGCGTCGCAGGCAGCGTGCTGGGTGAAGCCATGCAGGTCAAGCAGACAGTAGACGCCCAACGCACCACACGCTACTGGATGTGGCGGTTCGACCGCATAGACGACCCCGTCCCGCCCGACAACTTCTGGGGCAAGACGCCCGACCAAGCCGTCGCCGACCTGCAGGCGAACCCCAGCCCGTTTTATGCACGCCCCGACGGAATCGCCGATGTGGAGCTGATGGTAGACCCCTACTTCCCGCGCACGATTGGCACGGTGGAGCCTGCGCTGCGCGGGCGATCGGTGCACCGCGGCGGCAGGAACCGCCTCTTTCTGGATGGGCACATCCGCTGGCTGCGCGACATCCGCACGGAGTGAGTCGCCGCCTGCGGTATAATTCGGTCTGCGATGGCGTTCGAAGTTCTCCTGGTGGCAATCATCGCGTCGTTCTGGGTGGGCGCACTGCCGTTTGGGTACTGGGCGGCGCGGCTGCGTGGGGTAGACATCCGCAAGGTCGGCAGCGGCAACATCGGCGCGACGAATGTGTTCCGCGTGCTGGGGGCGAAGATTGGTCTCACCGTGCTGGTTCTGGACGCGCTGAAGGGTTTTTTGCCGACTTGGTTGGCGACGCGGGCGGGCGCGAGCGATGTGGAGGCGATTCTGGTCGGCGTGGCGGCGATTCTGGGGCACACCTTCTCGCCGTTGGTGGGGTTCAAGGGCGGCAAGGGCGTGGCGACGGGCTTGGGCGCACTGCTGGCAGCCGCGCCGTTGACCGTCGCTGTGGCGTTCCCCATCTGGCTGGTCGCGTTCCTGATTACGCGCTGGGTGTCGCTGGGGTCGGTGCTGGCGGCGGCGAGCGTGCCGATTGCCGCCTACCTGTTTGGGCACTCGCTGCCTGCGGTCGGCGTGTTGGCGGCGGCGGCAGCAACCGTCATCCTCAAGCACCGCTCGAACCTCTGGCGCATCCTGCACGGGGTGGAGCCGAAACTGCAACTGCGCAACTCGCGCCCGAACTTGGAGCAGGAGTGCCTGAACCTCGCACGCACAGCGGTCGAGCGGATGGTGCTGGAAGGCGCGAAGATTGAGCCTGACCTCAGCCGCTTGCCCAACATGTTGCGCGAGCCAGGCAGCGTGTTTGTCGCGCTGTATCAAGGCGAGCAGCTACGCGGGCTGATGGGCAGCCTACAGCCACAGCAGCACACCCGCGCGCACGAGATTGTGCATCACGCCACCCGCGCCGCGCTGTTAGACCCCTACCACCCGCCGATTGACCCCGCCGAGTTGCCCACCCTGCGCTATGTGGTCTACCTGGTGGAGTCCTACGAGCCGTTGCGCAGCCCCGAGCAAGTTGACCCGCACCGCGATGGGCTGTTGGTGGCGTGGCGTGGACGCGAATGCGTGTTGGCACAGTTAGAGCCGAACCGTAGCCCGCAAGAGCAAATACGCGACGCGCTTATCCGTGTGGGCGCGCCGCGCCACGAGCGCGCCACAATCTACCGCGTGCGCCTGAACCGACTGGGATAGCCGATGTGGGTCAAAATCTGCGGGCTGACGAACCCTACCGATGCGCAGCACGCCCTCGAAGCAGGCGCGGACGCGCTGGGCTTTATCTTCGTGCGTCAAAGCCCGCGCTACCTGCCCGCGCACGACCCCGACTGGCAGGCGTGGCTGCCCGTGCTGCAGGGCGCAACGCGCGTGCTGGTCGTCAGCGACCCCGCCGAACTGCCCAACGGGTGGGAGCGGTGCTTTGAGGCAGTGCAGTGGGTGGTTGGGTCTGTCCTCACCCCCGACCCCTCTCCCACAGGGTGGGAGAGGGGAGCCGAACGCGCCTCTGCCCCCAGCCCCGCTTCCACAGGGTGGGAGCAGGATGTAGGGGCGAACGGCGGTTCGCCCAGCGATGTTTTGCCCCTCTCCCGCGAAGCGGGAGAGGGGTCAGGGGTGAGGGCAAAATCCCTCTGGCTTGCCCTGCGCTTCCCGCCCGAATGCACGGCGGAGGGGGGCCTGCAGACGCTGGACGCGCTGCACGCGCACGCCGAGCGGTTTGTGCTGGACACCTACCACCCGACGCTGTTGGGAGGCACGGGGCTGACGCAGGATTGGGCGCGCCTGCGAGAGGTGTGCGCCCGCGCCCCGCGCCCGATTCTGCTGGCGGGCGGGCTGACCCCCGAAAATGTCGCCGACGCGATTCGCACGGCGCGCCCCGCAGGCGTCGATGTCAGTTCAGGGGTGGAAGCCGCGCCTGGGCGCAAAGACCCCGCCAAAGTGCGTGCGTTTATCGGCAACGCCAAGACCGCGCTGGAGGGCGAGCGTGGCTAAGTCGCCGCCGCCGATTCGCGAGCAGTACGGCAGCGCGGGCGCGGGCGCAATCGCCGTGCTGGTGTTCCTGAACATCCTGTGGGCGGGGGCGAACCCTGCTGCGCTGGTGATGATGCAGAACCACCGTCCCGAGTGGGTCGCCGCGTTCCGCTTCATCGGCGCAGGCACGATGCTCGCGCTGCTGCTCGCGATACCTGCCGTGCGTCAGACGCTTGCGCCGCGCCTGCCGCGCCACCTGCCGCACTTTCTGACCGCCGCTGCGATTGGCGTCGTCGGCGTGCCCGCCGCCTATATCTGCTACTTCTGGGGCACGAAACTCAGCACCGCCACCGAAGCGACGCTGCTGGTCTCCAGTTCACCGATTTTCTACGCGCTGCTGGCGCGCCTGTGGCTGCGCGAGCGCTTCCCGCCCGAAAAGACGCTCGGCATCGCGCTGGGCATCGTCGGCGTGTGGGTGATTGTGAACAAGGGCTGGCTGCTGCAGGAGTTTTCGGGCGCGACGCTGGGCAACCTGCTCGTGCTGCTGGGCGTGCTGATTGAGAGCGTGAATGTGGTGGTCGCCAAGTCGCTGGCGATGCGCTATTCGGGCGTCGGACTGCTCGCGATTGAGGCGTGCTTTGCGGCGGTCTCGCTGACGGTCATCTCGCTGCGGTTTGCGGGCGCGCCCAATCTGAACTGGACGCCGATGGACGCATGGATGTGGCTCTACCTCGCGCTGGTCTGCACGGTGTTCGCCTTCTCGGTGTGGTTTTACTTGATGGAGCGTGCGCCTGTGGGGGCGATGGGCGTAACGATATTCGCGCAGACGCCCGCGGCGGCGTTTATTGGCTACTTCCTGCTGCGCGAGGACCTGCACCCCACGATTTGGCTGGGCGCGGGGCTGATTATCGGCGGGATCCTACTGACGCTACGCGCGGGCAAGCGGGCGGTCAGTACGGCGGCAGCGCACGACGCAGCAGGTGGGCAATAACCAGCCCAAGAAAGAGCAGGTTGCGCCCCAGCCGAAGGGGATAGAGCGGGCGACGCGCGGCTTGCGGAGTCGCCGACTGTACCGCGTGCGCCGTTGCGGTCGCCAGCATGTGCAGGGTGTCGGGACGCGCAAGTGGGTCTTTCAGGCGTGCAAGCAACGCATCGGGCGCAACCCGCCTGCCCCGATGCGCGCCCATCCAGATACCTAACAGCGCGGCGGTGCTGTCCGTATCGCCGCCACAGCGGATGAGCGCGCTCACCGCCTCCACGAATTCGTCGGGAAAGCGGAGCCAAGCGTGTAGGGCAACCGCCGTCGTATGCACGATATAGCCCGACACGCCGCGCCGCCAGCCCTGCAACTGGGCGAACTGTTCCGTCGTCTGCCCCGCGTCTACACTTGCCAGCACGGCGCGGAACGGCTCGCGCAACTCTGTCGGGCAGGCGTCCACCCGCTGGCGGATGGCGTCGACTGGCAGCGGCGCGCCCGCGCTCTGCGTCGCCCACGCCGCAAGGTCGGCGCATAGGTGCGCTCCCGCCTCTGCTTTCGGGTCAGCGTGCGTGATTTGCGTCGCAAGGCGCACGAGCGTCTCGCGTTGTTGGGGGTCATCTGCAAGCGCGACGCCCAGAATCGCCCCGCGCAGGGCAGGCGCGTTCCCCGCCGAACGCACGCCACTACGCTGGGGCGACATGCCCAACCAAAGCCGCACACCTGCCCGTGCGGTCGACAGCCCAATCCCTGCAGGCAGCGTCGCAAGCCACACGCGCAACTCGGTCGCCAGACGCGCCTGAAAGCGCGCGGGGTCGCCCCCGCTGCACGCCAGCGCACGCAATGTCATCATCGCCTGCTCCGCATCATCGGAAATCAGCCCCACCGATGGCAGCAGGTGATAGCGCGTCGGGTCGGGAAACAGGCGCAACACGCGGCGCGGCGAGAGGTTCTCGTAGGCAATCCCCAGCGCGTCGCCCACAGCGCAGCCGAGAAGCGCGCCGTAGAGACTCGCTTCGCGACGCGCGGGGCTTACCTCACCTTGCATGCCTGCACGAATCCTGCAAACAGCGCGCGGGTGGCAGGCGCGTCGGGGTCGCGCTCGGGATGCCACTGCACGCCAATCAGAAACGGATGGTCGGGGTCTTCAATCGCCTCCACAACCCCGTCAGGCGAGTGGGCGGTGATGACCAGCCCCGTGCCTACCGTGCGAATCGCCTGATGGTGCAGGCTGACCACCTCAAATTGCGTCTGCCCCACAATTTGCGCCAGCTTCGAGTCGGGCACAACCGCCACAAAATGGCGCGGGAACGGCTCCGCTTTGGAATCGCGCTGGTGCTTGAGGCTCACGCTCGGCAGGTCGGGCAGGTGCTGATACAGCGCCCCACCCCGCCACACATTCAACAACTGACACCCATAGCAGATGCCCAGAATCGGCTTGCGCCGCGCCTCGAACGCCTTCAGCAACGCCCACTCTTGATCGAACCGCGCCACGTTCACCAGTTCCGCTTTCGGGTGCAGCGGCTCGCCGTAGTGCTTCGGGTCGATGTCGTCGCCGCCGGGAATCAGCAGTCCGTCCAAGTGCGTCGCCAACGCTTCCGCATCCGCGCCAGGCGGAATCAGCACCGCCACGCCCCCCGCGCGATGCACCGAACGCGCGTAGGCGTCGTTCAGACTGACCCGCCCGCTAATCTCGTCGACGGTCTTCCAGTTGGCGGTAATCCCAATCAGTGGTTTCGCGTCGCGCATCGCCTAAAGTATACCGCTCGAAAAAAAATGAGCGACGCTGTCGAAAGGAGGATCAAAGCCCAGCGCCGCTGACATCTACCGAATTCGCCCTGTGGAACGCCCTTTCAGAGCATTCCACCCTATTAAGACTCGAAACCGCGCCAAAAGCGGACATCGAATTCGGCAATTTTCGGGGAATTCGAGGCAATTCGGGTTGGGCGCCGTTCAAATCCAAGTGAGTCGAAGACGGGCGCACCCCTCTCCCACCCCGCTTGAAGGGGTAGGTTTTTTGCGGGCGTGTCTGCTCGCGGCGTTGCCGAGCAGGGCACTTCCGCCGCCATGCGAGCGAGACGCTCGCGCTCCCAGCACGCGCAACGCTGGGAACGCGGGCGTCCCGCCCGCCATGCCAACCGCGCGAGAAAAACCTACCCCTTTAAGCTCCCACCTCGTGGGAGAGGGGCTGGGGATGAGGGCAACCAAGACGCAGACGCCCTGCACCCAGTGAACCCAAGCGATGCACGCTTGCCAAGGGCGTCAGAAACCGCCCCCAAAGTAGCAGGAATCCCAATCGCGAAGGCGAACCCTACCTGCGCGACTAACGCGGAGGAGGATTGATAACCATGCCGACCGTTGCGATTACGCTGGACTGCGAAGCAGCAGACTACCCGCGCTGCTATGCGCAAGAATACATCAAAGTGGCAGAGGAGTTTACGATACCCTTGACCTGGATGATTCAGGTCGCAGGCAAAGACCCGATGGCGAATGTGCAACTGTATTACCGCGAGTACCTTCACCGTATCCCCTCGTGGCACGAGTTCGGCTTGCACCTGCATTTTGAGGACGCGCAGGGACACTATGTGGAAGACCCGCGCGAGCGTGGCGAGATGATTCAAACCGGCAAAGACCTGCTGAAGCAGATTCACATCAAGCCGACGGCGTTCCGCGCAGGCAGCTACGCGCTTACCCCGCCCGACCTGAAGTACCTTGAAGACATGGGCTTTCTGGTCGACAGCAGCGCGGTTCCCGACGCCGACTACCGCATGTTCGTCGATTGGGACGGCGCGCCCGCCAAGCCGTATCACCCCTCGTATCAGGATGTGCGCAAGCCCGGTGAGGCAAAGATTCTGATTGTGCCCGTTGCCACCGCGAACGGCAAAATCGGCTACCTCGATCAAGGCTGGGAGGTCGTCGAACCCATCCTGCGTCATCACCTTGATCAGGGCACGCCGATTATCTGCTTGGGCGGCTACGACTACCACGACAGCGTAGAGACGCTGCGCGAGGCAGTGCTGCTGCTGAAAAAGCACAACGCCCGTTTCGCTACCCTGACCCAAATCGTCTCGGAGTACACGCTATGATCGACGCCCGCTGGCAGAAACTGGCAGATGTGTTAGTGCATCACTCGGTGCGCGTGCAACCAGGCGAGCGCGTGCTGATTGAGGCGTTCGATATGCCCGCCGAGTTCGTCGCGCTGCTAATGCGCACGGTGCATGCCGCAGGCGGTGAGGCGATTCCGCTCATCAAGCAGACGCCTGCCCTGCGTGCGCTATATCAGCACGCGAGCGAGGCGCAGATCAAGTTCATCGCGGGGCTGGAGCGCGCGCAGATGGAGGGCGTGCAGGGCTATATCGGGCTGCGCGGCGCGCCCAACTACGCTGAGATGTCCGACATCCCTCAAGAGCAGATGCAACGGGTGCGTCAGCACTGGTGGGTTCCCGTCCACCAAGAGGTGCGCGTGCCCAAAACGCGCTGGGTCGTGCTGCGCTGGCCCACGCACGGCATGGCGCAAGCCGCCAACATGAGCACCGAGGCGTTCGAGGAGTTCTACTTCCGCGTCTGCACGCTGGACTACGCGCAGATGGCGCGCGATGTCAAGCCGCTGGTGGAACTGATGCAGCGCACGCGCGAGGTGCATATCACAGGACCAGGCACGGATCTGCGCTTCTCGATTGAGGGCATCGGCGTCGTGCCCTGCTACGGGACGCACAACATCCCTGACGGCGAGTGCTTCACCTGCCCCGTGCGCGACTCGGTGGAAGGCACAATCGCCATCAACACCAACAGCGTCTACGAGGGCACGATGTACCGCGACATTCGGTTCACGCTGCGCAAGGGCAAGATTGTGGAGGCAACCTGCGCGGACGACGGCGACCGCCCCGGCGCGGGCAACCCGCGCAAGCTGAACCGCCTGCTCGACTCGGACGAGGGCGCGCGCTACATCGGCGAGTGGTCGCTCGGATTCAACCGCTACATCCTGCACCCGATGAACGACACGCTGTTCGACGAGAAAATCGCGGGGTCGTTCCACTTCACGCCGGGCAACGCCTACGGCGAGGCGGACAACGGCAACCGCTCGCAGGTACACTGGGACTTGGTGGTCATCCAGCGTCCCGAATACGGCGGCGGTGAGATTTACTTCGACGGCGTGCTGATTCGCAAAGATGGGCAGTTCGTACTGCCTGAACTGCAGGCACTCAACTACTGACAGGAGGTAGAGGCATGGCAATCCATGAGACCGAAGAGCGCAACGGCAAGCTGCGCACCGTGATGAAGCTTGAGCCGGGCGAGCGCGTCGCTTTGTGTCGCTGCATGCGGTCGGCGGAGTTCCCGTTCTGCGACGGCACGCACAAAAGCATCGAGGGCAGCGCAGGACCCGCGATTGTGGAGGCACTTAAGACGCCCCCTGATGAGAGCGCGACGGACAAGTAGGCTACCCTGTATGTCCGAAGCCGCCCTCGCCCCGCGCAGACGGGGGCAGCTCGGCGACAGGTTCCCACTCGATACGGGCGACGGGCGCGACCACCAATTGCGCGATTCGGTCGCCGCGCCGAATGGTGAACGGCTCCTGCCCTAAGTTAATCAGAATCACCTGTACCTCGCCGCGGTAGTCGCTGTCGATGGTGCCGGGCGCGTTCACCATGCCGACGCCGTGTCGCGATGCTAAGCCGCTGCGCGGGCGCACCTGCGCCTCGTAGCCCGCGGGCAGCGCAATCCGAATGCCTGTCGGCACGCGGGCGCGTTCGCCGGGCTGAAGCGTGATCGGTTCCGTCACCGCCGCGTAAAGGTCAACCCCTGCCGAGCCAGCGGTCTGGTAGCTCGGCAGGGGTAGATCGGTCGCGTCGGGTTCCTGCAGAATCGCCACGCGCACGATGCTCATTTTTCGACCTGCTCTTTACCCTCCTTGACGGCAGGGGGCGTCTTCGGCAGACGCACATAGAAGGTAGACCCAACGCCCACCTCGCTCTCGACCCAAATTTGCCCGCCGTGGATGGCTTCCACCAAGTGCTTCACCAGGTACAAGCCCAGTCCTGTGCCGTACTGTTTGCGCGTGTCGGTGTTGTCCACGCGGTGGAACTTCTCGAACACCTTCGTCAGGTGCTCTTTGGGGATACCCATCCCTTGGTCAGAGACATAGAAGACGATATGGTCGGCGTCCTCTTCCCACGCCTTGACGCGGATTTCGCCCCCGTTGGGCGAGTATTTGATGGCGTTGCTCAGCAGGTTCGTCAGGATCTGGTCAACCTTGTCCTCGTCGGCGATGATTTTCGGCAGGTCTTCGGGCACTTCGTGGATGATGGTGTGCTTGGTCGTCGCCTGCCGCTGAATCATGACCACCTTTTTGGAGAGGCTGTAGAAGTCCACATGCTTGTAGATGGGCTTGAGGGATTCGCCTGCCTCGATTCGTGCGATGTTCAGCAGGTCGTTAATCAGGCGCGTGAGGCGGTCGGTCTCTTGGTCGATAATCGAGTAGAACTCGCGCCGATCCTCTTGCGTGAAGGCGTCTTCGGAGTCCATCAGCAGGGTGGAGATGAAGCCCTTGATGGCGGTCAGCGGGGTGCGCAGCTCGTGCGAGACGGTCGCCACGAACGCGGACTTCATGCGCTCCAGGTTGCGGATGTCGGTGATGTCGTTGAAGATCATCACGGTGCCCATCGGCTTCTGGTCTTCCCCGCGCACGATGGCGTTTTGCACCTGATAGATGTGTTCCTTGCCGTCGATTTGAACAGTGATTTCGACGAGGTCGCCCTCTTTTTCTTCTTCGAGGGCGGCGCGGATCATGTTGCGGATGACCTCGT
>Ga0308418_1001099_pt1 | contig 14690 bp, 10 predicted proteins | sample HotsprSampleR4cd_FD_203517 | JGI IMG/M metagenome (GOLD analysis project Ga0308418, IMG submission 203517) | Hot spring phototrophic mat microbial communities from Mushroom Spring, Yellowstone National Park, Wyoming, United States - 20090729_R4cd ... | reverse complement strand
ATCACTCCCTTCGTCTATACTATGATAACACAAAGTGGACGAAGCTATCTCAGCCCGACGAGGTTTTCCCATATCAAAACTGGCTTTGACAAAATCTTTCCCAAAGGTTAAAATAAAGTAGCTTTTGATTGGCAAATTTTGCCGATTGAGGACATTGTTGGAGATTTAGTAAGGAAAATCTATTTGAACTTTTTGAATCATTCCATGATCCATTCTTGCTTCTTACCAGCAGCCCGGTCGGTGATTTGCCGTTCGGGCTGTTGTTTTGACTTTGATTGAGCTTTATAAAAAGGACTGTAGAAAGTATGAAAGAAAAAATTTTACGCATCCTCCCCCTTGGAGGATTGGGAGAAGTAGGCAAAAACATGATGGTCTACGAATACGCCGACCAAATCCTGGTGGTCGACGCCGGCTTAATGTTCCCCGAAAACGATATGTTGGGAATCGATTACATTATCCCCGATTTTCAATATCTGGTCGAGAATCGCCACAAAGTGGTTGGGGTAGTTTTTACCCATGGTCATGAAGATCATACCGGGGCAGCGCGCCATGTTTTGGAACAGGTTCAAGCGCCAATTTATGCCACCGCCCTAACCCTTGGCTTATTGGAAGCCAAACTTGCCCGCAACGGTTTGTTGAACAAGCTGAAACGAAACACGGTGCGAGCCGGTGAGCGATTGCAGATCGGAGTCTTTGACGTGGAGTTCTTTCATGTCTGTCATTCGATCCCGGATGGAGTAGGATTAGGCATCCGTACGCCGGTTGGTCTGGTGGTTCACAGTGGCGATTATAAATTCGACCACACGCCGGTTGATAACTGGCCTACCGATTTCGCCAAGCTGGCAGAATATTCTCAGCAAGGGGTTTTAGCCCTGCTCTCCGATTCGACCAACTCCACCCGGCCAGGCTGGACTCCCTCTGAACGGGTGATCGACGCGGCCTTTGACAGTGTCTTTCGCGAAGCGCCTGGGCGAATTATTGTGGCAAGCTTCGCGTCTTTGATTTCGCGCATGCAGCAGGTCGCTAACGCAGCCATGCGCTATGGACGCAAAATGACTTTTGTCGGAGCGAGCATGGTAGAAAACGCCCGCATTGCGCGTAAATTGGGCTATCTGACCATCCCCGATGAGGCTATTGTACCAATTGAACAAGCCCTGCGCATGAACCCCAACGAGGTGGTCTTGATGTCCACCGGCACCCAGGGGGAACCCAGCTCAATTCTGGGACGCTTATCCACCGGCACCAACCGTCAATTCGACATCTTACCCGGCGACACGGTCATTCTCTCTTCTCACCCGATACCCGGGAACGAAGAAAGCGTTTATCGCACCATCAACCGCCTCTTTCGGCGCGGCGCCAACGTCATCTATGAGGACATCGCTCCCGTGCATGTTTCCGGTCACGCCAGCGCAGAGGAGATTAAGCTGATGCTGAATCTGGTGCGGCCGAAGTTCCTAATCCCCATCCATGGCGAATTACGCCACCTGCACCAGCACGCCCGCCTTGCTCAGGAGGTAGGCATTCCAGCCGAACGGATCGCCATTGTGGAAAATGGCATGGTGCTCGAACTGAGCGAAGATCAACTGCGCATTGGCGAGCGCGTACCGGGTGGATATGTATTTGTTGATGGCGCTTCGGTCGGTGATGTCAGCCCTAGCCTGGTGCGCGAACGCGAAATTCTTGCCCGCGATGGCTTTGTGCTGGTCAACCTGGTTTTAGATCGCCGCTCCTGTCGTTTGCTGGACGAGCCTGAGGTCATCACGCGCGGTTTTGTAAGCGCCGATGAGATGGAAGAAATCATCGCCGAAACCCGGCAATTGGTGCGCAAAACGGTGGACTGCACCAGCAACGGCCGCTTGCAGAACGATCTCGAGCAATCCTTAAAGTCGTTTCTCTACACCAAAACCAAGCGTCGCCCAATGGTTTTTGTCACGATCAGTAACGCCTGAGCAACTTAATCCCACTCCCAGCGCTCATCTTTCCAGCCGGCCTCGCCGCGCAGCGGAACAAAAGAGACCGGCACAAATTCCTCCTGCTCATAGCGGGCACCGTGACGCGTCCACCGTTCAAGCATTTGCCCCCATTGCCCACCCACGGGGATGACTAACCGTCCCCCCTCGTCCAATTGCTCCAGGAGAGCCTGCGGCGCTTTGGGGGCTGCTGCCGTAACGATAATCGCCTGGTAAGGAGCAAACTCAGCTAACCCCAGCGAACCATCGCCAATATGAACGCGGATGTTCTGATAGCCCAATGCTTGCAGGATCAGTCTGGCACGTTCCGCCAGCTCGGCGTGGCGTTCAATTGTATGCACAAACCGGGCAAGTTCGGCGAGGATGGCTGCCTGATAACCAGAACCGGTGCCGACTTCTAAGACCTTTTCATCGCCCTCCAAACGGAGAAGCTGGGTCATCAAAGCCACAATATAGGGCTGGGAGATAGTTTGTCCGGCGCCGATTGGGAGCGGTCCATCAACGTAAGCCAGGTGACGGTGTTCGGTGGGGATAAAACGGTGGCGGGGCACTTTCAGCATCGCCTGGAGCAGCCGCGGTTCCTGAATCCCCCGTCGACGCAATTGCTCGTCCACCATGCGCATCCGCTCACGCTCAAAAACCGCTTCTTCGTCCTGATTCATCCAGAGCGCATTTCCTCCGCTAAGTTCCGCCAAAAGGCATCCTGCTTGCCAGGTACAAACGGGAGATACAACGCCAGACGTTGGGCGAGGGCAGCGTAGCGTTGGCGCAGCTTCTCTCCTAGGTGCTTTTCATCGGCAACGACGGCGAAGGTTTCCAACATAGTGTCGTCAATCAAGGCTGGCAGTTCCCCCCACTGAGCCCGACTTGCCAGGGTGGAGAGTTTCTCGCCAATCTCCCCCCACCCATGATGCTCCAGGACACGTCGATAGGAAGGCGTCGAGGCGTAGAAAGCAATTTGGGAGCGAACAAACTCGGCTTCCTCCTTACTAGTCGCGGTGAAGACGGTAACGCTGAGTTGCACAGCTTCTCTTTGCCGCTGACTTTTTTGCGTCCCGCGCTGGATGGCCGGCGCAATCACCTCGGCTAAATATTCTGCTGAATGAAAAGGATGAGCCAGGAAGCCATTCGCGACTTCGCCAGCCAGTTGGGCCAAACCAGGATTGACACCCGCAATAAAAATTGGGATGCTCGGCTGAGCAATCGGACCGGGATTGAAGAAAGGCGCCATGAGATTTAGACGATAGTATTCTCCGCGCACATTCAACGGCGTTCCATTCTGCCAGCAATCCCACAAAGCCCGCATGGCCTGGATTTGCTCGCGCAGTTTGCCGACCACCGAGTCGGGCCAGGGCATTCCAAAGCGCCGTTCGATATGGGCTTTCACCTGGGTGCCCAAACCCAATAAGAAGCGCCCCTGCGAGTATTGCGCTAAATCCCAGGCGGTATAGGCAAGGGTGGTCGGGCTGCGGGCGAATGAGACGGCGATGGCGGTGCCAAAGCGCAGTCGTTGGGTGTGTTCGGCGATCAAAACGCCCGGCAGAAAGGGATCATGGCTGGTTTCCGGGCACCACAAGGCATCAAAACCAATCTTTTCGGCCGCCTGGGCAATTTCGGCAACCGCAGAAAGATTAGAAGGGGAAAGCGTGGCATCAAACTCCATCATCTTACTCGCTTAATAAATACGCAACAATCCATTGGGTTGTCGCCAGGAGAGCCTCCAGATGGGTTCGTTCGTAGTTGTGTGAGGCATCCACGCCTGGACCGATTAAGGCCACTGCAACATCCCCACCCGCCCGCCAGTATGCTTCGCCATCCGAGCCATAATACGGATACGTATCCACTTTATAGGCAAGGGCGGCTTGATCGGCTATGCGCCGTAGCTTCTGGCTAAATTCGTGATGATATGGCCCGCCCGAATCCTTAACGCATAGCGAAACATGAAATTCATCGGAGGTTTGTCCTTCGCCAACAGCCGCCATATCGACCACTAAAAGCTCGGCTAAATCGGGTGGGAAGCCGCTGGCTGCGCCATGTCCCACCTCTTCGTAATTCGAGATCAAAAACGTTGTAGTCTGGCGCGGCCGCAGCCCCTGATCGTGCAAGGCTTTAATCGCCGCAAGCACACAGGCAACTCCTGCTTTGTCATCTAGATAGCGTGAGCGGACGAACCCTTCATTGGTTTCGAGGCGGGGGTCAAATGCCACAAAATCGCCCACCTGGATGCCCAGGGCACGAGTCTGCTCGGCGTTGGTGGTGCGCGCATCTAAACGCACTTCCATGTTATCAGTTTCGCGACTGAGTTCATTGACTTGTTTACTGTACACATGAGCCGAGGCTTTGGTGAGCAACAGACTCCCCCGCACCGTTTTCCCGCTCTGGGTGAACACCGTACATCCTTCTCCTTCGACGGTATTCCAGGCATAGCCACCCAACTGGGTCAATTTTAACCGCCCATTGGCTTTGATCTCCTTCACCATTGCCCCCAGGGTATCCACATGGGCAGTCACGCCGCGGAGAGAATCCGCTCGCTCACCTTGCCATTCAGCAATCAGCGCCCCTTTGCGATTCTGACGCAGGGTTAGCGCGGAAAACGGTCTCAAAACCTCTTCACAATACGAAATAGCCCGCTGGGCAAACCCCGATGGGCTGGGGATGTTTAATAGCTGGGCCAGGTGATTTAGCAGAAATTCGCGGTCAATTGAGGGTATGGTTGTCATGGGTTCTCCTGGAGTTAAGAGGATGCAGAAGGGGTTTCCAGCCCTTCAAAGGCGCTGATCACCCTGCGCCACTCTTCTGGGATGGGAATCGATTTCTGTTGCCGATAGTCATAGGCGACCTGGATGGTCAAAGCAGTAGCGAGCTCGGCGTGGGTGTCAGCATCTTCGACCCGATACGCCATTTCGAAGCTCTTGTTGCCCAAACGGACAACCCGCACACCAACGCGCACAGCTTGCCCAAAATGGATGGGCGCTTTATAGGTCAGGCGAAGCTCGGCGAGGATAATCCCAATGTCTAAAAACGAGCCACCCTGCCAGAGATTGAGCTGTTTGATATACTGGATGCGAGCCTGTTCAAGATAGGTAACCGTTTTGGCGTTGTTAACATGTCCCTGCGGATCGAGGTCGCCGTAGCGCACTTCAATGGGATGAAAGAACCTGAATTGTTCCATATACAAATTATACTCTGGAGTATAATGCGTCTCATGCAAAACTCGGAAAACGATAAACTATCTCCTGAAGAATCGCCTGAACCACAACTTCCCGCGCAAGCAGGGGAGGAAAATTCTATCTCCACACCCTCTGACTTGCCAGAGACAGACCCTCTGGCAGCTACCCAGCTTCATTACCCTTCGCCGAGCCAGGCGCTGGCTGAATACCTTGCCGCCCAAGTCGATCCTTTCGCCGAGACGCGGGCGGTGAACGTTGAGACCCAAAGCACCACTGCGGGCGAGACAACCCTCGCCGACACGATTATCTCCAGAGTTCATCCACCAGAGCCAGGCGAGGCGCAGCCTACCGATAGCCTGGCAGCGACGCTTCCGACCAGGCTCAGTGCAGCCAACGCCACAACCCAGGCGGAGGACAGAGAACCACCTGACCAGACCAGCCTCTCCCCAGACAGCCACCTGCAAGCAACCCAGGTCGTTCCACTGGCTGACGTTGGCAGCGATCAACCCCCGCCAGGCAAACCTATCCACTCCCAGGGGACAAAACCATCTCGTCTGCGCTGGGTCATTTTGATCGGCATCCTGGGGTTGTTCGGGATTGCTTTTCTGAGCGCCTTTGCGGGTTACACCAGTGGCATCAACGCCCGCAAAGCCGCGGCAGCCACCCAGGCCGGTCTGGTTGCCAAAGAGCAATACGAGTTAGCCTTGCAAGAGATCGCCAGCAAAAACTATGGGCGGGCGCGGCAACGCCTGGAGTATGTCATTCAAATCGCGCCCGATTACCCTGGCGCAGCGGAGAAATTAGCCGAAGTGATCTTCGAGGCAAGAATCACCGCCACGCCGACCATCGCTCCATCGCCGACGGTCTCGCCAACGCCGGATTTACGCGGCGCCGAAGAGCGTTTGGAAGCCGCCAAACAGCAAATCTTCAACAGTCAATGGCAAGTGGCCATCGATACGCTGCTCTTATTGCGCAAAGCCGAGCCGAATTTTCAACCCGCCGTGGTGGATGGTCTGCTCTATCTGGCTTATCGGAACAGTGGCCGCGACAAAATCCTCAAAGAGGCCAATCTGGAAGGCGGGATTTACGATTTGACCCTGGCTGAAAAGTTCGGGCCCCTGGACACGGAGACCAAAGGGTTGCAAAACTGGGCGCGCCTCTACCTCTTAGGAGCCAGCTATTGGGACGTAGACTGGGGACAGGTGGTGTATTACTTTGCTCAGGTGGCGCCGGCGGTGCCGAATCTACGCGATGGGAGCGGCTGGACGGCAACCGATCGCTACCGCATTGCGCTGGGCAAATATGCCGAGCACCTGTTAGCTCGCAAAGAGTGGTGTGCTGCAATGGAGATGTATCAGCAAGCCTTGAGCTATGGTGGCGACCAGGCTTTGCAAGATGGTTATAATCGCGCGTACGAGAAATGTGTCGGAGCACAGGTCACCCCCACCGAAGGCGCACCGCCGGCAGAGGTGCCCACGGAGACTCCCCAGCCCTGAGCCCTCACCCCCGGCCCCTCTCCCAGAACGGGCGAGGGGAGTAGACCCTCACCCCCGACCCCTCTCCCAGGGCGGGAGAGGGGAGATGACCCTCACCCCCGACCCCTCTCCCAAAATGGGAGAGGGGAGGAGACCCTCACCCTCGGCCCCTCTCCCAGGGCGGGAGAGGGGAGTGGCCCTCACCCCCGACCCCTCTCCCAAAATGGGAGAGGGGAGGAGACCCTCACCCTCGGCCCCTCTCCCAGGGCGGGAGAGGGGAAAGACCCTCACCCCCAACCCCTCTCCCAGAACGGGCGAGGGGAGTAGACCCTCACCCCCAACCCCTCTCCCAGAACGGGCGAGGGGAGAAGACCCTCACCCCCAACCCCTCTCCCAGAACGGAAGAGGGGATTTAGATACCCTGATTTCCATCAGCAATGACCAGCGGCAAGTCGTCTTGCTTGGCAAGGCGCAGGGCGGTGGATGCCCTTTCGAGCAGGTGTTCCCAGGAGACATCGCTCTTGATGCGTTCTGCCAGGCCAAAGCTCAGCGCAATCGAAACGGCGCCGTGGTCGGTTTCAACCGTCAGAGCGCTAATCATAGAGCGCAACCGCCCAACGATGTTAATCGATTCCCGCTGCCCGGTCTCGGGCAACACGATGACAAACTCATCGCCGCCATAGCGGGCTGTGATATCCACTTCACGCAGATTGTCCTTAAGACATGCCGCAACTGCCCTCAAAACTCGGTCGCCGACGGCATACGAGTAACGATCGTTAAAGGCTTTGAAATCATCAATATCACTGAAAAGCAGGCTGAGTGGCCGGTGAAAGCGCACCGAGCGCTCAAACTCACGCTGGGCAAACATCTTCAGCCCGCGGCGATTATAAATGCCGGTCAACTCATCGTGAATGGCTAAGGCTTGCGCCTGCTGAAAGAGACGCGCATTTTCAATCGCTTGCGCAGCCAGGTTGGCAAAAGCCATCAGGGAATCCACATCGGCAGCGTCTAATTCGCTTGGCGCGCTAAACTCCAGACTGAGAAAACCAATCACTTTACCCTTGACGTTCAACGGCAACCCCAGGTAGCTGCGCACCCATTCCAGACCGGTAATCTGCCGCCACTTCGGATATTCCCGCACATCCGGAATCAGGATCGGCGCACCCGTGCGGGAAATCTGGGAAAAGGTATCGAATTGTTGCCAGCGCAGGTGTTGCGCTTCTTCGTTTTGCGGCAGTTGTATCCCAGCCTGGGCAACCACCTGCAACCACTCTCCTTCTATCAAGGTGATCGTGCAGTTGTCATAAGATAAAAGGCGCTGGAGTTGAGCGAGAATGCATTCAAAGACCTGTTCGACCTCCAGGCTTTCGGATAGAGCTGTCGTAGCTTGTAGAAGCGCTTCGGCCAAACGACGCTGTTTGCGCTCCGCTTCCTCGGCGCGAAAACGCTCCAGCACCTGAGCTATCTGGGCGGAGATATATTCCATCACTTTGACCTGGTGCGCGTTATAGCGCACCTTCGGATCGTAGGTTTGGACAACCACTGCCCCAAAGACCTCACCCTGATGGTCGCGAAGCGGCGCGCCAAGCCAGGCCTGACTGGAGATGCCAATCCGTTCGATCAGTCCTTGCTTTTCCAACTCACTGCATAACTCGTCCTCTGCCAGGAGGGTTTCACCGCGCTGCAAAACCACTTCGGTCAAGCCTTTTGCAAACGGGACCACGCCTGGGGAAGGATCAAACTGATTGACCCAATAGGGGAAAGAGAGACCGTTTTTGACTTTATCCCACAAGGCAATGTAGAAATTTTCAGCCGGCAAAATTTTCCCCACAATCTGATGAATACCGCGGTAGAGGGCTTCGGCATCGGCAGCCCGTTGGGCTAAACTGGCAATTTGGTACAAGGCCTGGCGCAAATCTTGTTCGTTTTTCTCTGCCGTAATGTCCTGCAAAATCACAACCCCGCCGATTACGCGACCATCAGGTAGTTGAACGGGAGCATGCAAGCCCCGAATAGCACGCCCATTTTGAAAGGGCTGGTCACGAAAATCCTCCTCTATTAATACTCTTTCACCTTCCAGGGTTCTTTTTACCGCCGATCGAATAGACTCTACTGGCATATTTAACAATTCCATACCTAACAAATTTTCCCTGGGGACACCATGTAGTTGAGCCACAGCAGGATTGGCTGCTTTAATAACGCCTTTTTCATCAATAAAATATACCCCCACCGGAGCATTTTCAAAGATTGCCTGAAAGACCGATTGGCTAGCCAGCAAGCGCGCTTCCATCTCCTGGCGCTCGCGCTGATGGCGCCATTCTTGCACAGCCCGTTCCAGCAGATACGGCAGCTCGTGAAAGAAGTCAAACCGTTTTGGCAGGTAATCATAAGCGCCGGCTTTGATCATTTCTACCGCTTTCTGCTCGTCCCCAAAGGCGGTTTGGATGATGACCGGGTAGGGTAAGGGCTGGTCGTTTTGCGGCAACAGAGCTTTGCCGCTGCCATCGGGTAAGTACAGGTCAGTCAATATCAGATCGGGGGTGTTTTCTGCCAGCCAGCTTCTGGCGGCGGACAGCGTATCCACCCACACCACTTCAAAGGGCCGCCGATGGGCGCTCAGAGCGCGGCGCAGCAACTCAACATAATCCGAATCATCTTCAACGACGAGCAACAAAAGGGGTTGGGTCATTCGATTTCTCCCGCATCAAACAACTTGAGAAAGGCCTCGACGACCTGCGGATCGAATTGACGCCCAGCCTGGTTTGCAATGTAGTCCCTGGCAACCTCGCGGGTCCAGGCTGGGCGATAGGGGCGGTCCGAAATCAGGGCATCCCAGACATCTATTACGGCAAATATGCGCGCCCAAAGCGGAATTTCTTTGCCCTTTAAGCCATACGGATAGCCGCTGCCATCCCAGCGCTCGTGATGATACAGCGGAATCTCCAGAGCTTCTTCGAGGATGCGGATACCCTGCACCATCTCGCGCGCATACAAAGGGTGCTGGCGCATGATCTCCCACTCTTTGTCATCTAGTTGACCGGGTTTGAGCAGGATTGCATCCGGGACGCGGATTTTGCCAATATCATGGAGCATAGCGCCGCGGCGAAACCGATCCAGCTCTTCTTCCGTCAAATTAAAAAAGCGCGCCAGTTTCAAACCGAGTTCGACGACCCGCTGGGTGTGTCCCTCGGTATCCTTATCGCGAATCTCCAGGGTGCGCGACCAGGCCGCCAGGGTGGCTTGATAGGCTTCCAGCAACGCCTGATGTTGCCTGGAAAGCGTTTCGTACAGGTGAACGTTTTCGAGGGCAATGGCGGTTTGCATGGTGATCGCCCTGGCAAAGTCCTGCCACTCGGCGTCAAATACCTGCGCCTGATCGGAAAAAAGCACCAGAATCCCCAGAAATTGCCCATGCTGAGTCAGCGGCAGCAAAGCAATGGCTGCGCAATCCGCCAGAAGCGGCGGCAGTGAGGCATTTGGGGACAGATCGATTTGCACGAATTGTGGTTGCCCCTCCTGCGCCAGGCGATCGAGATCAACCGGCAACCAATCCTGTAGCTTTTCCGGCTGACAATCAAATTTTTGAGGCAGCGAAGCCTGTACCACCCAAAAATCTTTCTGGTTGCCTGGGACTAACAGACAACACCCACAAATGTCCTTCAGATGAAGAAATTGTTCCATGAGGGCTTCAATCATCGCCTGTTTTTCTTGATGGGTAGCAATAGCAAGGTCGATATTGCGTAGGAGGGTCATTTCCTCAAGCTGACGTTCCAGATGGTCTTTTGCCTGATGGAGGGCTCTTTGCATAACCGTTCGTTCGCGAATATCGCGCACGAAGGTGACCATTTTGCCACCGTGTTCGGACAGATGGGTCACGCTCACCTCAACTTCAATCAAGGTGCCATTCTGATGGCGATGACAGGTTTCAAAGTAGGCAGAGCCCTTCTGGCGAATCGTTGCCAGAGTTGCGCCGATCTCTTCTGGGGTCTGGAGGGCTTCGAGATCAAGAATGGTTTTACCGATTAATTCTTCGGGAGGGTAACCGACCAGTTCAGCGTAAGCGCGGTTGACTTCCAGGATTTTCCCTTCGGCATCAATCAAAAGATAGCCATCGCGGGTGCCTTGCAGGATGCCGTTTAACAAGGCTTCATGCTGGCGCAGTTTTTCTTCAGCCGCCTTCTTTGCCTCAATCACCCGCCATTGTTCATAAACGCGGTGCGCTACGGAGGGGATGCGCCGAAAGGTCTCTGGGCTCTTCACCAGGTAATCCATTGCCCCGCCCTTGATCGCCTGCACAGCACGCTGTTCATCTCCCTGATTGGTTATCAACAGGGCCGGCAATCGCCCGTTGAGCTGAGGGTGATTCAGCAGGTCTAAACCGCTGCCATCGGGAAGATGCAGGTCGGCAATGATTACATCAACGGGATGATCCTGCAGCCAGTGCAAGGCTTCTTTGAGAGTCGTGCAGGCAAAGAAGTGATCCTGGCTATAGGCAAACTCGAAGGCGCGCCGTGCCAGCTCAATGTGGTCATGGTTATCTTCAACCATCAGGATATGGAGACGCTTCTCTTCCACGTTTTAAAGTACCATCCCAAGGAAATAGGAATGCAAATAGAGTCAGCATTTGCCTTTTCGAGGCGAGACGGCGCTCCCCTTTTTGCTCTATGATACCCTACCGTAGAATACAACATTGTTCCCTTGTAATAACAACCTACCATCACAAGTCGTGTTGATAATATGCTGAGAGAACCGTCCCCGAATGTACCACGAAAAAACGAATGACAGCGTTATTCGTGCATTCGTGAAATATGCGTGGACGGTCTGCTCTTCCAGGTAGAGCCTATGGTCGGTAATTGCCTTTAAACATATTGCAGCGTATAAGCATTGCTCAATTCGGTACAGGCGACGCATACACATTCCACTTCAACCAGTATAAACCCAAATGGCGCAGCACATCCATCATTTCGTTCGGGTTTAATGGTTTGACCAGGTAACTGTTGGCATAGGCTTGATAGGCGCGTTGAATATCGCGCTCCTCACGGCTGGAGGTTAGGATGACCACCACCAGATGGCGATGGCGAGAAGAGGTTTTGATGTGCTCCAGTACTTGAAAGCCATCGACCTTGGGCAAACGCAGGTCGAGCAAGATTATATTCGGATAGGGGTAGCGAAGATCATCGGCGTATTTGCCCTGCCGGTTAAGATAGGCTATCGCCTGCTCTCCATCTTCTACGTGACAAAAGATGTTTTTGACCAGATAGGACTCAAAGAGGCGGCGGAGCAGCTCAGCGTGATCGGGGTTGTCCTCCACCAGTAAAATCTTAATGGGTTCCTGACTTCTCAATTTCTGACCTCCTCAGCGGATTAAGTCTGATGAGTCTTGGGCAGGCTAAACCAGAAGGTGCTGCCCTTACCCTCCCCTTCAGATTCCACCCACACTCGCCCACCGTGCACTTCGATAATGCGTTTCACCAATGCCAACCCTACCCCATAGCCCTGCGCCCGTGGGTCAAGTTTCTCAAACAAGCCAAAGATTTTCTCTTGCTGCTCAGCTTCGATGCCAATGCCATTATCGCGTACAAAGAGGTGAATTTCGTCTGGAGCATCCCGCCAACCGATCTCGATGCGGGGGTTTGGTTGCTCGCCCATATATTTCAAGGCGTTATCCAGCAGGTTTTGCATCACTTGTAACAAGCGTGCCCGATCGCCATAAACGAGTGGCAAACCGGGAGCGATCTCAAAGTCCACCGTTCGACCCTGATGTTGGATGTTCCCAAACAGCAATTGCACAGCTTCCATAACAACTTCGCCAATGGGGAAGCAGCTAGGCGCATTAGCCACGCGCCCGATGCGGGAAAGCTCTAACAGCCCCTCCAACAAGGCCTGCATCTTTTCCGCCGCAAAGCGGATGCGCTGCAAATCGGCTTTAGCCTGGGCGAGGTCACCCTGATCCAGGCTTTGTTCCACAAAAGCCAGAAAGCCCAGGATGGTAATCAACGGGCTTTTAAGATCATGCGAAACAGTGTACGTGAATTGACCCAACTCGGCGTTTTTGCGTTGTAGGTCCTGGATTAACTGTTCCCGCTCTGCCTCCAACCGTTTGCGTTGAGTGACATCGATAAAGACAGCCGCAAAATAGCCTGGTTTGGGGCAAAAAGCGCGCACCTCATACCACTTGCCTAACTCTTGCGTGTATTCTTCAAAGACCTGTTCACCACCGCCTGCAGCGACCTCTCCATAGCGTTCGATCCAGTGTGCTTCCAACCTGGGCACGAGCTGGCGTGCTGTTTTCCCAATCACTTGCTCGGCCTTCAACCCGGTCAACTTTTCAAAGGCCGGGTTGACTTCCAGGAAGCGATAGTCAATCGGCTGCCCGTTGTCATCCCAAATCATCTCGTTCAGGGCAAAGCCTTCAACCATGTTTGCGAACAGGGTGCGGTAGCGTTGCTTACTTAGGTGGATAGTCTCCAGAGCTGCTTTTTGCTCGGTTATATCGGTGGCTGCGCCGACAATATACTTAATGCGTCCCTCACGCCAGACCGGGGTGAGCGTGGTTGACCAGGTGCGTCGGCCGCCGGGCAAGTCGAGGGTTTCCTCATAGGTAACCGGTTGACCGCTATCCAGGCAACGTTGATAATTGGCGCACAAGACTGACCCCAACTCCTCGCCCACCAGCTCAATCGGGGTCTTGCCTTGTATCATCTCTAGCGAGATGCCGGTTTTCTTCTGATGCGCCAGGTTCGTGCGCAGGTAGCGAAATTCTCCCGCTTCGTCAACCTCGATCAGAAAGACTGCGTCCTGGACACCATTAAACAGGACATCGTATTCCTGAAGCAAGTTTTGCAGGGCCAGTTCGGCTTCTTTACGCTCGGTGACGTCCTGCGCGAAGCCTTCGAGCGCAATCAGGTTGCCTTGCGCGTCGAAAATTGGGGTGTTTTGCTGTTCCATCCAGATCAGGCGCCCATCCTTGCGCCGCCAGCGCAAGACAAGTTTCTGGTCGGGTTTGATGCCTTCGGTAGCAATTTTTTGTAACAGGGGCAGATCTTCGGGATGGATGAGTTTATACCCCAGATAAGGGTCGGCGTAGTGCTCTTCAGGGGTATAGCCGGTGATCGCCGTAGCCGAGGGGCTGACGTACTCAAAGTGTTGTTGAGGGACAAACGAGATGCGATAGACCAGGTCGCGGGAATTTTCGATCAAGTTGCGATAGCGCTGTTCGCTTAAGCGCAGAGCTTGCTCAGCGGCCTTTTGGGCGGTCAGGTCAACCACAGCCAATAAGAGCCACTCGGTTTGCGGTTCGTGTTCATTTACCTTTGGAGGCGACAGGCGTTCGGCTTGCAAGCGCACCCAGATGAAGCCTTTCTGGGGGTGTTTTAAGCGAAGTTCGATGAGCTTATCCTTCGGTTGCCGAAACAAAGCCCGATAACGGGAAAGGAAAGCCGGGCGGTCAGCGTCATCGATAAAGGTTTGCACGGGTTTGCCAAGCACCTGATCGAGGGAAGATTTGATCAGGTTGCAAAAGGTAAGATTTGCCTCCTGGACAATGCCCTGTTCATCGAGGAGCAAATAGCCCGTGGGAGAGCGGTTAAAGATAGTTGAGAATAACAACTGCGCCCGCTCCAGCTCAGCCGTGGTGCTTTTGAGTTCTTCGTTCTGTAATTCCAGCTCAATCTGGTGAACCTGAAGCTCATGGGCAAGTTTGAGGATTTGTTCATGGCTGAGCTCACTGAGAGACACGGCTGAATCGGAGAGACGCGCCAGGGCTTGTTGGCGCAGGGATTCAGAGGAAGAAAGCTGTTTGTTTTCTGTCATCAAGCACCACCTGAAAAATGGGATATCCCCTCACCCCCAGCCCCTCTCCCATAAGAGGGAGAGGGGAGATGACCCTCACCCCCAACCCCTCTCCCAAGGGGCGAGGGGAGATGACCCTCACCCCCAGCCCCTCTCCCAAGGGGAGAGGAGAGATGACCCTCACCCCCAGCCCCTCTCCCATGAGAGGGAGAGGGGAGAATGCCCTCACCCCCAACCCCTCTCCCAAGGGGAGAGGGGAGATGACCCTCACCCCTAACCCATCT